>ERZ778496.2378-NODE-2378-length-11191-cov-6.430945_pt1 | contig 11191 bp, 11 predicted proteins | sample MGYA00433099_ERZ778496 | MGnify/ENA primary metagenome ERZ778496 (study PRJEB29527, sample SAMN07138962) | mouse gut metagenome | material: feces | host: mouse | place: China:Nanjing | collected 2016-01-25 ... | reverse complement strand
AATTGTCATGAATAATTTGTTAACAATTCCTTAATTCTTAACTGATACATAGCAACACGAATATGTTTGAAAGATGGTGTATTAACAATGGACGCTGCTACAGCTTATTTCTTAAAAAGGTATTATCCCCATGTAATCAAATGGTGGTTGGTCGTATATATTCCAGAAGCAGTACGAATATGGCCCTCTAAAGCAGAAAAGGAGGCGGCGCTGCGCTTGGAAGCAAAAGAAGCAAAGCAAAAGCCCGCTATTGAACAAAAAAAACCTAATCTAACGCAAAACATAATTCCAAACGCTGCGGCTTACAATGCTGCTACATGTTCTTACTCTGGCCTATATGGTCAAGGGCCTGTTGACGAAAGTACAAAAGCCACTTTAGATGCAATTATGAATACTTCCAGCAGTCAAAATACGGTTGACTCTCTTTTATCAAGCGCGCAGCCGCAAAAAGAAGTCATTCTGCCACCAGAACAGAAGGAAATCGTGGATGAGGCAAATGCGATTTACGATCGACTAATGCGTGAAGCTGCAGAAGATGAGGCGAAGAAACAGGCAGAGATTGAAGCGGCACGGCAGATGTATGCGTAACTTTTACGATTATTCTAATACCTAATATTTTAGGGCGGCTGCATAAATATTACATATACAAAATATTATTTCAACAGAGATTATTATTGCCTATCTTGTATATTTTTTGAATGCAGCCGCCCTTGTTTTTTTATGCTTTCAGAAGAATATCACTCTTTGTCAGAAGAGATATATATGGTCATTTCATTATGTGGTTTATCAAATCTTGTTCCAAGGACAACATCACAGTATATAAAATCGATTATTTATTGATTTAATATTTTGCAAAATTATTCCTTTCTTATCCATCTGTTTTTTGCACGATATATTGTATTCCAATTCCACCGCCGTTGTTGTAACTGCCAGTCAACATACAGTCAATATTTTATCTTTTAATTCATCTTTATAATCAAATAAAGCTCTCCATCATCCAACAGCTATCGGCACCGCTCACGCAGTTCCTCCCACCGTTTATCCACTTCTGCCTGAAACAGTGCCAGTAATTCCTCATTTCCTTTTTTAAATAAATGCTTAAACCGCTTCTGCGGACGCAAAAACTCCTCAATCGGCAATTTCTCTTTGGGTTCATAGCTAAGTATCCATTTGCCGTCAACCACTTCAAACAACGGCCAGTAGCAGGTTTCTACCGCCATTTTGCAAATATTCATTAATTCACTTGGCTCATATCCCCAGCCTCTCGGACAAGGCGACAGTACATTTAAAAATGCCGGCCCTGGTGTATAGATTGCTGTCTGTGCCTTTGTATATAAATCCTTGAAATTCGTCGTAAATGTGCTCTGTCCCACATAGGGAACATGATGATCTGCAATGATCGCTGTTAAATCCTTGCGCACCTGAATTTTACCGTTGGATACCTTGCCTGCGGGGGTTGTCGTCGTATCTGCGTACTGTGGAGTTGCCGAAGAACGCTGTGTGCCTGTATTCATATATGCACCGTTATCGTAACATACATAAACCATATCATGACCACGCTCCATTGCACCAGATAAAGACTGAAATCCAATATCATAAGTGCCGCCGTCGCCGCCGAAAGTAATAAATTTAAAAGTATCTTTAATTTTGCCTTTTTTCTTCAATACATTGTAAGCAGTTTCTACGCCCGAAAGTGTTGCACCTGCGTTCTCAAATGCATTGTGAATATAGCTGTCCTCATAGGAGGTATAAGGATACATAAATGAAGAAACCTCCAAACATCCCGTAGCGTTGCCAATGACTGCCTTATCCCCCTCCTCCAAGGCTCTAAGCACCGTGCGCACAGTAACTGTTCCGCCGCAGCCTGCGCACATTCTATGTCCGGGAGCCAGACGTTCCGGCTTACTCATAACTTCTTTAAAATCATACATTATCTAGTCCTCCTTTGTCTGCTGATCACGCAGCCCGATATATGTATACATATCCGTAATCGTATGTGTTTCCGCTAAGGTTTCAAGTTTGTCATACACTTGTTCAAAATCAGGAACTGTGATATCCCTGCCGCCTAAACCATAGAAATAATTAACGGTATCAGCAGTACAACGCGCCTGATACATTGCTGCGCGGACTTCTGCGCCAAGCGGCCCCGATGTAGCTGAAAACATTTCGCTTCTATCCATAATTGCAACTGCCTTCACCTTGGAGAGCGCTTTTGCAAGTTCTTCCTCTGGAAACGGACGAAATACACGAATTTTAATCAACCCGACTTTTTTGCCGCTGGTGCTGCGGATATGGTCAATTGCCGCCTTGCACGTACCTGCTGCCGATCCAATAAGAACCACTGCATACTCTGCATCCTCCATTTGATATTCTTCAAAAAAACCGTATTTACGCCCTGTCATTTTTTCAAAACGTGCTGCTACGTCTAAAATTACCTGACGTGCCTCTATCATTGCCTGACGCTGTCCACGTTTGGTTTCCATATAGTAGCACGAAACTGCATAGGGGCCTACTGCCAATTTCTCCTCAACATTGAGCAGGTAATGTTTTGGGTTATATTCTCCCACAAAATCCTTTACTTTCTCATCTTCCACAAGGTAAATATTTTCTACACCGTGGCTGGTAATAAATCCGTCCTGACAAACCATAACAGGCAAATGCACTTTTTCATTCTCCGCAATCGGGTAAGCCTGTAAAAAGTTGTCATATACTTCCTGATTGGACTCTGCATAAATCTGAATCCAGCCAGAATCCCGCGCGCCCATACTGTCAGAGTGATCAGCGTTAATATTAATCGGACCGGAAAGCGCACGGTTTACCAGCGCCAGCACAATCGGAAGTCGGTTGGAAGCTGCCACATACAACTCCTCCCACATCAACGCCATCCCACAAGAAGACGTTGCTGTCACTGCCCGCGCTCCTGCTGCGGATGCGCCGACCGTGGCGCTCATTGCACTATGTTCACTCTCCACATGAATAAATTCCGTATCAATCTCGCCATTTGCAATATAATTTGCTACATACTGCGGAATTTCCGTTGACGGTGTAATCGGAAACGCCGGCATTACATCCGGGTTAATCTGTTTTATTGCATACGCCACCGCCTCATTCCCCGATAAACGTTCTCTAATTGCCATAATCTTTATCATCCCTTTCCTGTACCTCTATCGCTGCATATCAATTGCGCCAAACGGGCATACTTTTGCGCAAATTCCACACCCCTTGCAATGATTATAATCAAAATCAGTTCGTTTTCCCTCTATAACCGGAATCGATGAATCTGGGCAGACCGGTGTGCATAGCAGACACTGCTTACATTTTTCTGAATACCATACTGGCGTTGCGGTGCGCCATTCACCCGTATTAAATGCCCGTGACGTTGCCGGTTCAAATATCTTATTCCCTTCCGTTATCTCCTGCCAGGGGCTTTGTTCATTAATTTTATACATAAAAAATCGATTTTCCTTTCTTAATTCTATAACTTTAGCACGCCTCATCAAACGCCATTTTCAGCGCACGCATATTTCCCTCAATCACCTCTGGCTTTTTCGCAAATTTATGTTGGAAAGACGTTTTCATTTCCTTTAAAAATTCATTTCTGTCCATAACATTTGATACGGCAACTGCCGCAGCAAGCATAGGCGAATTGGGATAATTCTTACCAAGTGCCTTTAATGAAATCTGCTTTGCATTTACCGTGTAAACTGCGCCTTTATATCCATGCAGATATGGCGCCAATTCCTCCTTGGTACGCTCAGAATTAATAATTACCGCACCGCCCTCTTTCAATCCTTTTGTGACGTCAATACTTTCCAGTAGACTTTCATCGACCACTACCACATAATCCGGCTCATAGATATTAGAATGCACTGTAATCGGACTGCTGCTAATGCGGTTATATGCTGTAATCGGCGCTCCCATACGTTCCGGCCCATACTCCGGAAATCCCTGCACATATTTTCCTGTTTTAAATGCTACATCCGCAAGAAGAAGCGCTGCTGTTTTTGCGCCTTGTCCGCCGCGTCCATGCCATCTGATTTCCATTGTGTCTTTCATAATTTTCAATCCTCCATTTCATAAATAAAATTTTATTGTTTTACGATACCGATACTTATGAGCAGTCAAAATTACCATATATTCACGATTCTTCCCGCTCGTGAGTCGAGTGATTTGGCAAATTTTAGTGACCATGCGTATCCATTCTATATCTCATTCCATTACTGCCTATCCTGTTCAATCTTTACCCGAAATTCCACATCCGCCACACTTAAAATATCATGGTTTGATAATTCCATTAACTCGTTTTTGGGAATCACCTGTGCATTGACAAATGTATGGTTTGTGCTGCCTAAATCTTGTACAAAATATTTTTTGTTCCGCTCCACAATCATACAGTGACGTCTGCTGACTGCCCTTGAAATATTTTCAGGTATTACACCCGCACACGCTTCGGAATTTGCACCAATTGTATAACTGCTTCGGTCAATCTGGAAGGTTAACTCGCCTTCTCTACCGCTGTAGTACAATTGCAGACAGATATCTGGTTCTTTCGGGCTTTTTCCTGCCAAAATTCCTGACATACCGCTTCCGAACCGTTCTATCTCCTCCAATACCTCGTCATACGATATTTTATCATACTGTAATAAATGGATAAAATGTTCCATCTGTGCTGCCTGTTCTTTTCCTAAATATGCGCTGACTTTCGCAATCGTTTCCGCAAAGCGCCCAAACCAATCCAAACCGTCTGCATAGCGAAATTCTCTTGTAATCGGCAGGATTGCGGTTAGAATATGCCGAGCCGCTGTATTATAATATATATGTTCATATTTGTACCAAATACATTCCTTTTTCAAAAATCCATTTGCTTCTACTTTTTGAGTCAAAAGCATTAATTCATACAAGATATCAACCACCGCATTATGATCCAGTTTAGGCAGCACCTGCTGTAATAGCACAGATTCTTTTCCCTCTACATAAAAGCACAGCTTATTTTTATCATTCTGCATCTTTCTTCTGCAAGGCAGCATTTCCGCGATCTCTGACTTCTCCAAAATCTTATAGCCAATATCAAAATAAGGATCGGTTTCCTGATATAAAAATGATATCTGATTTTCCTTAGTCTTCACTATCATATGCACCACCTGCTTTTTCTGTATTATTGTTTCTTAAAATCCTTATGGAATCCGAAATAATTTCAAAAATATGAAGGTGTGATTCTACGTCCTTATCCATACATTGTAAGGTCAGCACCAGTTCTCTTCCCTCCAAGGCTCCCAACATAAAGACATTATAGAAACGGTATCCCATCATATCCGACGTATAGCGCAATTCCCCATAGGCGTGCCCGTTAACGCTGCGTTTTTCAATATGCAGACACTGAAAATTTGTAATATCCTTGCAGAAACCTTTATAGTACTCATTTAAACGCTCATACAGCCCTTCCTCGTCCAAATCAGCGCCGCCCCGCGCAACATCTACCACTACTTTTTTATCCTCTGACTGCCAGTGGTACTGCGCAATCGGACTGGTAGTTCCTGCACTTAAGCTGGAGGGCACCATAATCTCCATGCAGTTATTATACATACGGTATGTTCGATATAACATTTTCCCTCCGCCTTTCTTTTGCTCTCTAGTACAACATTGCTTAAATGGAAAGCGTACTAACTTCTGCGCACAAAAACGCTGCCACAATCAAGTGGCAGCGTCCGATTTTGTACTAGCTTATTCTTCAACGCTGTAATTCGGCGCCTCTTTTGTGATATGGATATCATGCGGATGGCTCTCCCGCAAAGCAGCAGCAGAAATTTTAACAAATTTGCCGTTCTGTTTTAATTCCTCTATTGTTGCAGTGCCGCAGTATCCCATACCGGAACGCAGACCACCCATTAACTGGAATACTGTATCCTCCACGTTTCCCTTGTAAGCAACTCGTCCTTCCACACCTTCTGGTACCAATTTCTTAGCATCAGACTGGAAATAACGGTCTTTGCTGCCGTTCTCCATTGCAGCAATCGAACCCATGCCTCTATATACTTTATATTTTCTGCCTTGGAATAACTCAAATGTTCCCGGACTCTCCTCACAGCCGGCAAAAATACTGCCCATCATACAAACATTGCCGCCCGCTGCAATCGCCTTTGTCATATCACCGGAATATTTAATACCACCGTCCGCAATAATCGGAATATCATACGCTTTCGCCACTGCATACGCATCCATAATCGCTGTAATCTGCGGAACACCAATACCGGCAACAACTCTTGTCGTACAGATAGATCCTGGACCAATTCCTACCTTTACCGCGTCAGCGCCCGCCTCTATCAACGCTTTCGTGCCTTCTCCTGTTGCAACATTACCAGCTATTACCTGGATTTCTGGATAAGCCTCTTTTATCATGCGCAGACACTTTAATACATTTTCTGAATGACCGTGCGCACTGTCAAGGACAATTACATCCACCTTTGCTGCAACAAGCGCCGCAACACGCTCCAGCACATTTGCCGTAATTCCCACGCCTGCGCCGCAAAGAAGCCTTCCCTGCTCGTCCTTAGCCGACAACGGATATTTAATTGTCTTTTCAATGTCTTTAATCGTAATCAACCCTTTTAGGTTAAAGTTATCGTCCACAATCGGAAGCTTCTCCTTGCGTGCCTTTGCAAGAATTTTTTTTGCTTCCTCCAATGTGATGCCCTCTTTTGCAGTAATCAGATTTTCTGATGTCATCGATTCTTTGATTTTTTTTGAAAAATCGGTTTCAAATTTTAAATCACGGTTTGTAATAATGCCGACCAGCTTCCTGCCCTCGGTAATGGGAACACCAGAAATTCTAAATTTCGCCATTAATGCATCTGCGTCGCCAAGTGTATGTTCTGGAGTCAATGAAAAGGGGTCTGTAATTACACCATTTTCAGAACGTTTGACCTTGTCCACTTCCTCAGCCTGCGCCTCAATGGACATATTTTTATGGATAATGCCAATACCGCCCTGCCGCGCCATGGCAATCGCCATTCTATGTTCTGTTACAGTATCCATTCCCGCACTCATCATGGGAATGTGAAGCTTGATTTTCTTAGTCAACCAAGTTGATAAATCCACTTGATTGGGTATTACCTGTGAATAGCTTGGAACCAAGAGCACATCGTCAAAAGTAATTCCTTCACCAATAATCTGACCCATTTTTCTTCCTCCTATTTAGTTGTTTGATAAATATGTTTCCATAAATTTATTTAATTGTTCAAAATTATACAAGAGCAGCTATTACTTGTCAAGCATTTTATTGCAGAAATACCTTTCTTGGAATAATATTCATCACAGTTTTAGCAAAATCCTCCGTAAGATTTAACAAATACTTCTTACTTCCCTCAGAATAGATTACATAAAGCTTCTGATCAGGCAAATCCTTCCCTGCACTGTAATCGGCTGTCTTTACCTCCCTATTACGGTAGGAATCTAACTGATGCGATTTCTCCGGTGCCATAATTTCAATCTTATCCGTTTCAATAGTAGCAATTTTCTTTCTTCTCGTTTTTGCTAAAATCTTATCAATGGAAATCTCTCGGTCAACATAGAGATACTCATACTCAATATCTGTCCACTGAAATACAAAATAGTCAAGAACACCACAAACAATCAAGAAAATAAACATTACAATTTGTCCCGTAAGCAGTGTAAAGGCGGCACAAACAACAGTTGGTATTACGCAGGCAACCCGCAGCAGCGTCTGTTTCATATCTCGTTCCTTTTTCACCAATAGTTCCTTATAGCTTTCATTCATAACCATAATCCCTTCTTTGTTATTATTTTAAATTTTAGTTCCACAATATTGTTGTATCTTATATCTTATTACAAATCAAGCAAATATTCAAGCTTTAGAAAAAATTAATACGCTGTGGAATTGACATTTTATAACCAAAAACGATATGATATAGGATATAAATTTAACGATAGACAGCCAAACGATACGATTTTGCTGTCTAGTTCTTGGAAAGGAATAGCAAAATATGGAAGTATATAATAAAAACCGTGACCAAAATAACTCCATGCACGACGAAATTCGTGAACAGAATGCAAAACTAAAGGATGCGCCTTTCAAGGAGAAATTAGCTTATTTTAAAGAATATTACTTAAAAATGACTCTCGTTGCTGTTGCTGCGATCGGTCTGATTGTATATATTTTAGTGACTACTCTAACTTCTCCCTCCGATACGGCATTTGCGGCTTATTTCTACAACGACACTGGTGATATATCCGATACAGCGCTGATTGACGGCTTTATCGAATACGCGCAAATTGATACCAAAAAGCATAATGCCTATATTGATACCACTGTAAATTATTATACAGACGGCGCAGGCTATGATATCTATATGGGACTAGAAAAAACTATGGCAGTTATCACCACTCAGGAATTGGATATTATTATTGGCGACGATAAAACCATTGACTATTTTGCTGCGGGAGAATGCTACTCTGATATCACAAAACAACTTCCAAGCGATCTGCTAGAACAATTCCAAGATCGGCTCTACTATGCGAAAGTGGGAGAAACAGACGAAGCGATTCCTGTCGGCATCTATGTCACTGACGCGCCGAAGCTGCAGGAACACCAGTATTATGTAAATATGGAACCCATTCTATCCTTTGTCACCAATTCCAATAGTATGGATAATGCGATTCTGTTTTTGCGCTATCTTTATGAAACGGACTAGTCATTTGCTCTTACGTCGATTTCTACTATATCTTGTATAATTAAACCTTAGGAACTGTTAATAAATAACTTTTAAATAACGCGCAGGATTTTTCTTCGAGAGTGCCACTCAAAAATCAAGCGCATAGCGGGCTATGTAATTGATTTTTGAGTGGTGCTATCGGAGAAAAAGACAAGCAGTATTAAAAGTTATTTTTGAACAGTTCCTTATTGCGACAGCCCCACGTGGCGCACATAAAATAAAATAGGGGAGATTGATCTCCCCTTCCTCAATAAATACCTGTCAGCTGCATATCATGTTTTATCTTCTATGCCAAATCAACTGCTTCCAGTGCTCAATCTGTTCCTCTGTCATAAATCCATTGGAAGTTCCCACAAAACCAATTTTATAAGAGGCGAACAACAGTGCATTTTTAATTGCTTCTTTTGCGTCGCCTGTCTTAACATAATAGTGGATAAAAGATGAAAACAGCGCATTTCCGGCTCCTATCGTATTAACGATTTCATTTGTTTTCACAGGCTTGTACTCCAAAACACTATTATCTGCTTTTGTATAAAGGATTACACCCTTAGCGCCAATGCCCATAATAATAATTTCCGGATCATACTTCTGCTTGCACTCGTCAATGCATTCATATGCATCGCATTCCAAATCGTCATCACTAATATACAAAATATTTGCCGCTGACAAGAAATCTTCCTTATTTGCTATTTTCTCTGCACGCATGCTACGCACATTGCAGGCTATTGGTTTATTATATTTCCTAGCAAGTCCAATTAGTGGACGGCAGAAATTACAGTTCGACATAACTACCATATCTTTATCCTGTATCTGTCTTTCAAACAAATCAATGTCATACTCCACTGTACGGATATCCTTTACATCTTCAAATGTCTGCTTTTTTCCCTTGCTATACAGAATAACAGAAGTCGGCATACCATCAAGCATCGGAAGAATATAGTCAATGCGCAAATCAACCCCATTGGTAACGAGATATGCTAATATCTGTCTTCTTGACATATTCTTTGCTACCATACTCATAAAATCCACTTCGTTGCCAAGCCACTTCAACGCCATTGCTTCATTTAAGCCTGCGCCGCCAATACCAGAATTAATCATCTCTGGCACACTGTCAAACTGCTTAAAGGGCAAAGGCAGCTCTTCTACTTTTACAATTGACTCCAATTGCACAAATCCTGCCACCATAAACTTACTCATACCATCACCTAACCTTTCTATTAACAGTGTAACACAATTTTTTTTATTTTTATACTGTTTTCTGAAACTTTCTTCCTATTTTGTAAATTTTTTTATAATATCGTGTTCATTAATTATGGCTTGCAGTTTCCGCACGGCACATACCCTTGTTCTATCAGTAATTCTCTGCTGCCTGTGTATTCCTCTTTATTTTCTTCTTTCATATCAATTGCACTGCCACAAGTAGGCTTATGAAACTTCTTGGTATTGGTATTTAGCACATACTGCTCCTGTACACTGCTGTCTGCAGCGCCTGTTTCCGCAGCTTTGCTCTCTCCGGTCGCATAGTCAATTTCTACCCCTGGCTGCACATTGTAAACATATACATGAAATTGAACGCCCTCTCCATTGTCTTCCACCGAAAGTGCTTCCATCTGCACACCATCCGCTACAAGATTATCGCCGTCAAATATCGGCGTTACTCTGTATAAAACATGATTCTGGGTTTCCTTGACATAATCTGCCACCTCATTTTCATAGGGAAGCATTCCCTGCACATTCATATACCGCGTGCCGGTAATTAAATTTTTATTATTGGCATTCTCACCTGTTAATTGAAAACCAATTAAATGACATCTGTTATATAAATTTTTGCCTTCCACAAAGTCATAGCGCACTGACTGCCAGCCTGTCGGCTTAATACGGCTGATATCCCCGCGCTTTTCCGTGGGCATTAAATCAACACCAACATTCGCATATGCGCCTTGGCATCTGCCGAGCGCATCCAACTCATCATATGTTTCAAAACTTTCTGTTGTAAGATCACTTTCTGCAAATCGGGGCTTATTTTGATTCAGCACCACCGAGGGGCTGCCGCTGTATTCCGGAATATTCCCAATATCTATACTTCCCCCCGAAGAATCTAAATTTCCCTGCTCTGCCGGCTGCGATACGTCACGTGTTACCTCATAGGTGTCCAAGCTGCATCCGCACAGACTGAGCATTTGATAAACCACAAATATAAGCAGCCAAAGTTTGAATTGATACTTTTTTTTCATTGAAAAGTCCTCCCTTCTAAATAGATATCCATATATACAAATACATAAAATATAATGCCCACCCCTTGTTCTCTGTTTGTGTGTATGGATTCTTGCAAAATATTAGTGGAGTATCATACTAAAATATGATACACTAAGTTTAGAACTGTAAAAGAATGAATCTGAACCGTTCCTTAGGAACTGTTAATAAATTACTTATGACAATTACTTGTCTAAATGTCCATCTGC
>ERZ778496.2364-NODE-2364-length-11252-cov-4.357685_pt1 | contig 11252 bp, 10 predicted proteins | sample MGYA00433099_ERZ778496 | MGnify/ENA primary metagenome ERZ778496 (study PRJEB29527, sample SAMN07138962) | mouse gut metagenome | material: feces | host: mouse | place: China:Nanjing | collected 2016-01-25 ... | reverse complement strand
TCCTCGGTCTGCTGTCGGCTTCGGCGGCAGATTCGGGAGAACTGCGCGGCATAGTTATTGATGCCGATACTGATGAGCCTGTTGTCGGTTGCATCGTGAAATCGAAAGGTGCTTTTGCATCAACCGATAAAGAAGGTCGCTTCATTATTAGCCCTAAAGCCGGTGCAGACTCCATATCGTTTCGTTTCATGGGTTATGAATCTCGTTCACTTCCTGTTACAGCCGATTTTTCTTGTGTACGCCTTACGCCAAAGGCAACACAACTCAACGATGTGATAGTGGAGGCTCCTGACATATATGCCAAAGGGGATACTCTTGTATTCAACGTTGCTAAATATGCCAATGCCAAGGATAATGCCATCATAGATGTCATCAAGCGGCTTCCGGGTATCAAAGTAGAGGAGGACGGGACGATAAAGTATCAGGGTAGGCCGATTAATAAGTTCTATCTTGACGGCAATGATTTTATTGGCGGTCAGTACGGTCTTGCCACCAACAACATCTCGCACAAGGATGTGGCATCTGTAGAGGTGATGGAGAATCATCAGCCGGTCAAGGCTCTCGAGGGCATTGAGTTCCCGGAGGAGGCTGGCATAAACCTCAAGCTGAAGGAGGATGCACGAAGCCGATGGGTGGGCGTGACACAGGCTGCCGCCGGTGCTCAGCCGTTTCTATATGACGGTTCGCTTTACACAATGCGCATCGCCCCGAAGAGTCAGAATATCATAACCCTCAAAGCCGACAATACCGGATGGAATCCTGTCAATGAAATACAGGAGCATGATTTCGATGATATGTTTTCTTCGGATTACTCATCAAACCTATGGCCTGAATACATATCTGCCGATATTGTGAACGCTCCACTGTCGGAGAAGCGAACCCGCGACAATCTGTCGTGGCTGGCGAACGCAATAACAGCATGGAAGACCGGAGACACTTCGATGCGCCTTAAACTGAATTATATGGGTGACCGCCTTGATTACAATTCGGGTGTCACAACCGACTATTTCAGTTCTCATATTCCTCAGTTTGTTCAGAATAATTCACAGCGTACACAGACTCACGATCTGTCGGCGCAGTTTTTCAGCCAGACAAACAAGCGAGGATACTACCTGAAGGAGAAATTGACAGTGGCCGGAGTATGGGACAAGTCAAACTCCAAGATAACAGGTTCGTTTGACCTCGCCCAGCGTGTTAACCGTAAGAGTTTCTCTGCCAACAACGATCTGAAGCTTGTGAAGCGCAACGAGAAAAAACTATTCACGCTTATTTCGCGTAATACTTTTGAACATCGTCCTGATCGGTTGATTGTAGCAGGGGTTGAAAATGCAGAGCAGAGCCTTGGCACAACAGATTTCCGAAGCACTACTGAAACCAAATTCGGAAAGATGACCCGTTTTTGGAAATATTATGTATCCGGCGAACTTGATTTAAACTATCACCGCATGAACAATGCACTTTCCGGACTTGCCGAATTTGACAACAACGGAATCCACGAAGCATTCCTCTCTAATCTTTATGCCACACCACAAGTGGACTACGAGCGCAACGTCTGGCGTGCCTCGTTCAGTGTGCCGCTGAAATGGCTTCACTATTCGATAGCAGGTCAGCATGACTATATCAATGCTTCGCCACGTCTTTATGTCAGACGGCAACTGACAGCAAAATCAGACATATCCGCTTCTGCGGCCTATAGTCTTGGTTCGCCGCAGCCATATCTTAACATTTCGGTTCCGGTGCTTTCCGACTATCGCAATCTTTTCATTGCCGAAAATCACGACAATTATTCGCAGAATGTTGCCGCCACACTCTCATATCGTTATCGCAATCCGTTGAAGTCTCTGTTCTTCAACCTTTCAGTGACCTATAATCATAGTCGCAGTTCAATAATGTCAAGTCAGTTATTCATCGATGATTTCATTGTATTGACCTATGCTGACCGCCTGAACAACAGTGATTCATGGTATGCCAAAGGAGGATTCAGCAAAGGTCTCGGCCACAGCAAAATGGTAGTAGGCTGTGATATTGATGCCTCGGCCACATCAGCTTCATCCATGCGCGATAATGAGGTGGTACCCTACAGACAGATTACAGCAGGAGTGAAACCATATTTCAAAGGATGCATCACAAGATGGCTATCTGCCAACTATGAGGCAAGCTATGGATTCTCAAAACTGAAACTAAACTCTATTGCCAACAATTGCCATAACTTCAGGCAAAACGTCTTTGCTACCATAATTCCAAATGATTATGTGCAGTTTACTATAGGAGCGGAGCATTTCCTGACCCGATTCCCCGAGGGGAATACCTCCGGTCTGGTGCTTCTTGATGCGTCGGCTGTATGGAGAGTCAACGGCAATGTGCGTCTGTCGCTGACAGCCAACAATCTTCTGAATAGCGGCACTTATCAATACATCAGCTATGGCACCCTCTCGCGTTCAGAACATCACTTCGGAATCAGGCAAAGAAGCATCCTTGCCTCCATCCAATACCGATTCTAAAATGACCAAAGCAACCGTCTATGGCAATGAGGCTGATTGTTTTATTGTACGGCTAAACAACGGAAAACAATATGTGCTTGGCTGCGACAATCCCGACTCAATAGTCAATTATACTATCACTTCGGGTATTCCTCGGGAAGCATTCGCCATTGGCAACCGCTGACATCTATGTAGATTATCGCGTCAAGTATGAGAAAAAATCATATTTGCTACGCCAATTATCTATGGGAATTGTTCCTTTTATATACTCCTTCTGAGCATCGGCCAAATCTGTCAGATACATAATTCTTTGAGTTTGTTTATGGTTTTTCATTTATTTAAACAATCATCAAAGCATAAATGCCTGAAAATTTGACGGATGCTCAGGCATAATTCACATTTGTTAAAAAACAAGCTCTAATATTTTGAGTGATGGCTAATTGCTTTGAAAAGAGGAATAGATTTCAACAAGAGCGAGAAAAGTATTATCGTGAGAAAACTAACACACGATTGAAATATGCAGCCCTGATTTTAATCGGTGTTTCTATAATACTTATGTTGACAATGGCTATCGGCTTTGTTGACTTAAATAATACGTCCGCTATATTATTTATGCGCGGTTGTGCCGGATTGTTTGCGCTAATATTTGTTGTGCTTGTCGCCATTATTGTATATCGTGTAAATGTTTCATATTTTAGCGACAAGGTAAGGTCGAAACAAGACACATCTGACGAATAAAACATAAATCAATCTCGCAAGGCGTATGAGGCAGTCGGTGTTTAGCCTGCTCCCATAGCCGGAGTGCGGACAATAATGGGTGTCAGGCGCAGTCCGTCACCTCTTGACGGCACTACGACACCAACACGAGCCGCCACGCCTCTCCGCATTTCCCATGTTTCAGCCGCTGGAACACCACAGTCGCAGGACGATTTCTCCAATGGTAATCCTTTACCAGATGATTTCAAACTATGGCTGAGCCGCCATCCCGGTCTTACCGTATTCCTGTGCAAGGTCACTATCAGGAGCGGGCAACAGGCGGGAGAAACTTGTCAATGCTTTGCCTTGGCGCAGATGCAGACTCGTGTCGATAAATGATTTCAATACATTCCGTGACCAACCCCCTTCAACCACTTTATGTGCGTAGAATAATGCGGTTTCACATTCTCCTGTTTCATAATACTTATCTATCAGTGTTCTATGATGTCCCCAAGGAACAGAAAAAAATCGCCCACAGCTTGTGGGCATATTTCAGATTCAGAATTGCCTACAAGTTGTTGGCAATTTACAGAGCCTTCACTATAAAGAAGATACATCTTCTTCATGTATTGCAGATCATGCCGGAAAAGCCCTCGGCTTCCGGCATGGCAGCCTTCTTCTGTAATATTGACGCAGGCTTTGACGGAAAATAACTCAGAAGTGCCATGTTTTCCCACAGCATTATCCCGAATGTATGTCCTAATCCAAGAAACGGTGGTGAAGCGAAAGAGGATTGGCTGTATGATGAGGAGATGTATAAGGGGAGATGGAAAATCGAGCGGACGAACGCTTGGATGGTTTCAAAGCTGTCCTTAACCGCTTCGACATCTCCGTCTCCAGTTGGAAAGGTTGGAACTTTCTTGCATTTATCGTGATTTTCCTTAAAAATTTTCACAAATCAAATTAGCTTAGACAACTTCATTTTTTCCAGAAAGAAGGTAGCAACAATGAAATAAACGTAAATAATTCCAGTCGTCCGATTATCATCGTTGTAGTCAATAGCCATTTTATTGAGTCCTGAAGTAGTGCGTAAGAACTATTTATGCCGGTCGCTCCATATCCCAGTCCATTGCAGCCAATGCAAGAACTTGTCATGAAAATAGAATCTGAAAATGAATATCCATATAGAGTAATAATTGCGGCCGAGACAAGAACAATAATGATATAAAGCGAGACAAACGCGGATACGCGTGAAATAAGACTGCTTTGAAGAAATGTGCCGTTAAGATTTACTACGTATATGCGTTTAGGAAATACTGATTTCTTAATTTCATTCTTCAGATTTCTGCACATTACAATAAGCCGGTCTATCTTGATGCCACCTGCGGTTGAGCCGGCACATGACCCGCAAAGCATCAGCATTATTGTCAGAAACAACGAAAACTGCCCCCAGTTCTCAGCCTCTGAAATTGAAAATCCTGTGGATGTTATCGCTGAAACCACATGAAACAATGGAATAAAAAGGCAGTTATCGATATTAAAGTCATAACCACGCAGCAAGATTGACACAACAAGCAAAAAGTATGACGTAATTAATACCATAAAGAAGATTTTAGTCACGTCATTGCTTATCAAACGCTTTATTCCCATAGTCCAGGCAGAGTATATGACCATAAAATTTATGCCTCCAACTGTCATCACAAGAATGAGAACTGAATAAACGTAATTGGACTGCCAGAAAGAGATTCCCTCGTTATGAGTAGAAAAACCTCCGGTAGCTATTGCCGCAAAAGACTGACAAACGCTGTCGAAAAGGGTCATTGGCCCGATCCATAGCAATATTATTGAGACAGCGGTGACAACGATATAGATTTTCCATAACGACAGCACAGTCTGCCTGATTCTTGGATGAAGTTTATCATGTGTTATGCCGGAGGATTCAGCGTAATACATTGATATTCCGGCGGACTTATTCAATTCCGGCATCAAGGCCAATAAAAAGAGAATAATGCCAAGTCCGCCAATCCATTGCGTCAAGGCTCTCCAAAACAGGATTCCGTGTGAGTAGACATCAACATCCATAATAGAGCTGACTCCGGTTGTGGTGAATCCGGAAATTGTCTCGAACATCGCATCGGTTAATGAGAGTGGCCTGTCGCATAACATATAAGGAATCATTCCGAATAAGCCATATACAATCCATATCAAGGCGGTAATAACGAATCCTTCACGAGTCTTTATCAAAGGCTTTTGCCCTTGAGTGGCATATGCCGCAATTCCTCCCGCAAACAAAGCGGTCATCGAGGCCAGGGCAAAACTCTTCCAGTCGTTTTCGCCATATATCAGGCATATGACAAGTGGGACAAGCATCATTACTGCCTCAATGACAACGAGCTTTCCCAGCACATTTACAATTGACCTGATCTGCAACGTCGTTTTCATGTCATCTAAATAGTTTTTCTATTTTAGGAAGTGAGCCGATATTGCAGAATACCAACACATTGTCACCAGGCTTGATACAAGTGCGTCCCTCTACAAGCATTCCTTCTCCATCCCGGATAATCCCTCCAATAGTAATTCCTGTTGGTAATGAAAGTTCGCAAACCGGTTTTGATACAATCTTTGATCCTTGTTTTGCCGTGAGTTTTATTATTTCAGCACGATCAAGCAGCACACACTGTGCCTCGTCAAAATGCGTTTCCACAAGAGAATCAAGTATTTTGCTCACATTGAGCAGTTTTTTGTTGATGATTTTGTCTATCGAGAGGCTTTCTGCTTCAGGTATGAATTGTAGTTCTTCTATACGGGCAAGAGTTTTTTTTATGCCATGTTCGCGAGCGACCATACAAGAGACGATGTTTTTTTCCGAGCTGCCTGTCAGTGCAAGGAATAAGTCGCAATGCTCTAATCCTTCATCTTTGAGAGTTGTTACATCGTTTGCCTTAGTGTTGACTACGGTAATATCCTGAAACTTTCCGGCAATATAATTGCATCGTTCAGTGTCAGATTCAATCACAGTAATATCATAATCTGACTTTATTTTTTCAAGAAGGTTTTCAGTGACACGGCCACCGCCCGAAATCATGATTTTGCTTATATTGGTCTGTGTGTTACCGCATATTTCATATAGTTTGTCAATATTGTTGGGCAGAACGGAAAAATAAAGGACATCACCCTCCAATATGACGGTATCGCCATTTGGAATCACCGTCTCGTCATCGCGTTTTATAGCGGATACATGAAAATATCGTGGACTTGATGCTGTTTCTTTCAGTTGTCTGCCGACGATAGTGGAGCTACGTCCAATTTTAACTCCTGCCACTATCAACTTGCCGTCATTCACATCAAGCCATTCGCGGACCCAGTTGTGACGTATATAATTATGTATCTCTTTAGCAGCAAGCCTTTCAGGATATATAAGAGCATCTATTCCGTTTTTGTTGAAAATTTCAGTTACTTTAGAGTAAAGAAAAGCGGGATTGTCAACACGGGCCACACATTTTTTCGCGCCACAGGCTTTTGCAGTCTGGGCAGCAATAAGATTTAGATTTTCATCACTTGTCACTGCGACAAAAAGGTCAGCCTCGGATATTCCACACCGAGACAAATCTGTATATGAGACAGGGCTTCCGGCATAAGTGATGATATTGTATGTGCTTTCAAGTTCCGACAGATGTGCCTTGTCTGAACCGATCAATACAATATCCTGATTTTCTATTGATAATGTATAGGCAAGATGTGTGCCAGTATCTCCTTCACCTGCTATTATGACTCTCATATAGACATCTCGTTTATTTTATGCAATTATAAACCTCCCATAAAAACGCACTTACAGGTTGTTTTATTTTGCGTTGCCATTTCGATTTTGAAGCAGTTGGCGGGTTTTGCTTTTATTCTCTTAGTATTACATTGTTTTTTCTGCTTATCCGCATTTTGTAATATTGACGAATTGGATTCGTTATAAATGTGAAAATAATGCAATTGTCTTAAGTGAAGCCCGGAAACTTCAATGAGTATAAAGATATGATAGATCTCACGGCATTAATTGGTTTTTGTCGTGACAATGGTAAACTATGTCATTACGCTAAAGGAGAGGCAATAGTCGGGCAGGGTTTAGTAGGAAAATATTTTGGAGTCGTAGAATCCGGGTACTTTAAATATACCACTATAACTACTGATGGGGCAGAAGCTGTTGTCGGATTTGCTTTTGAAGGAGAGTGTGTATGTGATTTCAATAACTCTTTTCGTGGTGTCTCTTCGGAAGTCGCTATTGTGGCAGGTTGCGAAACCGCCGTTTGGCAGGTGAATTTCAATTCAATAAAAGATATTATTAGTAGGTTAAAAGGTCTTTATGACAGTATTATGGATGTGTTATTCAGGGAGATATATCATCGTCATTTGGAAATATATAGGAAGTCGCCAACGGAAAGATACATTGAATTGCTCAACCATCATCCAGGAATATTTGACATCGTCACAATGAGGGAAGTAGCCTCATACTTGCTTGTAACTCCGGTATATCTTAGCCGAATCCGAAAAAATCTCGCAAAAAAATCCGATGAATAAAACTTGTTTTATCCCGAAATCATTTTTTTTGCTGAACTTTGCGGAAAATAACTTTTTGCAAATGAAGAATCTGACAGTATTCATACTGCCATTGTTGTTGCTATGCGCGTGCAGTAACAGCAATGATGAGCCGCAGACTGAAACAGTTCTGCCAATTTCCAAACATTATCAGCCATGTACCTCAGAATTCAACATCAGGGACACAGAATGGGTAGATAAGATTAAGGAATGGGCAGAAAAAAAATATGTTGTAAATGATTTATCTGAACTTCCCAATGACCCCTTAGGTTTTTCAGATTCCTATACAAGTGTCGATTTTAAAGAGTATACTTTGCTAATTACATATAATCTGCATAATTGGAATATTGATACATATCGTAATCGGTATTACCTTAACAACATAGATAAAATCTATGAATGGGCTATTTGCATTGGAACATCCTCTATTCCGGATGACAATACGGAAACATGGTATTTTACTCGATACGCTATATTAGTCAAAAAGTTGCCTAAAGAAGCTAAAACACAAATGTGGGTTTCACTTGGTGCAATAAATTGGGGTTGGGAATAAGACATATCAAAAATTTTGAGATGCCGAATATATGTTTTATTAGTTTCAGATTACAATATAATGGACTTGGACCTTCAGTAAAAACTTTAATTTATGATAAAAAATTTTTTCTATTTAATTATTTCGCTTCTTGGTTTCTCAGCTTATGCTGAATCAATGAGTGCAACTTATTGCAAGGGATTGGGAACTATCTATTTCCCTTCCACATTAGAAACTTTGGGAGCAGAAAGTTGCGAATACTGGAAAAACGTAAAGAGTATCTATTGTGCAGCCAAAATACCGCCGGTCTGCATAGACAGCGAGATAAATCCCGGCTCGACGCCATTTGGGGATTATGGTGATGACTTTGTCAACCGAACCCCTCAGGAGACTCTTGTATATGTTCCTATTGGTTCTGCAGAATTATACCGCAGTGCGTGGGGCTGGAATTACTTCACGAATTTCATAGAAACCGATGACTTTCCTTCGGCGGGTATCTACAACGTAACAATAACCGGCGACGAAAAGGATGGAGAAGCCCCGCTATATGATTTAAGCGGCAGGAAAGTCAAGAATCCTCAACCGGGAAGTATCTACATACAGTCCGGCAAGAAGATTTTATTCAAGTCCGGCAGCAGTGTTGGTTTCGGAGCGGATTATTAAATGCTGCTCTTGGACAATAAAGACTGAATGATGATAGTTCTATTTGAAAAGCAAGCAGTCAAATGTTTATGAGATATATTTACATACTTTTGCTATTATCATTTACAATTCCGGTTTTGGCAGCCCCAATAACTCCGGATGCCGCACTGAATAGATTGCAAGGTCGGAACGTGTTCCGGCTACGAGGTCCGCTCCATGCACGGCACTACAGCATTTCTGAAGTTATAACCGACAGTTGCGGCAACAATACCGTTTATATTTTTGATTCCAAAGATGGGTTTGTCGTGACGCCTGCGGATGACGCTTTTCCTGCATTGCTGGGTTATGGCGACGGCCGGATGTATGATTCAGCCGGTAATTTGCCAATAGGTTTCCGTGAGTGGCTTCAATATATGAGCCAACGTGTATCGGAGGCTGCTGTCTTGGGAAATGGCATGGCTGTCGCTTCCTCAGTGGGCGAAGCTATTGCTCCGCTATGCACGACTGCATGGGGGCAGGGAGAGCCGTTCAATACGGAATGTCCGGAGTATAATGGTGAAAAATGCCTTTCGGGCTGCGTGGCTACCGCAATGGCCCAAGTGATGAAATATCACAACTGGCCTGCACAAGGTAAAGGAGAACTTGAATACCGCGCTGCAAAAATCGGTGTTGATATCTATACAGACTTTTCTCAATATACGCCTGATTGGGAAAATATGCTTGATGACTATTCCAATCAAACAGCCTCCGATCTGCAAAAACAGGCTGTGGCACACTTATTGCGTGGTGTGGGAGGAAGTGTTAGGATGAACTATTTCCCCACAGCATCCGGTGCGGATGTAAACGATGCCACTCAGGCTCTGCTGAAGTATTGGGACTATAGCGACGACATCAGATATATGCGCCGTAGCTGGTTCTCTCTCCGGGACTGGTCACAGTTACTTTATGACGCATTGAAGAACTATGGCCCTATATTATATGGCGGTTTTTCTATGTCGTCTGCACATGCATTTGTCTGCGACGGCTACGACGGCGAGGGAATGTTCCATTTCAATTGGGGCTGGGACGGCAAGGCCGACGGCTACTTTGCTATTGATTTTCTCAATCCGGTTGTAGAGGAAGAGCCGTGGAAGACCGGCTATAACGGAAGCCAAAGTGCTGTATTGAACATTCATCCACGTTCGACTGAAAATCCCGGAACACCGATTTATACCGTATGGTTAGATTCATATTATGTCAATCCCGCAACAGGATATGGTGACGATTCTTCCCATACACTTCATCCTGGCGACAGTTTCAGAATGAGGTGTGAATGTCAGAATTACGGCCCATTTGCCATTCCTGCCGGTTCGGAATTCGCAACGGTATTCACATCCCTTTACGACGGAACAGCAATCCAGTCCAATATTGTAGAACTTGAATCTGAGCTGAGTGTCTACGGCAGTTTTGACAGTGATGTGAAAATTGTTCCTGACGGACTGCATGACGGACTCTATTCGCTTGAAAATGATCTTTATATCAACTCTTCAGGTTGGGGTCAATGCATTCTTATGCCCGGTTCTACAAGATATTGCGCTTTAGTGGGGAACAACGGCTCCGACATACAGTTTGTCGAATCCATTTGTACTCCTGAAATAGTATCTGCTGATGTATCCGATAAACTCGACCTCAACACACCAGTTATAATTCATTCAAAATTGCGCAATCCCATATCCCGTCATGTAGAGCGTCATGTGCGCGTCGAGCTCATACAGAATGGAATAGTGAAAGGATGGTCTCCATGGATTAATTCTACTTTTGAGCCGGAGGAACTAATTGACTTTGAACTGAAAGCTGATAAGTGGACTTGGAAAGACGAAAGCGTTTCTCATGCCGGTGATTACGTCTTGTGTCTAAGTATGCGTAATTCATACGGCGATATATGGATACCGATGGGGCGGGGCAAAAAAATCGCAGTCATGGATTCCGCTGCAATAGAAACAATCAGAGTTGACGATGATTCCAACGATGTTATATATGACTTACATGGACGCAAAGTAACGAATGATATTAATGCTCTGTCTTCAGGCATCTACATCAGGCGGCATAATGGTAAAGTCTCAAAATATCTTCTGCAATGGTGATCTCAATATCCTCAAGATAATGAACAGGCTAATAACTTCAATCATCCTCTGCGTTGTGGCGACAGCAGCAACGGCACAAAGTAAGGCCGGCATAGAGGTCTGCTATAGATATTCCCACCCTGTGCAGACGATGAGAAGCGCGGAGCCGGATGTAACCAATCAATATATACTTCATACAGATGGGTGCCAATCGAA
>ERZ778496.2363-NODE-2363-length-11252-cov-7.758775_pt1 | contig 11252 bp, 10 predicted proteins | sample MGYA00433099_ERZ778496 | MGnify/ENA primary metagenome ERZ778496 (study PRJEB29527, sample SAMN07138962) | mouse gut metagenome | material: feces | host: mouse | place: China:Nanjing | collected 2016-01-25 ... | reverse complement strand
GTCAACCGCATCGAGGACCTCGAATTCCCCGAGGAGTCGTTGCTCTCGCAGGAGTGGATCGACCACAATACGCCCGACGCTTCTTACAATCCGCCCGTCAAGGACGGCAGTGGCGAGTACGACGAGTAGTTCCGTTTTCCCGGGACTGCGGTCTTTCCGCCGCGTTCCCGTTTTCTCCAAGAGGTGCCCAAAGGGCACCTCTTTTTTCGTGTTCTTATCTTTCCGCCCATCCCGACCGTCTCGTCCTGTTGCCTCTTCTTCTGCCATTCCGGGTTCTCATCCACGTCATCCCGGATGCCCCCTCCTTGTCATTCTGGGTACCCTTCCCCTCTTTGTCATTCTGAGCGTCCTCTCCTTGTCATTCTGAGCATCCTCTCCTTGTCATTCTGAGCGCAGCGAAGAATCTGTTTTCCTGCCCTGTCATTGCCGGAAGCAAAAGTGCGGGCGCCGTCGTAAATATTTTTCGTCTCTCGCTGTTGGATTCGCCGTAAAATCGTTACCTTTGTCTCCGGCAGTCTCTCTCGGGGTTGCCGACATTCGGACTTAAAGCGCATCGGCTTTACTTTCTTACTGATGAAACTTGGCGGTTTTTGACGGTGTAGGAGTAGCAAGGTTGGTGCTCGCGTCGTTTTTCGGCGTGGGCATTCGTATTGTTCTCTACACCGGGTACGCCAAGACCTCATCAGTGGGTCATGCGAAGTGTTCCACGCTTTTTTGTTGTCCGGGAAACGATGAACCTAATCCGAATTCGATGAAGATTCTTGTTTGTTTGCTGGCCCTCGCGTGTCTGTGGGCGCCCGGCCGTTCCTTCGCCGCGCAGCGCGACAGCCTCGGGCACGGTCGTTTGGCCGTCGCTGCCGTTCCTTTGATCATGGGCGGTGCTGCCATGACTTTCTGCGACCGCGATTTCCGCGATTTGCGCAATAGTTACGCCGTGGGGTTCCGCCACGATTACGACGATTATCTCCAGTACGCGCCTTTGGCGTTCGCTTGGGGATTGAAGGCTTGTGGCGTCAGGAGCCGCAGTTCTTGGGGGCGGATGATCGTCTCCAACGCCTTTTCCGCCGCTTTGATGGCTGCCATGGTCAATTCGCTCAAATATTCCGTGCGGGCCGAGCGCCCCGACGGCTCCACCCGCAATTCTTTTCCGTCGGGGCATGCCGCTACGGCTTTCATGGCTGCCTCTATTCTCCACAAGGAGTTCGGCCATCGCAGTCCGTGGTTCAGCGTCGGAGGATACGTTGCCGCCGCCGCTACCGGCATCACGCGCCAGCTCAACAACCGCCATTGGATGAGCGACATCATGGTCGGCGCAGGCATCGGTATCCTCTCCGTCGAGTTGGGTTATCTCTTCGCCGATTTGATTTACCGGGAGCGGGGTATTGCCGACACGGTTCTTTCCCCGATTTCGACCGTTTCCGGCGGCCGTCGTTCCTTTCGTTGCACGCCGGGGCTACTACCGCTTTGGGGAGTTATACCGTCTTGTCCGGCAGGGAGGTCCGTTTCGCAGGCGGCCCTACGGTCGGGGTCCGCGGCGCTTGGTTCGCAACACCTTACGTCGGGGTCGGCGGGCGGCTCGCCGTCGGCAGCATGCGGTTGGCCATCGACTCGGAGGCGCAGAACGAGTCGCAGTATGGGGCGTCGGTCGCCGTCGGGCCTTGTTTTTCCTATCCCTTTACGGCCCGTTGTGCCGTCGGGTCGCATTTGTCCGGCGGATACGAGTATTTCAAGCGGATGCGCAGTTCGTTCGGCGATTTGGGCGACCGCGGCGGTGCGTCGATAGGAACCGGGGTTTCCGTGACTTGCGTTGCCACGACAGGTTTCGGCGTGCGGTTTTCGGTCGATTACGACCTTGTCTCGCCCGTGCTCCGCGGGTCCGAGGAGTGGCTGCATAAGCTGACCGTCGGCATGGAGGTGTGCACGCTTTTCTGAGCAGTCGTTGTTTGCTGAGCCCGGCAAAACATCGGTGGATAGTTCCCATAGCAAAACGTCCGCCGCTCGATCGAGCGGCGGACGTCTCTTTTTAGCTGTGGATGTTCGTTATTCGGCCTTTTCCGGGCGCATGACTACCTTCACAAGGTTGCCATCGCTGAGTATCTTCTTCGCCAGGGCTTGTATGTCGGCGTTGGTCAGTTCGCGCAGCGCCTTTTCGTAGCCGGCCAGATAGTCTTCGCCCGAAGTGTACTTCGCACGGATGTAGCGCATCCATTGGTGGTTCTGTTCAAGGCTGTTCTTCCAGCTCTTGAGCATGAATTCGCGGGTCTTCTCGACGTCTTCGGTCAGCGGGCCTTCGGCCGCTATCTTCTCGATTTCCGCCATCACGATTCCCAGCAGTTCGTCCGCCATCTCTTCGTTGGTGTCGAATGCGATGTTCAGTTTGTAGGTCTCGTTGGGCAGGTATTCGGTGCCGCCGTAGACTTGTACGCCGTAGGTGCCGCCCTTTTCCTCGCGGATCGAAACTAAGTAGCGGGCGTCGAGCGCCTGCGTCAGGAAGGTCAGCGCCAGCCGGTTCTTGAACGTGTAGGGCATCTCGCCCGAGAAGAGGTAGTGTACCGATACCTTGGGCTGCTGCATCGGCGCGCGGAAGTCTTCGGTCACTTCGCCCTTGACCGGGGCGCTGTGGTCGTCGATGGCTTCGGCTTTCGTCTTCGTCACGGGCAGCGAGCCGATGTATTTCTCGGCCAGCGGTTTCAGCGTCGCAGGGTCTATGTTGCCCACAAACGTGAACGTGAAGTTGTTGGCGCCCGCGTAGAGTTTGTCATGAATCACGGGCAGCATCCCGAACTCGAAGCCGTCCATTACTTCCACGGTCGTCATCCGGCGGCGGGGGTTGTTGCCGTAGGCTGCGTCTAAGTAGCGTTTTTCCATGACGAAGTCGGGGTTCGATTCCGCATTTTCCAGCTGCGAGCGCAGCATCTTCATCAGCGTCGCGTAGTCCGTCTCGTCGTAGCGCGGTTGTACGAAGTTCAGATAGAGCAGTTGGAGCATCGTCTCGATGTCTTTCGGCGAGCACACTCCGTTGATTTGGGTCTGGTAGTTGTCTACGCCGAGTTCCACCGACGCCGAGATGCCTGCCAGTTGTTTGCGCAGGTCCGAGGCCGAGAATTTGCCCGTTCCCATCATCGAGACATAGACGGGCAGCCATTCGGCCATCGGCAGTTCTGCGTCGGTCAGCAGCGAAAGACCGCCTTCCGATACCGCGTTCATGCGTACTTCGTCGGCTTTGTAGGTCGTGGGTTTCACCACAATCTTCACTCCGTTCTTCAGCGTCCATTCCGTTGTGCCGTAGGCCGCGTCTTCAACCGTTTTCTTCACCGGCGAGCCTTTCAGCTTGGTGCCTGCGGGCAGCAGCGGTTCTTTCACGGCCGTGTCTTCGTAGGCTTCCAGTTCCGAGTCCGTCACCCGGTCGCGGATGGCCAGTATCTCGGCTTCGGTCGGGGTCTCAAGACCTTCTTTTTCCGGGGCCGTGATGACGATTACTTGGTTCGCCGGCGTTATGAGGTGCTGTGCTATCGCGTTCACCGCATTTACGTCGATGGATTTCAGCAGCATGCTGTCGATCTGCCATTCGGTCTCGGCCGCAGGCATCGGCGTGTTCTTGCTGAAGTTGTCCAGGTAGATGTCCACATATTCCGCGTTCGTGCGGTCGTTGCGGTTCGTGTACTTGCGTTCCGCGCTGCGCAACAGGTTGTTCTGTGCGCGCTCGAATTCGCCTTGCGTGAAGCCGAAGCGGCGCACTTTCTCCATTTCGCCGTAGATGGCCTCGAAGCCTTCGGGCAGTTTGCCGTCCTGCGTCATCACCACGAACACTGTCACGTTCATCGTCGGGATTACGCCCAGGATGTCGCCTGCGCTCATGCCGCCGCCAAGGAACGGCGCGTCGGGTTTCATCGCGATTTCTTGCAGCCGCGCGTTGGTCATCGACGACATGTAGGCCTGCGCTACGTCGAGCATTTCGGCCTGCACCGTGTTGTTGAGTTCCTTGGGCAGGGCTTCGCGCTTGATGAACAGCTGGATGCGCGAGCCTTGCATTTCCGGGTCGGTCGTGATGCTCACGATGGGTGCTTCGTTGTCCGGTACCGTGATTTTCTCCTTGTGCGAAGCGTTCGCTTCCGGAGCCGGTATGTCGCTCATGAGTTTCTTCACCTTGGCTTCGACGGCGTCCACATCCACGTCGCCCACTACGATGACTGCCTGGTAGTCCGGGCGGTACCATTGGTGGTAGAAGTCGCGCAGCGCCTGGTGGTCGAAGCTCTTCAGATAGTCCAGATAGCCGATCAGATTGCGGTGTTCGTATTTCGAGCCTTTGCCCAGGGCCTTGATCATCGCCATCATCGAGCGCCATTGGGCACCGTCGCGCGTGCGGAGTTCTTCGCAGATTACGCCGCGTTCCGCGTCGATTTCGTCGCCTTCGAGTGCAATGAAGTGCGACCAGTCGTGCAGAATCAGCAGTGCCGAGTCGATCACTCCTTCGCGGGCCGTCGGCACGTCCTTGATTTGGTAGGTCGTGTGGTCCCAGCCCGTCGCGGCGTTCAGGTTGTAGCCGAATTTCACTCCCACGGTCTCCAGGTATTCCGTCAGCATCTTGCCCGGCAGGTTCTTCGTGCCGTTGAACGCCATGTGTTCGAGGAAGTGGGCCAGACCTTGCTGGTCGTCGTTTTCCTGAATGGCGCCTACGTCATGCAGAATGTAGAAGTCTGCCTGTCCCTTCGGTTTTTCGTTGTGGCGGATGTAGTAGGTCATGCCGTTTTCCAGCTTGCCCGTGCGCACCGCTTCGTCGGCCGGAATCGGTGCCATCATGCCCGGTTGGGCCGCCATGCTTCCCGCGGTGAGCACCGCAAGCAGCAGGAACATCAGTTTTTTCTTCATACTCTTTTCTTTTTTTAGGAAGATTGTTTCGTTGCAGGTTCTTCCGGGCGGTATTCGATGATGTCGCCCGGTTGGCAGTCCAGTTCGCGGCAGATCGCTTCGAGGGTCGAGAAGCGGATCGCCTTGGCCTTGCCGTTCTTGAGAATCGAGAGGTTCGCCGGGGTGATTTCCACGCGTTCGGCCAGTTCGCCGAGCGAAATCTTGCGGCGCGCCATCATCACGTCGATGTTGATGATTATAGCCATTTCCCCCCCCCTTTCATAGCCATACGGATTGTCATGGTCGTTCAGATGGTTAGTTTCTGTTCTTCGCTCAGGTTCTGCCCGATGGCGAACACTTCCGCCGCGAAGATTATCAGGATGCCGATGATGATTGTCGAGTAGGAGAGATGGAACGCCGTGTCGACGGTGTACTGGCTTCCCGCCAGCAGTTCGGCCGCCCGGCGGTTCATCGTCCACACGACCAGTCCGTCCATCAGTTCCGTCGCTATGGCCAGTCCGCCGATGGCACGCAGGTACCATACGTTGCGTTTGTCCAGCGTGCGTTCTTCGCGGATCGAGCGGCGTACGGAGTTTATAATCAGGAACATCAGCGCGATTATCGTCAGATAGGCCAGCAGGGCCAGCATCACCGAGGCATAAATCCAGCCGCTGCCGCCCAGCGAGCGGAAAGCCAGCCCTATTATCGACGTTCCGGGTGCTTCCTGTTCCACTACAAGCCCGATTTTGCGGATTTTCGTGTCGATTTTCACGTTCGGGTTTTCCGGCAGGGCAAGGACGTTTTCGGGGCTTTCGTCAATAGTAATGTTTTCAAGCATGTAGATAAGCCGCGGCGTCCCCGAGCCCCAGTTGCGGGCCAGGTTCATGCCTATTTCGTCACCGTCGGCGTAGCCCCGGTTGAATCCGGGCAGGAATTCCAGCGCAAGCCCCGCCGTCAGCGCAATGAAGAACGCTATGTAGATGGCCAGCAGGCGTTGCAGGAACGGTTTCTTGTTCTGCATGTTCCGTGTGTTTTGGTTCTGCGGTCCGCACGCGGACCCTTCGACAGCAAAGATACGATTTATTTCTGAAAAACAAATAATATTTATCGTTTTTCGATAAAATAGGTTTCGCAGTCATAAAAAAAGACGGTCGGACGACCGTCTTCGTTAGTCCGGTGACCGGTTCCGTCATTCGGCGTTGTCTTTCAGCTGGCGCCAGTACGAGGCTTTCAGCGCCATTGAGACCGAGGCGATCAGTATCACCACGGCCAGCATCACAAGAATCGTGATGATTTTCACGCCGATCAGTGCGCAGATGCCGTTCAGCAGCCACGTTACGATAAGCGCCGCTGTGCCGAATATCAGACTGATGAAGAACATCGTCCATTTGCTGCCGTAGGTCGCTGTGTTCGACGCGCGGAGCGCTTCGATGGGGTTTTTGCCTTTTTCCAGCAGATAGTAGTAGGCCAGCGACCACGACAGGGCCAGTACGATGCCCGGGATGAACAGGAACAGCATCGCCGCATAGATGCCCATGATTTGCAGTATCGAGGTCAGCAGAAATTCGCCCATGCAGCGGCGGTATTTGCTGTCGAAGATTTCCAGCGGGTTGATGACGCTGCCTTTGGCCAGTTCCGCAGGCAGCAGCGTAATGGCGATGGTGGTGCCTACGTTCAGATAGGGTATCCATATCGTCACCAGCCACAGCGCCACGGCCGCCATAATCGACGGGGCGTTCTTCACTCCGATGGTCAGCGCATCGTTGAGCGTCTCCGCAAAGTTGAGTTTCTTGGGTTCCAGAAGTTCCATAAGCATTTGTTTAAGGGAGGGTTTTCTGCCGCTAAGTTACGAAAAAAACACTACCTTTGTATATCCTTATTCCCGCAAAGTCATGCAGGCACAGAAGTCTCTCTATTCTTATCGTATCGAGCCGCAGGAGGTCGATTTCACCTTGCGGGCGACTATTCCCGCGTTAGGTTCCGCCGTGCTCAATACCGCGGGCACCGATGCCCACGGCAAGGGTTTCGGCGTCGATGCCCTGAATGCCGACAACCATTCGTGGGTTCTTTCGCGCATCGCGTTCGAGTTCGACAGCCGCCCCGCGCAGTACGCCGATTACACCGTCGCCACGTGGATCAGCGATTACGGGCGTGTGCTTTCCACGCGTAATTTCGTTCTCTCCGACGCCGAGGGGCACGAGTTCGGGCGCGCCGTTTCGCAGTGGGCTATGATCGACTTGGCTTCCCGCGCCGCGGTCGACCTTTCGTGGGTAGGCGACGCCCATGCCGATGCCATCGTCGACGCGCCGCCCCCGGCCGCCATGCCGCGTAAAATCCGGGCCGTCGAGCCGTCGGTCGTGTGCGAGCACAAGGTCGTTTACAGCGACATCGACTTCAACCGCCATGTCAATACCATGCGTTACATCGAGATGATGCTCGACATGCTGCCCGTCGAAAGGCTCACTTCCGAAGCTCCCGTGCGGCTCGACGTCCATTTCCTCAGGGAGTGCCGTCTCGGGCAGACTTTGACCGTCGGGGCCGAGTTCCGCGACGAGGGGGCTTTGTTCGAGATCGGCAGCGGCGAAGGGGCCGTGGCCGTGCGGGCCGCCGTCGAGTGGAAATAGTCGTCGCTCAGTCAGATACATGGAACGGGTTTTGCAGCGTCGTTGCAAAACCTTTTTCATACTTATGGAAACCACCGAAGTCAAGACCAAGTACAAGGTCAGCATCGACCTGTTGAACGACGCCGTGGGCAAGGAGATCGCCACGTCGCTCCAGTACATGTATTTCCACACCCGGTTCGAGGATGCCCGTTACCGGTATCTGTCGCGTATCATGCGCGAGATTTCGATTGCCGAGATGCGGCATATCGAGGAGTTTTCCGACCGTATTCTCTTTCTCGAAGGCGACGTCGACATGAACGCCGCGTTCCGCACCCGGCAGATTACCGACGTCAAGGAGATGCTTCAGTTCGCCGTGCAGTTGGAGGAGAGTACCATCGACAGTTACAACCAGGCTTCGCGTATCGCCGCCGAGCACAACGATGCCGTCACTCACAAGATGTTCCAGGACATCATCGTCGAGGAGGAGCAGCACCTCGATACGTTCCGCACCGAGTTGCAGAACCTCACCGATTACGGCGAGGAGTACCTCGCGCTCCAGTCCGCCGCCGGCAGCAAGCACACCGCCCGCGCCCTGCACCACCATTCCCACGACGAGTAGCGCCGGCTGCCCGTTTCGTCGCGGAGCCTCCCCCGGGAGGTTCCGTTTTTGTTTTCAGTGCGGCCGCATCCAAATTTATTTGGCATTGCCCTCGCCTTGCGTTATCTTTGTCATAGAGTAAGCAAGCATTCGCTATGAAAATCACCATCCTTGGCCCTGCCCATCCTTACCGGGGCGGGTTGGCTTCCATCATGGAGACCATGGCCCGGACGTTCCGGCGGCGGGGCGACGAAGTCTCTCTCCGCACCTTCACCCTGCAATATCCCTCCCTGCTTTTTCCGGGTAAAAGCCAGACGGTCGACACTCCGCCGCCCGGCGATTTGTCCATCGTCCGGTGCGTCAGTACGGTCAGTCCTTTCAGTTGGTGGCGGGTCGGGCGACAGCTGCGGCGCGAGCGGCCCGATTTCGTCCTGTTGAAGTATTGGACGCCTTTCATGGCGCCGTGTTTCGGTACCATCGCCCGAATCGCACGCGGCAACGGCCATACGAAAGTCTTGTGTCAGATCGACAACGTCGAGCCCCACGAGCATCATGCGGTCGACAAGCCGTTCAACCGTTTCTTCCTCCGGTCCGTCGACGGGTTCGTTTACATGTCCGAGCAGGTCCGCCGCGAGCTCGCGGCCTATACCGACGCTCCGGCGCTCTTTTCGCCCCATCCGTTGTTCGAGCATTTCGGCGGCCGCGTCGACCGCCGCGAGGCTTGTGTGAGGTTGGGGCTCGACCCGGCCGTGGGTTATGCCCTCTTTTTTGGGCTCATCCGCGATTACAAGGGGTTGGATTTGTTGTTGGATGCGTGGGCCCGGCTTCGGCGCGAGGGGCGCATCGGCGGCAGGAAGCTGATTGTCGCCGGAGAGTTCTATACTTCGCCCGAGCCTTATTTGAAGCAGATTGCCGCGTTCGGATTGCAGGACGAGGTCATTCTCCACGACCGTTTCATTCCCGACGCCGAGGTGAAATACTATTTTTCGGCGGCCGATTGCGTCGTCCAGCCTTACAAGACCGCTACGCAGAGCGGCGTCACGCAGATTGCTTACCAGTTCTGCACGCCCATGATTGTCACGAACGTCGGCGGTCTCGCCGAGATCGTGCCCGACGGACAGGTGGGGTATGTCTGCCCGCCCTCGGCCGAGGGGGTGGCCGACGCTATCGAGCGTATCTACGCACCCGGGGTCTTGGAGCGGTTCCGCGAGAATTGCATCGAGGAGCGGCACCGTTTTTCGTGGGAGGAGATGTGCAGCCGCATTGCCGAGCTTTATAATATGGTGCGGTAGCCGCTAAGCAAGCCGTTACGAAAAAGCCGGGAACCTTTCCGCAAGGTTCCCGGCTCGTTTTTGTCCGCCCCGTTTATTTCTTGATGTTGGGCAGTTCCAGACCGTAGCCTTTCTTCCGGTCTTCGAGTTTCAGATAGAAGCTGAATATGAACGCCAGCACCCCGAACGACGAGAAAATCATCATCGGCGTCGTGTAGCCGCCCGTCGCGTCGAGTACCTTGCCGATGAGCAGCGGCACCAGACACAGGCCGATGTTCTGTATCCAGAATATCAGGCAGTAGGCCGAGCCCAGTATCTTTTCGTCGATGATTTTCGGTACGCTCGGCCACAGCGCTGCCGGTACCAGCGAGAACGATACGCCGAGTGTCACCACCAGCGTCAGCGCCAGCCATTGCGACGGGAAGAGCGGCAGCAGGAACGCAAAGCACAGGTGGCAGCCCGTCATGATGATGGCGCCTATCATCAGCATCGTCGCCCCCTTGCCGCGGAAGTCCAGCAGCGCCCCCAGGAACGGCGTCAGAATCATCGCCAGTATCGGGAAGCAGCTGAACAGCCGCGCGGCCGATTCGGCGTCCACGCCCAGCGTCACCTCCAGGTAGTTCGGGGCATAGCGCTGGAACGGGAATATCGCCGAGTAGTAGAGTACGCACAGCAGGGCCACCAGCCAGAACATCTTGCTCGAAAATATCTGTCCGAGGTCCGAAATGTGGAATTCTTCGTCCGACGATTTTTCTTCTTTCAGTTCCCCGGCCGCTATCAGCTGTTTGTCCAGTTGCTTGTCCATCACGACGAATACTGCGTAGCATAGCATGCCGATGACAAGCAGCGCCGTGCAGAAGCCTACCGGGGCCACGATGGATTGGTCGAATTTGTTCGAGATCATCGGGGCCAGCCACATCACCGCAAAGACGCCCAGCCGCGCGATGGCCATTTCAAGGCCCATCGCCAGCGCCATTTCCTTGCCCTGGAACCACTTGGCTATGGCTTTCGAGACGGTCGTGCCCGCCATTTCGCAGCCGCAGCCGAAAATCATGAAGCCCAGCGAGGCCATCTTCGCGCTGCCCGGGAACGAGGTCCACCAGCTGTCGAGCCAGCCGCAGAGCTGCGTCGTCTGGAACCAGTCCGTGATGCCCACGAACTTGACCGTCGCGCCCAGCACCATCAGTCCCGCCGACAGCAGGCCCGTGAAGCGGATGCCCATCTTGTCGAGGATGATGCCCGCAAATATCAGGAAAAATACGAATACGTTCAGGAAGTACTCCGACGCCGCATAGGTGCCGAACGTCGAACTGTCCCAGCCGCGGGCCGTTTCGACCAGCGATTTGAGCGGCGACATCACGTCCACGAACATGTAGCCGAAGAACATCATCGACGCGATCAGTATCAGCGCCGTCCAGCGTGCTGCCGCCGAATCGTTGAGTTTGCGTTGGATTGTTGCTGTCATTTGTTATCTTTTTGGATGTTAGTTCTTTGCATGGGGTGCATGGCGTTTGAGTATTTCGTAGGCTTCTTCGATGCCCAGTTCGCCCGCTTTCGAGAGGTCCAGACACCCTTTGCGCGTGTCTTTCATGTAGAGTTGGACGATTCCGCGGTTGTAGTAGGCTTCCGCGAACCACGGGTTCAGTCCGATGGCCTTGGTGTAGTCCTCGAACGCTTCCGGCAGGTTGCCCGACAGGGCCCGCAGGTTCGCCCGGTTGTAGTAGGCGTGGGCGAATTCGGGGTAGAGTTTGGCCGCCTTGTTCAGGTCGGCTATCGCCTCGTCGTAGCTGTAAGTGCGTTTCGGGTTGCTGTTCAGCCGGTTCGCCGGGTCCGCGTCTATCGTGATGCGTTGGTACGAGTTGTCTATCGACGATATGAAGTCGATCATTTCGGCCCGCGTCGTCGAGCGGTTCAGATAGAGGAACGGGTTGG
>ERZ778496.2336-NODE-2336-length-11370-cov-3.798498_pt1 | contig 11370 bp, 12 predicted proteins | sample MGYA00433099_ERZ778496 | MGnify/ENA primary metagenome ERZ778496 (study PRJEB29527, sample SAMN07138962) | mouse gut metagenome | material: feces | host: mouse | place: China:Nanjing | collected 2016-01-25 ... | reverse complement strand
CCGGCGCAGGGGCCGTCGGCGAAATAGTCGAGGGGGTTGGCATAGCCTAATACGACGTCTTCGAGTTTGCCCTCTTTGTCGGGTACCCAAACTTCGACAATGCCGGCACCAAGTGCGCTAAGAACCACGCGGGCACCTTTGTCATTTGTAAGAGTGACAAGGGCTATGCGGCCCTTGTCACTGTCAACGTATTTTATTTCGGCAGGTTTCATTCGATATTGCGTAGATGTTTTTCCCAAGCCCATGCAGCGCGCAGGGTGTCGTCGAGGTCGCGTTCGGCCTTCCAGCCCAGCACTTTATTTGCCAGGGCGGTGTCGGCCCATACGGCAGGCACGTCGCCGGGGCGGCGTCCTACGATTTTGTAGGGGAGTTTGAGGTTGTTGGCCTTCTCGAAGCGTGTGAGCAGTTCGAGCACCGACACGGGGCGGCCTGTACCGATGTTGAAGATTTCGTATTTGGCTTCCATCTTGCCCTCGGTCATGCGGTCGACGGCGGCAACGTGGGCCTTGGCAAGGTCTACAACGTCGATATAGTCGCGCAGGCATGTGCCGTCGGGAGTATCGTAGTCGTTGCCGAACACCGACAGGCATTCGCGCAGCCCGGCGGCTGTCTGGGTAACGAATGGCAGCAGGTTGTTGGGCACGCCGCGAGGCAGCTCGCCGATGAGTGCCGAGGGATGGGCACCGATGGGGTTGAAGTAGCGCAGGGCGATACCGTACATGCCTTCGTAGGCGGCGCAGCAGTCACGCAGTATATCCTCGGCAATCTGCTTTGTGTTGCCGTAGGGCGATGTTGCCGGTTGGCGGGGGGTTTCCTCGGTGACGGGGAGATGCTCGGCGTCGCCATAGACGGTGGCAGAAGACGAGAAGAGGATGTTGGGACGTTTGAATTCCTTCATCAGTTGAAGGATGTTCATATACGATACCAGATTGTTCTGATAGTACTTGAGGGGTTCGCTCATCGATTCGCCTACGGCCTTGTATGCGGCAAAATGGATGACGGTGCTAAACTCGTGACGCTCGAATACGCCTCGCAGGGCATCGATGTCGCATGTGTTGCACTCCTCGAAGGTGACTTTGCGACCGAGGATTTTCTCTACGCCCTCGACAGCCGAAGGCTCCGAGTTTGAGAAATTGTCAATCATCACCACGTCGTAACCGGCTTCGATGAGGGCCACGGTGGTGTGTGTACCTATATATCCGGCTCCGCCAGATACGAGTACGGTATCTTTCTTCTTATTCATCGGTTTGTAAGAAATTTGGTTTTACAGGGGGAGGGGCGTTAAACAGCCCTGTGAATAAGCAGTCAGTTTCCGCATTTGTGGTGCGAAAACTGACCGGGGTAATTCAGTCTTCTATTTTGTGGGCGCCGTCGCTGATGATGACTTCGTAGACCTTGGGTTCGTGGCCGTATTTGGCGTTGAATTGTTCCTTGGCCTTGGCGATGAAGCCGGGCAGCAGCTCGTTTCTTACCAGGTTGATGGTGCAGCCGCCGAAGCCGCCACCCATGATGCGCGAACCTGTCACGCCGCATTCTTTTGCGATTTCGTTGAGATAGTCGAGCTCTTCGCACGATACCTCGTAGTCTTTCGAAAGGCCACGGTGTGTCTCGTACATGCAGCGGCCCACGGTGTCGAAGTCGTTCTTGACAAGGGCGTCGCAGACAGCGAGCACGCGGTCTTTCTCTTCGATGACGAATTTTGCGCGGAAGTAGTCTTCGGCAGTGATGTCGCTCTTCACGCTGTCGAGCATGTCCATGTCGGCGTCGCGGAGTGTCTCGATGCCGAGGCGTTTGGCAACTCGCTCACACGATGCGCGACGTTTGTTGTAGGGCGAGTCGGCGAGTTCGTGTTTTACCACAGAGTCAACGAGCACGAGTGTGTAGCCGTCGGCCTTGAAGGGGAAGTATTCAAACTCCATCGAGCGGCAGTCGAGGCGCATAAGGTGGTCTTTCTTGCCGAATACGCTGGCAAACTGGTCCATGATGCCGCAGTTTACACCGCAGTAGTTGTGTTCGGTCGACTGGCCGATGCGGGCAAGCTCGAACTTGTCGATGGCGTTGCCGTTGAACATATCGTTGAGAGCGAAAGCGAAGCAAGATTCGAGTGCGGCCGACGAGCTGAGGCCTGCACCGAGGGGTACATTGCCGGCGAAGACGGCGTCGAAGCCTTCTACCTTGCCGCCGCGTTTGATGATTTCGCGGCATACGCCGAAGATATATCGAGCCCAAGACTGCTGGGGAGCATCAGCCTCGTTGAGACCGAACTCGGCGTAGTCGTCGATATCGATTGAGTAGACACGTACGGTTTCGGTGTTGTTGGGGCGGATTTCGGCCATGATTACTTTGTCGATGGCGCCGGGAAATATGAAACCGCCGTTATAGTCGGTGTGTTCGCCGATGAGGTTGATACGTCCTGCCGAGGCATAGAAGGTGCCGTGACCGCCGAAGCGGCTTTCGAATGTACTGCAAATCTTTTCTTTCAGTTCCATGGTTTTTATGGTGTAATAATTAAGTTAGTCACGTAATCGCGGCTGCGTAAGGGGCCGCACGATATTGTTGCCCCAAAGTTAGTGATATTTTGTTGAATAACAACTCGTGAAAATGACCAAATTTGAGAATGAATTCGTCAAATTTGGCCAAAAATCGTTAATCGGTGCATCAATGTGTGGTCAGAGGCTTGAAAGCTCGCCTGTCACGGAGTCCATGATGTAGCCGGCAACCTTGACATCGGCCGGCATCAGCGGATGGTGCCGTACCAGGTCGACCGTCTCGCGGATTGCAGCCGGGGTGTCGTCGAAGCCGTGGAGCCAGCTGTCGAGGTCGATGCCGCAGTGGCGCATGAGCGAGATGTGCTCGTCGTCGATACCGCGCTCACGCATCAGGCGTAGCATCTCGGCCGAGTCCATGCCCTGTACGCCGCAGCCTGTGTGGCCTATGACCATCACTTCGTTGACACCGAGTTCGTAGACCGCCACAAGTATCGAGCGCATGGTCGAGTCGAAGGGGTTCGTTATGGTGCCGCCGGCGTTTTTAATCATCTTTACGTCGCCGTTGCGTATGCCGAGTGCCGCCGGCAGCAGCTCGACAAGGCGCGTGTCCATGCACGTGACTATGGCTATGCGTTTGTCGGGGTATTTCGAGGTGGCATAGCGTTCATATCCTCGCGTGGCCACGAAGTCGCGGTTGTGTGCGAGAATTTCGTCAATCATAACTCTTGTACTTCTTGTGCTGTGAAACCAAAGGTTATGGGGTCGTGGCCTTCGCCCTCGAAAGTGTATGTGATGCCGAGGTTGAGTTTCTTCATCAATTCCAACTGCATGGCATTGCCGGGGGCGCTGAGCTCTTCCTGTAGCGCAGGTTTCATCAAAGCCTTGAGAGCGTCGGTATTAGCCGGGTCAAACTCATAGACTTCGGGGTTATAGGTATAGTAAAATTCTATGTTTTCGTCACCGAGGGCAACGCCGGTCATTACGAGGTCGTCGCCATTGAGCTGTACCGGGCACTGGTCGTTGGTGACTGCGAGAAGGTTTGACAGTACGGTGCGGTCGTCTTGCGCGTCTTCTTGGCCGTCAAGTATTTCCTTGATTTCCTTGGCGTAGAATGTGAGAGTGGTCTTATCGCCGGTTTTAGAGCCTGTGTATTCGAGGCTGATGTTCGCGTTGGCATCGACGAGGAGTTTTGTAAACTCATTGCCCGCCTGGCTCGAAAGGTAGGATGTGAGGAAGCGGCGTTGTGCGTCGTGGGCGCCGCGAAGGCTGCCAACTGTCTGATATTCCTCGCTTAGTGCGTAGTGGAAGATGAGTGTGTTGTCAGCCTCGTCATACGTAAGGCTATCCATGCAAATGCCGTTGCCGAAGTCCATCGGTAGTTCCTGATTGATTTGCTCTGCCGTCGCATTGAGTTTGTTTTGGGCACTCTTTGTACACGAAGCCATGAGTAATACCACGCAGATTACGAGGAACGAGTTGAGTAGTTTTTTCATAGGGCAGTTATTAAGGGTGGAAAATTAAGGTTGCAGGTGATAGCAGGGCCTCGGCACGCGACTTGATTTGCCCGGCTTTGATTGTCTGTATGTGCTCGGTGGCCTCGGCATCGGTGATAATGCGCCCGGTCTGGAGCAACGCCCGTGCTGCGCCCATGATACGGTTCTCGCGGTTCTCAGAGCCTATGGCCAGTTGGCCGAGCCACTGCCGCTTGGCCCTGTCGAGTCGTCGTTCGAGGGTGTCGGCCGGTGTGTCGGCAAGTTTTCGCGCCGTGCGGCGGCACAAATCGAGGCAGCGGGCGGTGTCGTCGGGGTCGCAGCCGAAGTAGACGGTCATCAGTCCCGACGATGTAAACCGTGTCAGCGACGACTCGACAGTGTAGACGAGCCCGCGACGTTCGCGCAATTCGACGTTGAGCAACGAGTTCATGCCCGGGCCGCCCAGGAGGTTCGAGAACAGGCCGTCGGCATACCGCCCGTCGCCGTATAGGCTGTCGACCTCGATGCCGAGCACGACGTGCGACTGGTGTAGACCGTCGATTGTTACCTCGGCCGATTTGGTGGTGAAGACGTTGGCTGCGGTCTGCTTTTTTTCAGCTCCATGCGGCAGACCTTTGAAACATCGCTCAACAAGGTCGGCTATATGGTTTGGCGACTGTGGGCCGGAATAGAACACGACAGTGTTGCCGACAGTGTAGTGACGGTGCAGGAAGTCGCGGCAGTCCTTGCTGCCAAGGGCGGCAACTGTCTCTGCCGAGCCGAGTATGTTGTGGCCCAAGGGGGTGCCGGCATATACCATGTCTTCGAAGTCATCGTAGACGGCCTCTGACGGTGTGTCGCGATATGAGTTGATTTCGTCAATCACTACTTCGCGCTCCTTGTCGAGCTCGGTTTCGGGGAACTGCGAGTTGATGGCCAGGTCGGCGACGAGTTCGATGGCTCTCGCGGCCGCGCCTTGCGGAAATATGGTGTAGACCGTGGTTTCTTCCTTGGTAGTAAATGCGTTAAGCTCACCGCCGACAGCCTCCATGCGGTTGATTATGTGCCAGGGCCGTCGGCGCAGTGTGCCTTTGAATATTGTATGTTCTACCAAGTGTGCAAGGCCGTATGTCGTGGGGCCTTCGTCGGCACTTCCGGCACCTACGGTGATACCGAATATACCGGCACCTACGCCATGGTGCTGTATATACACCAGGCGTAGGCCCGAAGATAATGTAATTATTTGTGCTTGTGGAAGTTTCATGCGTCAATCCAGTTGCCGTCTTCCCTGATAAGTTCCTCGAGTGCGTCGGGCGCTTCGGCCTGTGGCAGGTTGCGGTGTACGCACTCGATGCCGCGATATAGGTTCACCATGCCCTTGGCTCCTCCTACATAGCCGTAGTCGGCTCCTGCCATCTCGCCGGGGCCGTTGACTATACAGCCCATGACGGCAATCTTGAGGTGGCGCAGATGCTCGAAGCGCGGCTTTATGGTGTCGAGTACTTCTTGCAGGTTGTAAAGAGTTCGTCCGCAACCGGGGCAGGCGACTATGTCGGCCTTGTAGCGTGCCAGTCCGCAGGCTTGTACAATCATGCGGCATACCTCTACGCACTCCTCTTCGGTGAGCAAATTACTTTTGAGGCCGACAGCGTCGCGGTAGCCATCGAGCAGCAGGGTACCGAGGTCGATGGCCGCAGCCGTTATGACTTCTTCCTTGGTGGCGAGGTCGTTATATTCCAATACGGTGGCAACCGGCGTAAGGGCGTCGGGCGTGCTCTCCAAGCCTTCCATCAGTCGCCGTATGGCACTAATCTTGTTGCGACCGTCGATGAGCACTATTTCGACTCCGTCGGCATTTTCGGGCGTGAGGGTGTCGCCGAATATGGCTGTGGCGTTATTGCCGCCTATGCCGCTTGGTGTGGCGTTGGTCTTGCGTCGACCCTGACAGCGCCCACGATTCTGTACGCCGTCGACAAATGCGTGCATGGCGTTTTCACCGGCATATTCGGCTATAAATTTAGCCACGGGTATTTCGTTGCAGGGGTCTTCGCTCAGCGACACGCGGATAGTGTCGCCTATGCCGTCGCTCAAGAGCGAACCGATGCCTACGGCCGACTTGATGCGGCCTTCGAGTGCATTGCCGGCCTCTGTCACCCCGAGGTGCAGGGGATAGTTGAGTCCCTCGGCATCCATGCGCTCTACCAACAGGCGCACGGTGTCGGTCATCACGGCCACGTCGCTGGCCTTGATAGATATTACAACGTCGTTGAAATCTTTGTTGCGGCACACGCGCATAAACTCGAGGGCCGATTCGACCATGCCCTCGGCTCCGTCGCCGAAGCGGCTCATGATGCGGTCGGACAGCGAACCGTGGTTGACACCGATTCGGATTGCCGTATTGTGTTGGCGGCAGATGTCGAGAAACGTCGCGAATTTTTCGCTGAGTTTCTTAATCTCTTCCGCATATTCGTCGTCGATAAATTCCATCTTGCGGAACGTGCGGCCCGGGTCGTAGAAATTACCCGGGTTGACGCGCACTTTCTCTACGTGTTTGGCGGCCTCGACAGCCACTGCCGGCACGAAGTGTATGTCGGCCACCAATGGCACGTCGCAGCCGTCGGCCACGAGCCGCGACTTGATGTTGGCAAGGTTGGCTGCATGGGCTATGGATTGCGCCGTGAGGCGTACCAACTTTGCCCCGGCCTTGGCGAGGGCCTTGACCTGGGCCACGGATGCCTCGGTGTCGAGGGTGGGAGTGGTGGTCATAGACTGCGGCACGATATCGACGTCGGAGCCTATGACAATCTTGCCGACATGCACAGGCGAGGTGTGTCGGCGGTATGGCTTTTCAGACATGTCAGTTTGTCTTGAATTTATAGTCGTTTATGGCCGCGAGTTCGGCATCGGCCTTCTCAATCTTTGCCGACAGAGAGGCGCGGTATGCGTCGTAACGAGCGGCCAGGTCTTTGTCTGACAGGGCCATGATGCGTACGGCCAGTACGGCGGCATTGAGTGCGCCGTTGATGCCTACGGTGGCAACAGGGATTGCCGGCGGCATCTGTACGATAGAGTAGAGCGCGTCGATGCCGTCGAGTGTCGATGCAACCGGCACGCCGATTACGGGCAGGGGTGTCGAGGCTGCAATTACGCCTGGGAGGGCTGCGGCCATGCCTGCGGCGGCTATTATGACCTCGATGCCGCGTCCCTGTGCCTCGTGGGCGAAGTGCTCTACGGCGTCGGGGGTGCGGTGCGCGCTGAGGGCGCGGAGCTCGAAGGGTACTTCCATCTGCTCGAGGAAGTCGGCAGCCTTACGGAGTACGGGCAGGTCGGAGGTGCTGCCCATTATGATGCTTACTCTGCAATTCATGATTGGGTGTTATTATAGAAATGTCAGTGCTGAAAATTCGATAATGAAAGAAAGCAGCGCGCCGGCAATTACTTGCGCCGGGGTGTGGTGGCGCAGATATAGACGGCTCCAGGCCATGGCTCCGGTGAGCGCGATTGTGACGGTGAGCCAAAGCATAGGCGCCGCGATGAGATTGTGGAACGCCAGCCAGTAACAAGCGGCGGCGACTCCGGCTATGCCGGCGGTGTGGGCGCTGATTTTCCACCACTTGGTTATTATCAACGACAGCGTAGATGTGGCTGCTGCGCCATAGAAAAATGCCGTCAGCCAGCCCGGTGCCTGCATGGAGTGCATGAAATATCCGGCTCCGAGATAGCACACTATTGCCGCGCAATATGGTATGGTGCGCTGGCTCTTGTCGCTGATACTTGCGTTCGATACCTTGCCCATGCGTATGAGGATGAATATGACCAGCGCAGGGGTGATGGCCGTGATAAATAATATGCCGCCGAGGGCCCACAGCTTTACGTTGAGTGGAAGATAGCGTAGCATTGTGAACCACAGCGCTATGGCCGTGGCGTATGTCGGTGCCAGCAGGGGACTGAAGAGGTCGCTGATGATATGGGCTGTCCCGAGGACATGTTTATTTGTAGTGTTGTCAGTCATATAATATGTAACAAGTACTGAGGGGGTCAGAGTTCCTTGCGCAGCCGTGCAACGGGCTGCCCGATTCGTTCGCGGTATTTTGCCACAGTGCGGCGTGCTATGTCGTAGCCCTGGGTCTGCAGCGCTTCGGTAAGGGCCTGGTCGGACAGGGGTGAATGTTTGTCTTCACGGTCTATTATGTCGCCGAGGGCTTTGAGTATGCGGTGGGTCGACACGTCGTTGTCGGCGTCGGGCCGCTCATTGAAGAGCATCTTGAGCGGATACATGCCGTGCGGAGTCAGTATGTATTTTCCCGACGTGGCGCGCGATATTACCGACAGGTCGAGGTCGGTCAATGCCGCCACGTCGCGCAAAATCATGGGTTTGATGTCGGCCTTGTCGCCGCTGACAAAGAAATCGTGTTGCAGCTTTACTATGGCACAAGCGATTGACATAAGTGTCTGCGCACGCAGGCTGACGAGCTTGATAAATGTGGCGGCGGCGTTGCGTTTGTCCTTGATAAACGTATATGCTTGTCGCTGTCGCGGACTTGCCGTAGGCGGCAGCTCGTCGACGCGGAACGACGACTCGATTGCGAGTTCGGGAATGTTGCCTTGCAGGCTTACTGTAAAGGTGTCGGTGGCAGCATCATAGTCGAGGACGAAATCAGGCACTACGTGCTGCGCCCTGTCGGTAGAGTGGGGCCCTTCGAGGGCCGATGCAGGCTTGGGGTTGAGACCCTGTATCAGCTCTATGGCGTCGGCGAGATTTTCGCGTGGTATGTCGAGCTGTGCCTGCAGACGGTCGAAATGACGTTTTGAAAAGAGGTCGAAGTGATGGGCCACGATTTCGCGAGCTGTCACCGACTCTACAGTCTGCGGCATACGGTTGAGCTGTAGCAACAGGCAGTCGCGCAGGTCTACGGCCCCGATACCCGGTGGGTCGAGGCTGCGGATTGCGTCGAACACCCTGCGCACGTCGCTGTCGTCGACATACATCCCTTCGGCAATGGCAATGTCGTCTGTGATGTCGCGTAGTGGGCGTGTCAGGTAGCCGTTGTCGTCGAAATTGCCTATGATGTGGGCAGCGACACGCATGTCGGTATCGTCGAGGTCGGTTTCGGCAGCGAGGCGCCGCAGCAGGATTTCGCCCATGCTTTCTTCGTCATCGGCAGTATAGCTTGCGACCTCTACATGCCGGTCGTCGGCACTACTGTTTCCGGCCAGGTATGCCGGCGCGTCGTCGTCATCGGCATAATCGGCAAGCTGCAGTTGCTCGGAGCTCTCGCCGAAGTCGTCGGTTGTGTCGTTTTCGGGCTCTACGGCCTCAAGGGCCGGGTTGTCGTCGAGCTCGCGCCGCACCTCGTCTTCGAACTCGGGCACTGACATCTCGAGCACGCGCCCCAAAGCCACATTCTGAGGGTTGAGGCGCTGCTGTAAGGCTAATTGCTGTTCCTGTCGAAGACTCTCGTTAGACATATCGTATACTTATCAATGCAAAATTAAGCAAAAATCGCGAAGAGTCAAAATTTAGATAAGGCCGACGCGGCAAGTGCAACTTCATTTCACATATTTGATGTATTCGCCATAACCTTCTTTTTCCATGTTTTCGAGGGGTATGAAACGCAGTGATGCGGAATTGATGCAGTACCGCAGGCCGCCGGCGTCGCGCGGCCCGTCGGGAAACACGTGCCCCAGGTGCGAATTGCTGTCGGTCGAGCGCACCTCTGTCCTGTCGAGGCCGTGGCTTAGGTCGCGTTGTTCTTTGACTGATTGTTGGTCGATGGGGCGTGTGAAGCTCGGCCAGCCGCAGCCCGAGTCGAACTTGTCGCTCGACGAGAACAATGGCGTGCCGTCTACCACGTCGACATATATGCCCTTGCGGTGTTCGTCCCAGTACTCGTTTCTAAATGGCGGTTCTGTGGCGTTTTCTTGTGTTACGGCATATTGAACAGGGGTGAGCCGTCGGCGCAATTGTCTGTCGTTCCCGGCATCTCTGCCTCCCGTCCGCGCTACTTCGAATAGGCGTGGATTTATATGGCAATATCCTTGCGGGTTCTTGTCGAGATAGGATTGGTGGAAGTCTTCGGCGGGATAGAAATTTTCGAGCATGCCGGTTTCAACTGCAAAATTCCGGCCATAGCGTTGACGGTAAGGCTGTAGGGCTTTGGCCACCTCGGCTCCTGTCGCGGCGTCGGTATAATATATGCCTGTGCGGTATTGGGTACCGATGTCGTTTCCTTGCCGGTTTATCGACGTAGGGTCGATGGTAAGCATGAACAGCCCGACAAGTTTCTCTACATCGACAGAGCCTGGATTATACACCACCCTGACGGTCTCGGCAGCCCCGGTCTTGCCGGTGCAGACCTCTTTGTAGCTCGGTGTGGCAACTTTCGAATTGGCATAACCTGCCTCGGTCTCGACTACGCCGGGAACAAGACTGAAGAAATGCTCGGTGCCCCAGATGCATCCCCCGGCAAAATATATTTCCTTTGTATTCATGTCAATGATTTCGATTTAGGATTTATGAAAATAAAACGACTATGTTTCGCTCATTGTTTCACTATCCAGATAATTCTGAAGAATTTCGGTACGAGCGATTGCTAACTTAAAAAAATATAGTAACTTTGTGCTTAATATCAGAGTATTGTGGTCGGTAAACAAAACTGCCGACATGGTATCATAGAAGAATAATTATAAAGCACATTTATGGACAAAAAAGGAATATTTGACAGGATAGAATATGTAGTGGCGTGTGTCGGAGCTTTTGCACAGCGGTACAAACTCTCCAACTCACAGGCCTACGCATATCTGCGCCGTTTCACTGGCATAGATTTCCTTCTTGACTGCTATGTAGCTGAGCATACCCTCTCTATCGATGATGCTGTTTCTGACCTTCAAGTCATTTGCCGACGGGAGGGAGGAAAGATATGACACGACTTTACCACGGCTCTAACGTAGCCATTGAGAAGATTGACCTTTCTCGTAGTAAACGTGGCAAGGATTTTGGGCAGGGATTCTATCTCAACGCCAATCCAGACCAGGCAATGGCAATGGCTGTCCGCACAACCCGATTTCTAAATGAGGGTCAACCGACTTTGTCTTGCTTTGAATTTGATGAGAGGAAGGCTACGAAGAAAGGACTGAAAATAAAAGTATTCACTGATTACTCCGAGGAATGGGCAGAATTTGTCGTAATGAACCGTAAGAATAACTCCGATATTCCGGCTCATACCTACGATATTGTAATCGGTCCGATAGCAGACGATACTGTCGGTGTGCAGATTCGCCGTTATATAATGGGTTATTTGTCTGCCTCTGCATTGGTTGAAGAACTGAAATTTCGCGGTGACCATGCAATTCAATATTTCTTTGGCACAACTAAGGCATTAGAGCTTTTAAAACGCATCGAATTATGA
>ERZ778496.2335-NODE-2335-length-11371-cov-3.819459_pt1 | contig 11371 bp, 8 predicted proteins | sample MGYA00433099_ERZ778496 | MGnify/ENA primary metagenome ERZ778496 (study PRJEB29527, sample SAMN07138962) | mouse gut metagenome | material: feces | host: mouse | place: China:Nanjing | collected 2016-01-25 ... | reverse complement strand
ATGCTTGACTCTGGTGCCCGTGGTTCTAAGGACCAGATTCGCCAGCTTGCCGGTATGCGTGGCCTTATGGCCAAGCCCCAGAAAGCAGGTGCCGAAGGCGGCCAGATTATCGAGAACCCTATTCTTGCGAACTTCAAGGAAGGCCTTTCGGTGCTCGAGTACTTCATCTCGACCCACGGTGCCCGCAAGGGTCTTGCCGATACCGCGCTTAAGACCGCCGATGCCGGTTACCTCACACGCCGTCTTGTCGACGTGGCACACGACGTGATTATCAACGAGGAAGACTGCGGCACGCTGCGCGGCCTGGTATGCACGGCAATCAAGAACAACGACGAGGTTGTCGCTTCGCTTGGCGAACGCATCCTCGGCCGTGTTTCTGTCCACGACATCATACACCCCATCACCGGCGAACTCATCGTTGCAGCCGGCGAGGAAATCAAAGACGATGCAGCCGATATCATCGACGCATCGCCCATCGAGAGTGTTGAAATCCGTTCAGTCCTTACCTGCGAGAGCAAACGCGGTGTCTGCGCCAAGTGCTATGGCCGCAACCTGTCGAACCTCCGCATGGTACAGAAGGGCGAGGCTGTCGGCGTAATCGCCGCCCAGTCGATTGGCGAACCTGGTACACAGCTTACCCTGCGTACATTCCACGTCGGTGGTGTGGCTACCAATACCTCGGCTGCCAACAAACTTGTGTCGAAATACGACGGCAAGCTCGAACTCGAAGAGGTCCGTACCGTCAAGACCGACAAGGGCTACGAAGTAGTCATCGGCCGTCTTGCCGAGATGCGCATCTACGACAACAACACCGGCCTGCAGCTGATGAGCGCACAGATACCCTATGGTTCGAAGCTCTTCTTCGGCAACGGTGCCGAGCTCAAGCCCGGCGACGTTGTCTGCGAGTGGGACCCCTTCAACAACGTCATCATCTCGGAGTTCTCGGGCAAGGTTCACTATATCGACCTGATTGAGAACGTCACCTTCCGCAACGACTCCGAGGGCCACGCCGCCACCGAAGACCGCGTGATTATCGAGTCGCGTGACCGCCAGCATGTGCCTTCTGTCGAAATTCTCGACGCTACAGGCAATATCTTGGCCACATACTCGCTGCCCGTGGGTGCGCACCTCATCTACAAGGAGGGCGAGGAAATCGAGGCCGGCGACACATTTGCCAAGATTACCCGTACTACCGAGGGTGCCGGCGATATCACCGGTGGTCTGCCCCGTGTTACCGAGCTCTTCGAGGCACGCAACCCGTCGAACCCCGCCATTGTTGCAGAGGTTGACGGCCAGGTGACTTTCGGAAAAATCAAACGAGGCAACCGCGAGATTACCATCACCCCGAAATTCGGCGACCCCAAGAAATATCTCGTGCCCCTGCAGCTCCTCGTGCAGGAGAACGACGTTGTGCGTGCCGGTACCAAACTTTCCGACGGTGCCATCACCCCGGCCGACATCCTCAACATCATGGGTCCGACAGCCGTGCAGGAGTATATCGTCAACGAGGTACAGGACGTCTACCGTATGCAGGGTGTGAAAATCAACGACAAGCACTTCGAGGTCATCGTGCGCCAGATGATGCGCAAGGTCAAAATCCTCGATGCCGGCGATACCAACTTCCTGCCCGAGCAGATAGTCGACAAGCGCGACTTCATCGACGAGAACGACCGTATCTGGGGTAAGAAATATGTGGTAGACCCGGGTGACAGCGAGACGCTGCAGGAAGGCCAGATTATCACCGCCCGCAAGTTGCGCGACGAGAACTCGCTTCTCAAGCAGCGCGACCTCAAGCAGGTAATCGTTCGCGACGCCCAGCCTGCAACTTCCGAGCAAATCCTCCAGGGTATTACCCGTAGCGCATTGCAGACATCGAGCTTTATCTCGGCTGCATCGTTCCAGGAAACTACCAAGGTGCTCAACGAGGCCGCTATTCAGGGCAAGACCGATCCGCTCGAGGGTATGAAGGAGAACGTGATTTGCGGTCACCTCATCCCTGCCGGTACGGGCCTGCGCGAATACGACAGCTTGGTTGTGACCAGCAGCGACGATGCCGACGCCGTCAACGACTACCGTTCAAGGCCAGTCGACGTCGAAGCAGTCGAAGTGACCAACGACTGATAACAACGGCCTGACTCGTCAGGTTACGCTATAGAAAAATTAGACCTCGGAGAGGCTGCCTCTCCGAGGTTTATTGTATATTTGAGGCAGAATTGCGCTACTCCGAATCCGAGAAAGTGGTGGTAGTCTGATTGGAAGAAACAAAAAGACACAAAGGCATAAAGGACATAAAGATTTTATGTAACTTTTGAAATTTTTGTCTTCATGTATATTACATCAGCAACTTGTCAAAGACCAAATCTACCCACTGGAGAGTGGCGTTTAACATCAGTTCATTTATGGATAAAGACAAGATTATAAGTTTGTTTGAGGCGAACAGGCTCGACGAGGTCGAGGCTTTGCTCGACGGGCGTGAGGATGCCTGGTCGCTATATATGCTTGGCCGTGTGGCATGGAAGCGCGGTCGGCGTGGCGAGGCTATGAGCCTTTATTCGCGCTCGGCTGCTGACGAGCCTGACGGCCCTGCCGCGACAGCCCTCGAGCAGGCGCGGCAGATTATGGATTTCTATAACCACGACCTCTATAACCCATGAAACGGATTGGCATACTCAGCGATACCCACGGCATGTGGGACGACAGGTTTGCAATCCATTTTGCCGATTGCGACGAGGTGTGGCATGCCGGCGACGTGGGAGACTACGATATAATAGAGCGGTTGGCCGACATTGTGCCAACCGTCCGCGCCGTGGCCGGCAATGTAGACACCGGCATGGTGCGTCGCAAGTGCCCCGAACTCGACATTTTTACGGTCGAGGATGTGAAGGTGCTGATGACGCACATAGGCGGTTACCCGGGACGTTGGGCCCCGGGTATGAAAAAACTTCTCCGCGAAAACGGTATAGGCTTGATGGTCGACGGCCACTCCCACATACTCAAAGTGATGTATGACAAAGAGCTCGGTTTGCTGCATGTCAATTCGGGAGCGGCCGGCAATCAGGGCTGGCAGAAGGTGCGCACACTCATACGCCTTGTCATTGACGGGGCTGCTATGCGCGACTGCGAGGTCGTAGAACTCGGCACAAGGCGCAGCGGGCTATAACTCAAACTTGTCGAGGACGCTACCCGAGGCATCGAGTACACGGATTTCTAACTTGTCGCCTTTCTTCTCGACCACTGTCATAGTGGCTGCGTTCAGTTCCGGGCCACCGCCTACGATGGTCAGGGCCGGGTTGCCCTGGGCTTTTGCCTTGATGACATTATAGCGGTGCGTATGGCCGGCAATGTCGGCGTCAAAGCCGGTCTTGGCGAGGAGGGGCGCCCACATCTCGGTGCAGGGCTGATATTTGTCTGTATTGCCCCAGACGGGGATATGGTGAATCAATAGGTGTCGCGAGGCTTTTTTGAAGTCTTTCGACTTGATTTCCTTTTTCAAAAAGTCGGCCTGCTGTCGGCGCAGGTCGGTGAAATCGTTAAGCCCGTAGTAAACCCATGTGTCGTCGGGCTTGTCTTCGCCGCAGTCGAGGGTGACAAAGCGTATGTCGCCGAGCGTGAAGGCCCCGTAGGTCACATCGTCGGGACGGTCGAAGAGCGACGGTGCCCCCGACGAGTATGCGTTGCGGATTTCGTGGTTGCCGCGTATGAAAAGGCCGTGATTGTCGGCAAGGTCGAAGGCGTGTACCAATGACTGCAGGTCGGCGATGGCGGCGGCGCGGCTTGATGGTTCGCTCAGGCAGTCGCCGTTGAATATTATCAGGTCGTGGGGTATGTCGGCCGCCAGTCGCGACATGGCATTGATAAGGACCTTGTTGCCGTGGAGGTCGTTGAGAATAAGAGCCGTGAAGTCCTTGCAGTTCTTTTCGGGCACTTTGAAGCTATAGAAGGGCGTAACAGCCTCGCGGCCGAAGCGTTTGAAATATGCCTGGTTGTCGAGTATTTCGCGTGCGCGGACCCTGTAGAAATAGGTTGCCCCCGGGATGAGGCTGTCGAGACGTACCTTGTGCTGTATGTCGTGTACCATTTCCTGTCCGCCGACAAGCTGCCGCGCCGATTTGAGGTCTGCCGTGTCGGTGCCGAATTCGACCTTCGAGCTGCATAGCACATTGGTCTGGTACATTATTGTGGCGCCGTCGGGAGTGACGTTTTGCAGATAGGGCATATTGGAGCCGAAGATTTCCTCTACAGGAGTCGGTATGCTGATGGTCGCCACGACCGGCCTGTGGTCAGAAGAGATTGTATCGGCTATGACGCGCACATTGTGGCCATAGACGTCGGGGCAGTTGGCAACCATGATGTAGTCGAGCTGGCGGTCGGGATTGTCGGCCGGGAAGGTTGGTGTGCCCTCCTTGCCAATCATCACGAAGTCTTCTTTGAGCCTTTTTATTACTTCGGAGTCGGGCACTGAGTTGAAGTCACCCATGAGGATGAACGGTTTAGGAGCGTATGATGCAGCTTCGCGGCGTATTATATCGGTCGATGCAAGGGCGTCGGCCGGCGTGAGCGACAGGTGTGTGCACACGGCTACAAAGTCGTCAAACTCGGCGATGATGAGTCGTCGTGGCTCCTCGCTTCCCGGCAGGGCTATGCTCTTGGTCGAGATGGGAGCTTTGCGGCTCAGCAAGCCTATGCCATAGCGTCCGCCATCGTGGTCAATTGCAGGGGCGAAGAGGGGCATCATAGCCGTGCGTGCGGCGATTTCGCCGAGGACGAACTGGTTGCTGCTGCGCCGTGTGGCGCTGTCGACCTCTTGCACGGCCACAATGTCGGGCCCGATGCCGGCTATAACGGCGGCAGACCGTTCGGGTGTGCGTAGACGGTCGAGGCCGAGTCCGCTGCGCACGTTATAGGTCATAACATTGATGTCGCGGGCGTGTGCGTTGCCTGCGACGAGCATCCCCATGGCCGTGATGGCAGGGAGCAAAATCCTTTTTACCTGCATAATGTTGAAGATAGTTATTTGGTTAGTTCATGACAAAAATACTTATAATGTCGCGACTAACCAAATATCATCGTCTAAAATTTAAATTATGAGGCCCGGTTCTTGAATATTTTGAGCAGGGCCGATGTGGCCGTCTTACCGATTACCGACGAGCCGGCTGCAATGACCGATGGAAGACCAGAGAAGGCTTGACGCATGGCCTGGCGTTTGATGGCGCGTTTTGCTGCCAACCCACGGAAGGCCTGGGCACCTTCCGTGAGGTAACTCGATGTGATATAGCCTATTCGCATAGTCATCAATGCATTTGCCGCACCGTCGAGAGCGCTGCCGAGCACGAAGCCGGGTATTTTGATGCTTTTGAGTATTGCGTATGGCGAAAACGCACTGTCATCATCGGTGGCGGCATCATCGGCAGCATCTTCACCAAGGTGCGCAAAGGGTGACACGTCGGGCGTATCATCGAGTGCGTCGGAAAGAACGAAGGTCATCAGGCTTGTAACCAACACGGTAGAGTATAGCCTGAACATCTGCCTGCGCGTGGGGCGGAAACCGGCGGCACGCACAAGGTCGGCTATCATGCGGATGTTGATATAGATGCTGCTGATGGTGTCGAACTTGCCATTTTGCGACACGGCGGTAATCATAAACGAGCTTGCAGCCCAGTCGGTGATGCGCTTGTTGATGCCCTTGACGTCCAACTCTTTGTTGCCGCTGAAACGGTTGGCGATTTCCTCTTCGACAGTGGTGCTGAGGGCGGCGACGTTATTCCCGGCCATGGCTACACGTCGTCGATATTTTTCGGTATGAGAGTGGCGCACCGCCTTGTCGGGGATATAGTCCATGGTCTTGGCCAGCGACTGCGCCAGGGCGCGCAGAGCCGTCATGTTTTCACCCGGTTCGACCGACAGGCGCGGCAGCTCGGGCGTCATGTGTATACGCGCGATAGGCGTGATAAAGATGTAGAGAAACAGCGCGGCCAGCACAGCGTAGATGATGTATTCCAAAGCCGGGAAATGGGCTGCTGAAGCAAGTTTTTCTGCTACGATTATTACATTGCCAGCCACCATCATGACTATGATGATGGCGATAAAGGCAATTATGAGTATGATATTGCGACGGCTCATATTGTGATTTTTTTGAGGTCGGCATTGAGTTGCTTGAGCGTTTCGAGCTTGCTGCGGGTTTGCTCATAGTCCGGCAGTATGTTGGCGAGGATGGCTGCCGATACACTGTCGAAATACGACATCAAGGCGTTGTTGTAAGTCTGTACGAGGTCTTGCACACCGGCAATGACAGATGCCGAAATTCTTTGTATGTCGGTGCGGGCGAGAATACCGGGGTTGGCAATCTGATTAGGAGTCTGCGACGGGGCTATTTGTTCACGCACCACACCAATATATTGTATAAGCTCTTCGCCGGAGTGTTTACTCCAGAACCTCTTGTCGGGCACGATGTTGTCGATGTTGATGAGTGCCGACACATCGAAACGTTCGGGAGTCTGTAGTTCCCGGCGTGCAAGCAGTGTGGCACGTGATGCGCCGGGTGTGCCAATGACCGCGCTCTCGATTTCGGTGAGTCGTTGGTGGTAGGCAGTATGCAGTACCTGTGATATATCCTGAAGACGGAATATCTGAGGCAGAGAGGCGTTGAGGACGGCTGTGATTGACTGAGTCAGTGCGCTGACAAAGCTCTTGGCTTCTGAATTGCTTTTCTTGATATTGAGATTAATGCCGTTGGCCTGGGTGTCACATTCGAGGGTTACGTTTGTTGCCACAATCTGAAGGTCGGGAGCCGGTATTTCTGGTACGGCTAACTCAATGCTGTGGCGAAGGTCGTCGAGCAGGCCCCGCTGTGTGTCATAGTTACCGAGTGAAACTGTCAGACTGTCGATTTCGGCCTGTACTTTTTCTATCATTTTGTCGCGGGTTTGTGCCACGCGGCTCAGGGCATTTGTCAGCCTCATGCTGTCGCGACGGGTTATGATGCGGTTGTACATATCTTGTTCCATCTGGTCGAATTCGGCATCGGCCCGGGCCAAATCGCCGTCAGGGTCGCGCATACCTTTACGATAGTCTTCTACGGCACCGAGATTTATGCAGAAACTATGGGCCTGGTCGATAACGAAGCCACGGTTGTGGATTTCGCGGCAGGCAAAATCTCGCTGTCCCTCGATGACTGCTTTCTTGCTTTCTTCGTCGCGCCACCAGGCGGCATCGAAGATGTTGTGGACGAGGCAGACCGGGACATTCCTATTGTTCTCGGCGAGAATGTCGAGGAATTCTTTCGACACCTTCGAAAAGGCGGCGTTGGAACTTTGTACGAAAATGATGAGGTCGGCGCGCTGGGCTATGGTTTCGTAGACGGGGTTGTCGATATTCTGATATGCGCCGTCGAAGCCGGGCATGTCGATGATGAATACCCTGTCCTGCAGTAGCTTGCCTCCATGGGTGCGGATAGAGGTCAACAGGTTTTGCGAATCGATGCTCTTTTCGAGTCCGAGCTGCACACGCTCACGTATGTTCTTTTCGGTCAGGGGCAATTTTTCGCAGATTACACCTTCGAGCTCTTCTTCGGTCCCAAAGCCACGAATTATGTCGATTAAGGAGTCGACTTGCTCGATGCGGGCATCGGCATTTGTGGCGGAGTAAACTGTGAGGCTCGACTCGGCTCCGTCGCTTCGTCGCGATATAACCGATGGGCGCACAGTGCACTCTAAGAAGCTGGTGGGGCTCACATAGTCGCCGGCAAGTAGGTTGACCAGCGTTGATTTGCCTGATTTTGCCGGGCCGACGACGAGGACGATAAATGTGCCGTGTTCGTATTCGCGTGCGCGGTTGACAAGGCGGTTGATGTCGGCCTGAAATTTTGTGTCGGCTATGTGGCTATATTTCGCCGATATGTTGTTTACTATGTTTTCTACCAGTTGGCAGCGGTTTAGCAGTGCGTTTGTATCCGTATCCATTGCAATTTTTTCTAAGATACGGTAAAAGTACGAAAATTTCGCGAAACCGTGACGGTGTTATTCCTGTCTGTCGATTATCTTGCGTATGTCTTTGATGGCTTCGGCATCGATTGCCTGTGCGCGGTTAGTTATTTTTATGCCAATCAGTCCACCGATAATACCGCCGATGAGGCATCCGAGCCAGGCCCCTTCGAATATCCGGGTGCCTGAAAGTTCGTATATGCACCAAATAAGCCAGAGTGCTGCCACGGGGAGCCCGATTAGCAATTGCAGGCGGCGATGGCGGCGCCGGCGGACGAGGGCCTCCATCAGGTCGAGCAGCGGCATGTCGGCATAGTCGCCGGCATCAATGCGGTTTATATACACGTCGAAACCAATCGAGATTGTCACCATGACCACCGTCGCGCCGTAGAACAACCACGAAAGTCCGGCCTGGTATTTTAGTAAGAGAAATACCAGTATAATATAGGGCAATAAGATAAATATCTCGAGGCGGCTAAAGCGTCTTATCCATGCCGACTTCGAGGCCATGACCTGTCGCAATAGTTGCTCGTTGATTATATTTTGCTCGTTGATTACCTGTTTCAATTCATGCATCTGCTGACGCATCAGGCCGAGTTCGTCGTTTTGATTTGTCATGATTGTAGTTTTTTGAGTTTTTCACGAATTCTTACCAGCCTTACCCCGACGGCCTTTGCCGATATGCCGGTTATGGCGCCGATTTCGTCGTAGGGCAGGTCTTCGAGCCAAAGCAGTACGATGGCACGGTCGAAAGGGTCGAGCAGGCGTATTCGGTCGTGTAGGAGCCGGTTCTGGGGGTTGCGCTCGATTTCGTCGTAGGCCGACACGGCCCCGGCGTTTTCGAGCGGCGACGTGTCGACCGAGCGTTTGCGCTTGTGGCTGATACAGGTGTTGAGGCTTACGCGGTAGACCCATGTGGAAGGGTTGCAGCCGTTGCGGAAGCTGTCGTAGCCTTTCCAAAGGTTGATTAGCACTTCCTGGAACAGGTCGTCGGCCTCGGGCTTTGACGAGGCGAACATATAGCACACCGAGTAGACGGTTGCTGTCTGTTGCCGCACAAGTTTTTCGAAGTCCTTTTCTTTAATGCTCATGTGAGTAAAATCGTCGTTTGCCTATTAGACGCACCCGTGGTCCAAAAAACTACAAGGGGGGATAAAAAATCCTCGGAACTTGCAATCAAAAGTGATTGAAGGCTCCGAGGATTTTAGATGTGTATGATTAAAATTCAGGGACTTCTTTTTTCTTACTTTTATTTTTTTCCAATCAGGATACCAGGGGAGATTATTACGGTTGTTATATAGTCGGCAGATTGTACAAATCATATTGAACATTTTTTCATTAGCTTTGTCAAATTTTTTCCCGCTAAACTCATAGTCACTGACGTCGTCTCCGTGGAACTCTCTCATTTTGATGATGCCATGGTCCTGGATAGCCGACATCAACTCGAGCGGTATGCGGTAGAATATCCGGAACTCGCTATAGTCGACTGTCTGGTATGTGTCATCTCCTTCGTATCTCCATGACGAATATAGCTCGGACGAGCCGCTGTTTACAGCTTCGATTTCTCCAACATACCCGTTTTTCGTACGAATTAATATCTTCCTACCTTTTTCAATAGCTCCTCGCGTATAGTCTTTGAAAAGATAAAAATAGGTTTTGTTGTCGCGATGCTCTTCGACTCTGAAACCGAAGTACTGGGTACCGTTGTCGGTTTTGAAGTCTTCGTATTCCGTAGTAAAACCGTATACACTGTCGGTTATGATAGAGTTGAACTTGGTTTTCTTGAATTTAAGCTTGGCAAAGTTGTTATCTGCAGTATCAGCGGGCTGCTCGGTTTTGTCTTTCTCTTTATCTCCGAGGAGTTTTGATTTGAGTTTTGAAAAACCTTTGCTCACTTTGTCAGTTGTAGATTTGACAAAGTTATCGTCCAGATTTTTGCCATCGTTAGTATCGGCCGTTGTGTTTTCGGCCTCGTTATTGGGCGTAGATTCTATTGGGGCTACAGTCTCGGTTTGTGATTTTACAAGATACTTGGTGCTGACATAGCCCTTGGTTCCCAGAAAGTCGAAGCGGGCAAAGCCATTATTTATTTCATCGACGTTTATCTCAAATCCCTTGTTAAGGGTGCCGATGACTTTGCCTTGTGTCGAAGGTTGGTCGCGAACATTGAGAGTAGTACTTGTTATACTGTATTTTTCGGCATAACATGTGATAAGCAAACAGGCAAGAGCTATCGTAGCTACAATTCTGAGTTTCATTGGATTATTGTTTGGAAATAAAATACCGCCGGGCCGCAATAAGTCCGGCGGTATTTTTTTAGTTATTAGCAAGAAATATGCATGCCTATTGTGGCTTATAGGCCTCGGCCGTGGCAGTTTTTGTATTTTTTGCCAGAGCCGCAGGGGCATGGGTCGTTGCGACCTACGCGGGGAGCGGCCTTGGCCGGCATGGGTTTCTCTTTCTCGCCCTGCGGAGCCGATGCTGCCTGCCGCTGTTCTTCGGCACCGGGGAGCTCGGCCTTGGTGGCGCGGTAGTTGGGCTGTATGCGGCGCTGCTCGGCCTGGGTCTCCTTGATGTCGGGCTGCTTAGGTGCCGGTTTCTCAAGTTGCGAGGCGGCATCAGCCTGTGGCTGAGGTGCCGGCTGGCGCATGAAAATCTGGCCGCGCATGAGGGCCGACACGGCCTTGGCGTTGAGGTTGGCAAGCATGGTCTCGAAGAGGTGGAACGACTCTACCTTGTAGATAACGAGGGGGTCTTTCTGCTCGTAGGCGGCATTTTGCACGCTCTGGCGCAACTGGTCGAGTTCGCGCAGGTGTTCTTTCCACAGTTCGTCGATGGTTACGAGCATCAGTGCCTTGTGCCATTCCTTGACAATCGAGCGGCCGTCGGTATTGAGGGCGGTGCGCAGGTCGCAGCGCAGGTTGAAGACGCGCTTGCCGTCGGTGATGGGCACCAGGATGGGGCCGTCGTAGTCGGGGTTGGCAGCACTCATCTGCTGCAGCACGGGCATGGCGACCTCACGTATGCGGTCGCTCTTGCGGTCGAGGCCCTCGACGGCGGCATCGTGCAGCTTCTCGATTTTTTCCTCGCGCTGCATGTTGGCGTATTCTTCCTCGGTAAAGGGAGCCTCGATGGCGAGGACGCGGAAGATTTCGGTGCAGAGGTCGGGATAGTCGGCCGGTGCCTCGTTTGCGACGATGAGGTTTTCGACAGTGTCGTAGAGCATGTTGATTACGTCGACACCGATGCGTTCGCCCAGTACGGCGTGGCGGCGGCGTTCGTAGATATACGTACGCTGCTTGTTCATCACGTCGTCGAACTCGAGCAGACGCTTACGTATGCCGAAGTTGTTTTCCTCTACACGCTTCTGGGCCTTCTCGATAGCGTTGTTA
>ERZ778496.2326-NODE-2326-length-11396-cov-4.390265_pt1 | contig 11396 bp, 11 predicted proteins | sample MGYA00433099_ERZ778496 | MGnify/ENA primary metagenome ERZ778496 (study PRJEB29527, sample SAMN07138962) | mouse gut metagenome | material: feces | host: mouse | place: China:Nanjing | collected 2016-01-25 ... | reverse complement strand
TTATAAATAAAATTGTTACTATAATAGATCCTAATTGCTATATCTACTTTTTAGATGTAGGTCAAGGAGATTCAATCGTAATAAAAAAAGGAAGAGAATGTATTTTAATTGATACAGGGGGGAAGATAGAGCTTAAAAAGGAAGATTGGCAAGTAGGAAAAAAGTATTATATAACTGATAATACCATTATGTTTTTGCATAGTATAGGAGTTTCAAAAATTAATTATTGTCTTATCACCCATGGTGATCAAGATCATGGAGGAGAAATTTTAAATTTGCTTAATAACATAAAAGTTGATAATGTGATAATTAATAAAGGGGAAGTTAATTATTTAGAAAAACAAATACCTAAGAAGATGCTCACAAAATCTTATAAAGGTAAACTGAATTTTAAACTACTTGATACTGGAATAAATTATGCTAATGAAAATGATAATTCGATAATATCACTACTTAATGTTTATAATTACAATATTCTTTTTATGGGAGATGCTAGTAAGAAAGTTGAATTAGATATTCTAAAGAAATATAAAATTAAAGCAGATTTAATTAAATTAGGACATCACGGAAGTAAGACCTCTAGTAGTGAAGAATTTCTTGATAAAATAAAAGTTAAAGATTCTATAATATCTAGTGGCAGAAAAAATCGATATAATCATCCAAATAAAGAAACAATTGAAACTTTAAATAAACTTAATATTAAATTTAAAAATACACAAGATAAAGGTAGTATTTTATATAAAATATCTAAAAATAATGTAACAATATCCTATACTTCTCCATAAAATATATTGTACGTTATATAACGTTTATATAGATTGAGGAGACTAAAGTCTTCTCTTTTTCTTTTCTTAATATTTTCTTAATTATAATTGAATCTAATAAAACTATCTTCTTTATATGATATAATTTATGTACCAAGTGAGGTGGAGAATCGTGAATATTCTTGTTCTAGACGACGAAGTAGAAGTAGCTGATTTAGTTGAAGTTTATTTAAAAAACGAAAACTATAATATTTTAAAGTGTTATACACCTGAATCAGCAATTCATTATATAAAAAATGAAACTATTGATTTAGCTATACTAGATGTAATGGTAGGAACCATAAGTGGCTTTGAAATACTTCATGATATTCGCGAAAGTGGACATACTTATCCTGTCATTATGCTAACTGCTAAAATAGACGATCAAGATAAAATTAAAGGTCTAACTTTAGGAGCAGATGACTATATAACTAAACCATTTAATCCTTTAGAATTAGTTGCACGAGTTAAATCAGCAATTAGAAGATATACAAAATATAACAAAAGTGAACAATTTTCTGAAGATGAAATAGTAATTGACGGATTATCTATAAATGAATCAACTCATAAATGTTATCTTTATGATAATGAAATAGATTTTACACCAATCGAGTTTGATATTGTTCTTTATCTAGCCAAAAATTTAAATCATGTTGTTAGCTCTGAAGAATTATTTGAAGCTGTATGGAAAGAAAAATATTATGATAGTAATAATACTGTAATGGTTCACATTAGAAGAATTAGAGAAAAACTAAACGATACATCAAAAAAGCCAAAATTTATAAAAACGGTTTGGGGAGTGGGGTATAAAATTGAACACATCAGAAATAAATAAATTAAAAAGAAACATTGCACTTAAAACAGCATTGAAAATAATTTTAATATCCATTTTAGCAATGGGAATTACACTATTCTTTATTGATGGAATTTTTAATGATAAATTAGTTGATCTAATAATCTCTTTTGATGGTATATTATGGTATAGATTGATGAAATATAAAGCAATTGTCCTAGTTATTATTTATTCAATTATTGTTCTTATAGTGGCCTATTTTGTTATAAAAAGAACCAATTCTTATTTCGGAGAAATAGTAGATTGTATAAAATTAATACTTAAGAATTCTGATGAAGATATTCATCTTTCAAGTGATCTATCTTTACTAGAAAACGATTTAAATAAAATAAGAATTGATTTAATTCAAAGCAAAGCCAAAGCTTTAGAAGAAGAAAACAAGAAAAATGATCTAATTATGTATATGGCACATGATTTAAAAACTCCTTTAACTTCAGTTATTGGTTATTTAAGTTTATTATCTGATGAAGTAGGTTTAAATAAAAAACAAAGAGATAAATACATTAAGATTGCACTTGAAAAAGCTTATAGAGTAGAGGAATTAACAAATGAATTCTTTGAGATAACGAGATATAATCTCCATGAAATGATTACATCTAAAAGTAAAATTGATTTATCACTTTTATTAGACCAACTTATTGATGAGTCCTATCCGATGCTACAAGAAAAGGAATTAACTATTAAGGCTCATAAAAAAGCAAGTATCCCCTATATGGGAGATGGAACACTTCTTGCACGTGCATTTTCAAATATAATCAAAAATGCAATTAATTATAGCTATGCAAAGAGTGAGATAAACATTAGCATAAACTCTGATAAAGAGAAGATAGTTATTAGCTTTAAAAATAAAGGCGATAAGATACCTTCTTATAAATTAGAAAAATTATTTGAAAAATTTTATCGAGTAGACGAGTCAAGAACTACTAAAACTGGTGGATCTGGTTTAGGCTTATCTATTACTAAAGAAATAATTGAACTTCACAATGGAAAAATAGCAGTAAATAATGATGACGAATATATTGAATTTTTAATTGAATTACCTAATAAATAAAAAGGATCCTTAATTTGACATATTTGAATATTTTTATTAAAATACCCCATTAGGAAAGAAGGGGGATTTATGCTACCAATAATTATAATGAGTGATTCTGAATATAATATGTATTATGAACGTATGAAGGAATATATGGCTAAATATGGTCATTTTTATCCAAAAAATATAAGAGAAAGTATTACCCAAAACTTTTTAAGCCGTCCCGAAATACTTAATTATTCGAATTGTTATTTAAACGAAATTTATGAAATGACAGGTGTTTTTGATATAATTCCGAATAACCCATATAATCGCTTTTTCAAAGAATTAACTAAGCGTTTCAGCATTGACGGAAATCTATTAGACGTCGCATGTGGATTTTATCCAGCCTTTGCTTCTAGACTTGCAAAGATAAAACAAAGTGGAACAATTGACGCTATTGATCCAAATGTAATTGAACAAGATATTTCAGGCGTTAATATTATAAAAAGATTTTTTAACGAAAAATTTGATTTAAGAAATTATGATCTTATTTATGGTATTCAACCATGTGAGGCAACGTTTAGTATGATAAAAGCAGCTGGAGATTTTGATAAAGATTTATTTATTCTTCCCTGTGATTGTGGAAAAATAGTCGCAGGAAGAAGTATGGTTAAATTAGATTCCAAAGTTTGGCTTAAATTTGCAGAACAACTTCTAAAGCAATCTACTTCTAGTAATCGAGAATATAAAATTGAATATACAAACTCATTTAAACAACCTATAATTTATACTAGAAAAAAGGCTAAGAGAAGAAGATAATATGACATTTGATAGAAAAACAAATATGATTTTTTATAAAAAACTAGAAGATTACATGAAAAAATATCGTCAATATTATTCTGATTATTACTTAGATGAAATAGATTTTAACTTTTTAAATCCGCATCAAAGCTTTTTGGATTCATTAGATATACTGAATCAAATTTATTCCTATATAGGAGTTTTTGATTTAGTAGAAGATAATGTTTATGACTTATTTATCAGATTAATTAAAGAAAGAACAGATATTAATAGAAATATATTAGAAGTTGGCTGTGGACTTTATCCTGCTTTAGCTGTTCGTATGTCTAAACATCAAAAGTCTGGCTCTATAACAGCTGTTGATTCTTCTTTATTACCAGTGGAAATAAAAGGGATTTCTTTGTTAAAAGAAGTATTTAATAAAAAGTTTGACATAAAACCATATGATTTGATTTATGGACTATATCCGTGTGAAGCAACTTTGGATATGATTGAATCTGCAAATGAGAATGATAAAGACTTATGTATATTAGCTTGTGACTGTTGTCTTACAGAAGATGGAGAGACTGACACGCTTGAAGAATGGATTGAATATGTCGATAAATTTATAAACTATTCTATTCCTTCAAATAGAACATATACTATTGAGAACATAAAAAAAGTAGGTGTACCACTAATAACTACTAGAAAAAGATAAAAATAAGTTGATTTTATCAATGTACTAGTATATAATTAACTATAGTTTCTACTTGGTGAGGAAAATCTCCGATTTTTCACTCAGTTTAAACATAAAAATTAAATAGGAGGAAATTTAAAATGTCTGTAACAAAAGAAAGAAAAGCTGAATTAGTTAAAGAATTTGGTAAAAGTGAAAAAGATACAGGTGCAACAGAAGTACAAATCGCTATTCTTACAGAAGAAATAAGAGATTTAACTGAACACTTAAAAATCCATATTCATGATTATCATTCAAAAAGAGGACTAATGATGAAAGTTGGTAAGAGACGTAGTTTACTAGATTATCTTAAAGAAAATGATGTAAACGCTTATCGTACACTAATTGAAAAATTAAATATAAGAAAGTAGGCACTAATTTTTTAGTGTTTTTTCTTTTATAAAATGGTAAAATATATATTAGAACAGTGAGGAAAAGAAGTAATGGAAAAAAAAGTATTTGAAATGACTTTTAGAGGAAGAAAACTAATTGTTGAACATGGCGAGGTAGCAAAACAGGCCCATGGAGCAGTTGTTGTAAGATATGGAGATACAGTTGTTTTATCAACTGTTGTTGTTGGAAATAATGCCAATATCTTAAGTGATTTTTTTCCTTTAATGGTTTTATATCAAGAAAAGTTATATTCAGTAGGTAAAATCCCAGGTGGTTTTATTAAAAGAGAGGGACGACCAACAGACGCAGCAACACTTGCAGCACGTATGATTGATAGACCAATGCGTCCAATGTTCCCAGAAGATTTTAGAAATGAAGTACAAATTGTTAATACAGTTTTATCCGTTGATACTGATAATTCACCAGAGCTTGCAGCTATGTTTGGCTCTTCACTTGCAACTTGTATCTCTAAAATACCATTTGATGGGCCAATTGCTGGTGTAAAAGTTGGAAGGGTAAATGGTGAATTTGTTATAAATCCAACTCCAGCAGAACTTGAAGTATCTGATATAGATTTAACTGTAGCAGGAACAAAAAAAGCTATCAATATGGTTGAAGCTGGTGCTAAAGAAGTTTCCGAAAGTGATATGTTAGAAGCTTTAATGTTTGGGCATGAAGCAGTTAAAGAATTATGTGAATTTCAAGAAAAGATTGCTAGCGAAATCGGTGAAGATAAGATGGAATATGAACATCTTGAAATATCTGATGACTTAAGAAATTCAATCACCGAGTTAGCACAAGATAAATTAAATACAGCGTTACGAATTAAAGACAAATTAGAAAAATATGCTGCAATTGATGAAGTAAAAGAAAGTATAGTTAATAAATATACAGAAGAAAATAATAACTTAGATAAAGAAGAATTAGAAGTCCTAATTACTAAAGTTAAGTTAGTATTAGAATCAATTGAATACGATATATTTAGATCAATAACAGTTGACGAACATACAAGAAGTGATGGAAGAAAAATGGATGAAATAAGACCATTATCTGCTTCTATTGACATGCTTCCAAGAACTCACGGATCTGCCTTATTTACAAGAGGAGAAACTCAAGCATTAGCTATCACTACGTTAGGAGCTTTAAATGAATATCAAGTACTTGACGGAATTAGTCTTGAAGCTGAAAAACATTTTATGTTACATTACAATTTTCCTGCATTCTCAGTAGGAGAAACTGGACGCTATGGTTCCCCTGGAAGAAGAGAAATAGGGCATGGTGCCTTAGGAGAAAGATGCTTAAAACAAGTAATGCCATCTGAAGAAGAATTCCCTTACACAGTACGTGTTGTATCAGAAATTCTTGAATCAAATGGATCTTCAAGTCAAGCAACTATATGCGCTGGTTGTATGTCATTAATGGCAGCAGGTGTTCCAATAAAAGCACCAGTTGCTGGTATTGCAATGGGTCTTATTACAAGTAAAGATGAATCGGAATATACTATTCTTACTGATATCCAAGGAATGGAAGATCATTTAGGTGATATGGACTTCAAAGTTGGAGGAACTCGTCAAGGTATATGTTCTCTTCAAATGGATATAAAAATAAAAGGAATTACAAAAGAAATATTAAATGAAGCTTTAGCTCAAGCTAAAAAAGCTCGTATGGAAATACTTGATGTAATGGAAAGTGTTATTGCAACTCCTAGAGAAGAAGTTTCAGAATATGCACCAAAAACTAGTATATTTAAAATCAATCCTGATAAGATTAAAGAAGTTATTGGTAAAGGTGGAGAAACCATTACAAAAATTATTCTTGATGCCTCAAATGTTAAGACAGTTCAAGATGTAAATGCTGTTAAAGTTGATTTAGCAGATGACGGAACTGTAACAATTTACCATACTAATAAAGAAATAATTATGAAGACTGAAGAAATGATTAAATCAATTGCTCGAGAAGTGGAAATGGGTGTTAAATATCCTGCAAAAGTCGTAAAAGTTGAAGACTTTGGATGTTTTGTTCAACTATGGCCAGGTTGTGAAGGATTAGTTCATGTATCTCAGCTAGCACATGAAAGAGTAAATAAACCTAGTGATGTCGTAAAAGTTGGTGATGAAATCATTGTTGTTAGTCAAGGTTACGATAATCGTGGACGTTTAAATCTATCACGTAAAGAAGCTTTACCAAAACCTAAAAAAGTGGAAGAAGAGACTAAAAAAGAAGAAAAAGAAAATGATGAAAAATAAAGAAGTAGTAAAAGGACAAATATATAAACACTTTAAAGGTACTATTCACAAAATAGTCTGCTTAGCATACAATTCAGAAACTAAAGAAAAGTTAGTAGTATATACGCATGAGGAAGATGGAACAATTTGGGTTAGACCATTAGAAATGTTTTTAAGTGAAGTTGATCATAAAAAATATCCTGATATAAAAGCTACATATAGATTTGAATTAATTGAAGATGAAACAAAATAGTTTCATCTTTTTTGTAAAGTAAGATGTTTAAAATAAAAAATATGGCAATAATCGACAATTTGTGTTATATTTATAATAGAAAAAGGTAAAATAAAGATAGAGGAGTGGATTTTTTTATGAAAAGATTAATGGCAATTCTTACAGCAATATCGTTAGTACTTCCATTTACTAATGCTAAAGCTGAAGGTGAAGTTATTACTGATTGTTCAGTAAATAGCTCATGCTTCGTTTATGCCCCTGGGGACGAAGTTAATTTTTACAGAAATGAAGACGAAAGAAAGAAAAATAATAAAGAGTCTGGACAAACAACAATTATATTAGAAGATGCTGGTGCTAATTCCAAATATGTTAAAGTTTTAGCATTATCACCATTCTCAACTAGTATTCCATATTTTGACAAGAATACTGAAAGAGAACCAAATGTAGAAGTTAAAAAGGAACACATGTCAAGTTTAGCGCCAATAAGTGACGGTGAACGTGAACCTTGGACTGCTGCAAAAGCTAATGCAAATGGGGAAATTGAATTAGGATATATAACTTTAGATCAATTAATAACAGTATTTGGAGCAACTAAAACTGCAGATGGAACTTATACAATTGATGCGACTAAATGGGGAAGCAAATTTGAAATTGTAACTGATATTGCATTAGATCAAGAGGAAATTGCAAAAGATTTACAAGCAACAGCAACAACAGATGTTGATAAAAAACTTGCTCAAACAATGCTTAATAATGCAAATCGTATGAAAAAAGGATTCTATACAAGTACTTTTGATGCAAAAACAAATAAAGCATGGGCAGTTGAATATACAATTGCTAATAAAAAGATTTCAGCTATTACAGTAAAACAAGTAGATGTTACTGTTGATGAAAATACATACGCATATCTTCCAGTTGTTTCTTTTGATAAGACTTATGATTGTCATTCAAGAGTAGCACAAGTAGAAATGGGTTGTTTCGAATGTGACAGTGACTATAAATGGCTAGAAATTGGTACTCAAGCAGAAACATGTGTATTAGTACCTAATGTAACTAGCAAAGGAACTTGTGTAAAAGCAGTTAAAACTGGAGTAGAAGATTATATTCTTGAATTTGGTATAATTGCATCTATTTGTGGAATAGCATTATTTATAGCTAAGAAAAAAGATTTATTCAAATCGATTTAATAAGAAGCATCACTGATGCTTTTTTTTTATATCTAAAATAATTGACAATATTTAATTAATGATGTATTATTAACTTCGGTTAATGAGAGGAAAATTACATGAAAATAACCCATATTGTGCTCGCATTAGAGAGTATAAAGAAAGAAAATGACGAAGTAATAGTAAATAATAAAATAAAAATAGAAGAGTTAGAAAAAGAATTAAAGGAATTAGAACAAAGTCTAACTGTATTAAATTCTAAAGAAAAGAAACTAAGTAAAATTTTAAAAATAAAGACAAGCATTCTAATGAAAATAAGATTTTTTTTGTTAGCATTTGAGTTACCAACTATACTTGGTTTACTAATTCTTATGATTGTATTATCAGAAATGTTTGGATTATGTCTAGTTTTAGCAACAGCATCATGTGCTCTTTCTTTTGATATTGTCTTAACATATTTTAAAGATATCTTGATAGACTCTGAATCAAAATCTAACTTCTTAAGAGATTATTTGAATTTTTATAAGGAATTATTAACTCCAGAGAAGAGTTTAAAAGAGCAATTATTAAATATCCAAGAAGAGATAAAAACTAAAGAAGAAAGTTTAGAAAAAGGAAGGGAAGAGAAAATAAGTAGAGCAGCTATTTCTGCCGAATTAATTGAAGAAAATAATTACATTCACGGAAGTGAAATAGGTATTAATAAATTACACGATTATCATATAGAAGATGTAAGTGATAAACTAGAAATTGTTCAATTTATCAACGATAGAATTAAAAAATTGAAACTTTCATAAGTTTCTTTTTTTATATTTGAACTAAAGTGATATATTGAATGTTCTTTATAATTTTGTTATAATACTTTTATAGAATAGAGGTTAGTAAATGACTTTTAAATATAAAAAAGAGTTCATTATTGTTAGCATATCTTTAGTCTTATGCTTATCAATATTTACGATAATAAAGTCAAGCTTTTTTAAAGACACAAAAGTAAATGCCCCAATAAAAAATGTGATTGAATATTATAATGAAGCTGACAATGAGCCAAAATACAAAGTGGCTACAATAAAACCAACGGAGAAGACAACAAAATTATTAACAACAATATCGACTATTTCAGACGAAGAAGAATATTTTGAACCAGATCCAAACTATGATTCTTATATACCTTATGAAGTTGCTCCAACTTTTGAAGAAGATGGGTCCATTATTTATGATGGATTAACACTTACTGAACTTACAGACAAATTAAATAGATCATTAAATGGATACTTGAAAAATACAGGGTACTTTTTTGCTAATTATACTAAGTCTACGGGAATGGATCCCTATCTAAGTGTTGCAATAGTTTTATTAGAAACTGGCTGTAAATGGACTTGCTCATATTTAACAACAGCCTGCAATAATATTGGTGGTTTAAAAGGTGGAAACTCTTGTAATGGTGGGGCTTATAGCAAATATGATACTTTAGACGCAGGAATTCAAGGATACTTAGGAATAATTTATAATAATTATTATTTAAAAGGAATGACTACGCCAGAAACAATGGCATCGACCTATGCTGCTAGTCCAACATGGAGTATGAAGGTTAATAAATATATTGATGAAATAAAGAATAGTTAAATGCTTGTTTACTTTACAAGCATTTTGTTTATTTTATAAAAAAATGTGCTATAATTTATTATAGTAGGTGATAATATGAAGACAGGTGTATTTGATAGTAAATTGAATTTTCACGAACTGCCTTTTTATGAGATTGAAGGCTTATGTGATACTATTGTTAAAACAGCAATTGAAAAAAGCGAAGAGTTAAAAAAGAAATACGAAAAATACAAAAAAAATATTACAAGATTTTCGGCTTCTTTTGAGTTTTGCTTGCATGAACTTGGATGGATGTTATATGATCCTTTTGAAATAGGTAATGATGAAGTATTATTCTCTAATGGAGAAAGATGTTATATTGCCTCAGTAAACTTTATAAAAAAAGAAGGATTTGATCGAAAAAAAATTAATTATCCTGAGGTTGGATACCCTAGATTAGAAGACAATACAATTGGTTATGATCCTAACATATCAATAACTAGCATTAACGAAGGTATTGTTGACGAATATGGCTATGTTGATTCTAAATTTACAGATTCAATAGATACATTAGCAGAAATAGAAGTAATGTTTGAAAATATGAGAAGTGAAGCTTCGTATTTAGAATATCTTCGTCAGAAAGCTTTTTATTCATCAAAATTAGAATATATTACTAGTAGACCTAACACAATATCAGCTAAAAAATTGGCTGATGGTAATATAAGCTTACAATTTGTTTCAGAAAATAATGGTAAAGTAGAAAACTTTATTAACAGATTAAGAGAACAAGATATGCTAGCAGAATATATTCCTATAAAAGGAAATGAAGAAACTAGTATAATGAAAGTTGCATAAACTTCCAAATGGATGTTTTTTATTGCTATAAGAACAAATGTATGATATTATCCTAGTATAAGGGAAATGATAATATGAATGTTAAAATAATAGAAACAAAAAATTATGTGACTAAATCCAATTTACCTGCTAGTGACTATGTGATTAATCCATATGTAGGCTGTCCCCATGGGTGTAAATATTGTTATGCTTCATTCATGAAAAGATTTACCAATCATACTGAGGAAGAATGGGGCAATTTTATTGATGTAAAACAATGTAACAAAAGAATTGATATAAATAAATTGAAGGGAAAAAGAGTATTTCTTTCTTCAGTTACTGATTGTTACAATGAATTTGAAAGTGAATATAAAATAACTAGGAAGATATTAGAAGAATTAGTCAAGTGTGATTGCTTTTTAAGTATTTCTACAAAATCCAAATTAATTATAAGAGACATTGATTTCTTGAAAAAAATGTCTAACGTAGAAGTCTCTTTATCAATTAACACTTTAGACGAATCATTTAAAAATGACATGGATAAAGCAAGTAGCATTCAAGATAGACTTGAAACGTTAAAAGAGTTGCATGAAAATGGAATAAGAACAATACTATTTATGTCCCCAATGTTTCCTTATATTACAGATTTTAAAAAAATAATAGAAAAATCTCAAAGTTTTGTTGATGAGTATTGGTTTGAAAATCTAAATCTACGAGGATCTTATAAAAAAGATATTTTGACTTACATAAAAAATAAATATTCCAAATGTTATTCTGA
>ERZ778496.2320-NODE-2320-length-11415-cov-5.295335_pt1 | contig 11415 bp, 6 predicted proteins | sample MGYA00433099_ERZ778496 | MGnify/ENA primary metagenome ERZ778496 (study PRJEB29527, sample SAMN07138962) | mouse gut metagenome | material: feces | host: mouse | place: China:Nanjing | collected 2016-01-25 ... | reverse complement strand
GGTGGAATGGCTCTCGACGCGCCACCGAGTCAGGGAAGACTCGGCTATAGCCGTGGTGTGGTCGCTGGGCATGGCGGTCGGAGTGCTGTTCGTGTTTCTCACTCCGGGCTATGTGCCTGAGTTAAATGCGTTTCTGTTTGGCAACATACTGACAATAACGCAGTCTGACCTGCTGGTGTTTGCCGGCTTCACCGCACTGCTTATAGCCTTTGTCACAGCATTCTACAACAAGATTGTGATCTGCGCCTTCGATCGCGACTTCGCACGTGTGAGCGGACTCCGCACCGGATTTATCAACACTGCCATGACAGTGTTCACAGCCATAGCCATAGTCCTGACAATAAAACTTGTGGGCGTGATGCTTCTGATGTCGATGCTGTCGCTTCCGCAGATGATAGCGGAGACACGCTACCACCGCCTCAACCGGCTTATGGCGGCATCGTGCGTGGTGTCGGTGGCGTGCTGTCTGGGCGGCCTGATTGCGTCGTGCTATATCGAGGTACCCTGCTCGGCGCTGATAGTCATCATAATGGCGACAGTCTACGCGGCAGCCAAGACCGCATCATATATCTCGCATAAAATCAACCGCGCCCCTTCCGGCGCAGATAACCGACCGACATGAACCGACGGGCCGGAATACTGACAGCGATAGTCGTGGCGGCGGTCATAACGGTGTGCGGCTTCATACATGCCTACCGGCAGTATATAGCCAACACGCCGGCCATAGAGCCTGACGAAAACCTCTATCCGGTAAGAGGCATCGACATTTCAGCCCACAACGGCTATATCGATTTCTCAAGAGTGAAGAGCGCAGGATATGACTTTGCAATCATCAAGGCTACGGAAGGCACCGACTTCAAGGACGCCATGTTCGTCGACAATCTGCGCCGAGCCCGCGCCGCCGGGATGAAAGTGGGAGCATATCACTTCTTCCGCTTCGACACCGACGGCGAGCTGCAGGCCATCAATCTGCTGCACTCACTGCGTAACCGCAGTCTCGATTTTCCCGTTGTAATAGACATCGAGAGGTTCGGCAACCCCGACGGACACGAGGCATCCATGATAATAACCCGCCTGCGCACGCTGCTCAGCCATATCGAGAGCGAGGGTCTGCAGGTAATACTCTACTCCAACAAAGATGACTATGACCGCTATCTGAAGGGCAATTTCAGCGGTTATCCGCTCTGGATATGCTCGTTCACCGAACCCGAGCCGGAGCTCGACTGGTCGATGTGGCAATATTCCCATCGCGGAAAAATCGACGGAGCTGAAGGAAAAGTCGATTTAAACACAATAAAAACAGAATTTTACCGTTCATTATGACGGGACATTGAATAAACACACCCCATCATATCGCGACATGACAAGACATTACTCCATAAATAATATCAGACTGCACATTGCGGCTGCAATAGTGTTGCTGGCGACACTGCTCCCCTCAGGCGCAGGCGCCTTCAACCTGTCTACATATACCGAAAACTCACGCATGGCGTCAGGACGCTGGGTCAAGATAAGCGTCGACGCCGACGGCATATATCTGCTGAGCAACACGCAGATGCGCAAAATGGGCTTCACCGACCCCTCGAAAGTGCATATCTACGGCTACGGAGGGCGTCAGCTCCCCGACCGTCTCACTGAGCGGGGATATATCGACGACCTGCCTATGGTGCAGACAATGCGCACCGACCGCGGACTACTTTTCTATGCCGAGGGAGTGACCCAGGCCGTGACCCAGACAGGCCGCTACGTGCGTCCGAAGCAGAACGCCTACACCGATCTGGGCTATTATTTTGTCAGCGACTGCGACGGAAATGACAGGGAAATACCGAAAGAAGGCGCTCCGACGGCCACGTCGCCCGAGACCTCGTTTATCGACTACATATTCCATGAAAAAGACCTCGTGAGTCTGGCATCAACCGGGCAGCAATATGGCGGCGAGGATTTTCTCTATACGCCCACACGCGCATACTCATTCACCCTCAACGATGTAGTCAGCAGCTCGCAGGTGTGGCTGGCTTGCTCGTTCATGACTACCGCCTCATCCGAATCAAGAGTCAAATTCACCGCCTATGGCAACGAACTGCCATATTCACCAACCGATGCTATCAGCTCAACAGCTTCTGAACACGGCAACTATAGAGCAACTGTCACTACCAAGACATTCACGGCCACTGACGAAAAGCTGCCTATAGGCGTGACATTCAGCCGCACGGGCACTGTGTCGGCCGCCCATCTCGATTATCTTGCAGTCAACTACCTGCGACGCCTCAGCATGTCGGGAGCTCAGTTGCTGTTCACACTTCCGTCCAACCAGGCTGCGCTGGCCAATGCCGGAAGCTCGACTGTTGTGTGGGACATCACATCGCCCCTCTCCATCATTGCCATGAACGCCGGACTTGACGGCACAACTCTCCGCTGGACCAACGACTACACCGGCAACCGCCGCTATGTGGCATTCGATCCGTCGGCAACTTTCGCCGAGCCTAAATATGTCGGCAGTGTAGCAAACCAGAACCTGCACGGCGTCGAAGTGCCCGACATGGTGATATTCACGCCGTCGGCGTGGCTGTCGGAGGCAGAGCGTCTGGCCGATTTCCACCGTGACAACGACAAGATGAAAGTGCTCGTCGTCGACCAGGAGAAAGTATTCAATGAATTTGCGTCGGGCAGTCCCGACGTCAACGCATTCCGCAAGATGCTCAAGATGCTCTATGACCGATCAGAGGAATCGGAGCGCACCCTGCGACTGGCGCTATTCATGGGACGCGGCAGCTACGACAACCGCCGCATCACCACTGCCGTGAAATCTCTCAATTATCCTCTCATGCCGCTGTGGCAGTCGGAAAAAGGAGAGACCGACACAGATTCATACACCACCGACGATATCTTCGCTTTCCTGCGCGACAACTCAGGCACCACCATGGCCACCGACTACCTGTGCATCGGAGTGGGCCGTATGCCTGTGACATCGGCCGGCAGCGCCGCAAGCGCCGTCAACAAAGTGATTTCATACTCCACAAAGATGCCTGCCGGGACGTGGCGCAACCGCTCGTTACTGATAGCCGACGACCAGGACAACGGAATACACATGGAGCAGATGAACAATGTTTGTGACGACATATTTGCCAATGGCGGCGATGCAGCCGTGCACACCAAACTCTATACCGACGCCTACCAGCTTACAGGCCAGGGATATCCGCAGGCCCGCGACTTCATGTTCAAGACCCTCGACGAGGGTGTGGCATGGTGGTTCTATATAGGGCACGCCAACACCACCTCCCTCACCCACGAAGGGCTCCTCAAGCTGACCGACATCAACAACATGTATCTGCGCAAATGGCCCATATTTTTCGCGGCCACATGCGAGTTTCTGCGGTGGGACGCCAACGCCATATCCGCCGGTGAAATAATGTGGAGTCACGAAGACGGAGGGTGCATCGCCCAGATTTCGGCCAACCGTCCGGTCTACATATCCGAAAACGAATACATCTCGCGGGCGATGGGCAGACATATCTACACACGCGATGCCGACGGCAGCCGCCTCACCATCGGCGAGATATACCGCCGTGCGAAAAACAGCTCAAAGATAACCGACAGCGGCGTAATGCTGTCTGACGCCAACAAACTGAGATATATACTCATGGGCGACCCGGCGCTCTACCCCGCAATGCCTTTCCACGACATCGCCATCGACCGCATCAACGGAGTGGAGACGGGAGACTATGAGCAAGCCGTCATGCAGGCCAGGCAGAATGTCGAGGTCGAAGGACGGGTGCTTGACAGCGAGGGCAACACCATTACAGCGTTTAACGGCACCGTGGCCTCGACCCTTTACGACGCCGAATACAGCATCACCACGCTCGGCAACGGAAAAAACGGCAAACCGATCACCTTCGAGCAGCACGGCAACCGTCTGTTCGCCGGAAACGACTCTGTCAAAGCCGGCCAATTCAAAGTGCGCATCGCCATGCCGTCAGAGATAACCAACAATTTCCGCGAGGCCACGCTCAGTCTCGTCGCAAAGGAAAACAGCGGCAACACAGTGTCAGACTATGCCGTCACAGTCAACCGCGACTTCTATGTATTCGGCACCGACGACACGGTAAAAGATGACATGCCTCCCGTGATTAAATCGATTTATCTAAACCATCCCAGCTTCCGTTCAGGCGGCCATGTCAACGCCACTCCGATGCTTATCGCAGAGATATCCGACAACCGCGGCATAAACATGAACACATCGGGCATCGGCCACCAGATGAACATCATGGTCGACGGTAAAAAAAGCTATTCCGATGTGGCCGAATACTACACTCCGGCAGCCGACGGCTCTCCTTCGGGCATAATCGCCTACCAGTTGCCCGAGCTGACAGAGGGCGAACACTCTCTGCGACTCAGAATATGGGATACGTCAGACAACTCAACATCAGAAACAATCGAATTTTACGTATCGCCCGGCCAGGCACCCGTGCTCTATGACGTATATTCCGACGCCAATCCCGCATCCGTACAGGCCAACTTCTATCTGTCGCATGACCGACCCGACGCACGCGTGGAGGTGACGATATCCATCTACGACATGCTCGGCCAGCCCGTATGGCAGTCAGTGACAACAGGCCGCAGCGACATGTATCTGACAAGTCCCGTGACATGGAACCTGCAAAACAACGCCGGACACCGCGTGACCCGCGGCATCTATCTCTATCAGGCCACTATACGCGAAGGCGACAGCGTCAGCAACACACGCACCCACCGCATAGCCGTCACAGGCAACTGACACAATCACACACAATGCTCCGTCGGCCGGCAAAGTGAGATTTTGCCGGCCGACGGCGTGAAAATATGGTGCCGACGTTTCTGAGTGTGTCCGATTTTTCGTAACTTTGCCGACGGCACAGCCAAAAGCCAAAAGACCAATGAAAGATCTGACAAATTCAATCAAAGAGATATTGCGCGCCGAAAGCGAAGCGATACTCAGCATACCGGTGACCGACGCATACTCACGTGCCGTCGACATCATTGTCGAGCATGTCAACCGCCGCGGAGGCAAACTCGTGACCTCAGGCATGGGCAAAGCGGGACAGATAGCGATGAACATCGCCACCACCTTCTCATCGACAGGCACCCCGGCAGTCAACCTCCACCCCTCGGAGGCACAGCACGGCGACCTCGGCCTGCTTCAGCCCGACGACGCCCTGCTGCTGATATCCAATTCGGGCAAGACGCGAGAGATAATCGACCTTGTGGAGCTCGCACGCAATCTCATCCCCTCTATTCCGATCATCGTTATCACCGGCAACGGAGACAGCGAGCTGGCACACATCGCCGATGTAGCAATACTCACCGGAGGCTCGCCCGAAGTGTGTCCGCTGGGACTGACCCCCACCACATCGACCACGATGATGACCGTAATCGGCGACATTCTCGTAGTCAACGTCATGCAGGCAATAGGCTTCACCCGCGCCGACTACGCCAAACGCCATCACGGCGGATATCTCGGACATGTGTCACGCAACTCCGCAGCCGATGAAAGGTAAGATAATAATCATAGGGGAAGCATGGCTTGAGATCGGCTTCAAAGGCACCGTGCCCGACGCCACACACCCCGGCGGAGCGCATCTCAACGCCGCACGACGGCTTGCAGCCGACGGTCATCAGGTGATATTTCTCTCGGAAATAGGCACCGACAAAGCCGGCACCATAGTCGCCGACAGCCTCACCGGCAGCGGCGTCGACATAGCGGCCTCCGACCGTCATATCGCAAAAACGCCCGTAGTGCTCGACTTCGACGGCTCGCGCGCACGCTACAGCTCGGAGGACGACGGCGAGGGTTTTGACATCATCTGGCCCCGCGTGGAGCGCGAGGATATCGTGGTGTTCGGTGGCTACATGGCCGTCGACCAGCGCGTGCGTCGTCAGCTATGGTCATTCATAGCCAACGCCGACGAGCGCGAGGCAACAATAATATATGTGCCCGACGTTGCCGACGACCGCATATCCCGCATAACCAAGGTAATGCCTTTAGTGTATGAAAACCTTGAGATAGCCGACAGAGTCATAACGCTCCCCGACGACCTCTTGGCGCTCTTCAGCCACAATGACCCCGAGCGCGCGCGCCGCGAGAACTTCGCCTACTACGTCGACGACTACACCCATCTGACCTACCGCACACGTCTGGCTGAAGCCATCGTCGGCTCCAGATAAATCAACTGCAAACTCAAAAAAACAACAATCATAATGTCAACCTCCATACCCGTCACACCCCTCCCCTCCACCCCCGACATAAAGGTAGCAATCGTCAAAGCCCTCTGGAACGGGCATATCACAGGCGCACTGACAGAAAGCGCTCTCGCCACATTCAAGGCGCAGGGCATTGACGCCTGCAATATAGATGTGTTTGAGGTGCCCGGCGCCGTCGAACTGACGTTTGCCGCGTCGCAGCTCATCAAGACCTCGATGTATGATGCCGTGATAGTGTTCGGCTGCGTGGTGCGCGGCGGCACTCCCCATTTCGACTACGTCTGCCAGTCGGTCACCCAAGGCATAACGGCACTCAACGCTGACTGCGACACCCCGGTGATATTCGGTGTGCTGACCGTCGACACCGAGCAGGACGCTCTCGACCGCTGCGGCGGCCCCGCAGGCGACAAAGGCGCCGAAGCCGCCGAAGCCGCCATACGCATGCATGACTTCGTGCAACGGGTGCGCGACTGCGAATCTGAATAATCCCCCCTGTCATAAACACAACCAAGAGGTGGTTCCCATAACAAAAGTTAACCCGATGATATCTTTTATTTTTTGATTTTCGCAAATAATGCGCAGAATTTTTCAAAAATATAGTGATATTAAAAATAATTGCGTATATTTGCACTCACAATCGCAGACAGAGCGCTGTCTCGACCGGGCGAATACCAGAGTGGCCAAATGGGGCAGACTGTAAATCTGCTGGTTTATACCTTCGGTGGTTCGAATCCATCTTCGCCCACAATCACAAACAGATATCAGGCGGCATCGCATTTCCATCGCGATGCCGCTTTTTTTTTATTTTCAAATCCACTTTTTTATGGCAAACCTGTTGCTTTTACTGTTTTTTTAACTTATATTTGTAATTATCTCTCAGAGACACCGATTGCATTCAAGTCTCATTGACAGATGGCATGCACTTTCACTACAAATCACTACATGCCACAAACACCATCACTACTCTCTCATGAAAGCCGGTTTTATCATAAGTCTGTTTTTTTATATCCCGATGATTGCATTCGCGATACATGATGACGCGTCAAACATCGTAATCGAGAATCTGACCGAACATGTAAGACTCATTCCCGACAAGACCGGAACCGCTCTCAAAGAGATAAAACACTCCACACAATACACATTCAGGGCCAAGCACAGCGCTGGCAACGCCATTGCCACAACATATTACGATGATGACATATCCATCGACAAGGCGACAGGCGGCGACGTGAGCTACAAACCTTTTATCATAAACGTATTTTACTCCGACTCCAAAATATGCATTGTCAAGGCATCGCTCCCCAAAAAAGGAGCGACTGCAAAGGCTTCGTTCAAGCGCACATTTACAAAACCGGAATATTTTTGCAGGCTCTCTGTCGGAGAGAAATATCACATCGAACGCGCCGTTCTGAAATTCGAGATTCCCGACTGTCTCGCCGGACGTTACACTCTAAAGCCACAAAATATGCCTGACAGCATGTATTCCGTGGAAAAAGTGCAAGAAAAAGACAGACTCATTGTCACTTACTATCTGAAAGGACAAAAAAACTGACGCCATCAAGCGACTCCCCGCCCGTTAGCGCTACAATACCGCAGATAAATCTGCTGGGACATTTCTCCGACGTCGACTGCCTCTACCGCTATTTGCTCTCCTATATTCCCGCCGACGACCCCGGCGCACGCTATGTGGCCGACAAAGCGGCGGAAGTCACCGCTGATTGTCGCGACGATAACGAAAAAATAAAAGCGGTCAATGACTTTGTCCATGCCAATATACGCTATCTCGCTGTAGTGCACGGCGAATCAGGGCAGCGCCCTGATCCGGCATCTGAAGTGCTGCGCAAGCGCTTCGGCGACTGCAAGGGAAGCGCTATTCTCACACGCGACATGCTTCGCGCGGTCGGTATAGATGCACGCCTTGTGTGGATCGGCACACGGGATATCGGCACCGACTGGACTGATATACCCAATATATCTTCAGGCAACCACATGATTTCCGCCGTAATGCTCCCGGGTGACAGCATCATGTTTCTTGACGGAACCTCGACCTACAGCACTCCCGGCAACCAGCCATACGGCATCACCGGCTGCCAGGCGATGATAGAGGACACTCCCGACCGCTGCATCATCAGGCGCGTGCCCCACACGCTACCCGGACACAACCTCCGCGACGAACATCTCACCCTGACTCTTGACGGCAACCACCTCTCTGCACAAGGAACGGTCAGTCTCACAGGCGCATTCTACCGACAGGCACGTTCGGCCGCCGACGATATTATCCCGGGATTGAGACAGGAATTTTACGAGCACATATTCTGCAATACTATGCCGGGAGCAAGACCGGTGGAAATCAGCTGCACAGTGACAGCTGACTCCATGCTTGTCACCGGCACTGCGACAATGCCCGCAGCAGTAAAAGATGCCGGGGTCAACTCTTACGTCGACACGAAGATTGCATCACGTCTCGACAACATAAAAATCGATACGGCCGGACGTACCTCCGGAGCCTCTATAGGTTTCCCGTCTACAATACGGTGTTACGTGACAGTCGAACTGCCCGACGGCATGACCGCCGCCCACCTACCGCCCGAATGCTCAATCAATAACAACTGGCTGACAGGATGTATGACCTGCAGCACCACACCCGACCAACGCTCCATCAATCTTACAATGACAATCGCGGTCACAAACCCCGATATCCCGTTTGACATGCTGAAGGAATATGACGTAGATCTGTCGCGCTTCATCAAAGCGTGTGGTTCAAATATCGTATTAAAAAAACTCTGAAAATATCATTGAGATGCAAACCATGATTAAATACCGGCATTGCTTGCGACAGCTTCTTATATTGATAATCGTCACAGGCATCCCGACCGGTGCCCGCGCGGACATCGACCGTAAATTTCACGACAAGGCTGCCCAGGCTGTATGGTCGATGGATATGCCCCAGTTTGATCCAGACACCGACCTCTCAGACTCCATCTACTCCGGCAAAGCCGCCGTCTACATCGCCCGTTACCGACTCCTCAAAGCCACACACGACGAAAGCCTCAACAACACGAAGGCTATGATGACCGGCATCAGAAACACCAATGCCATCAACGCTGTGGGCATCGACAGAGCCATGGTTAAAATCCTTGACAGCTCGGCTCTCGATCAATTCAATTCATTCGAGATACCAGCTCCTCAGAAACTCGACGTCTACGGACTCACTATGTCATCAGTCACACCTACTTTCGGAGCACGCATCACAAAACCAGACGGCACAGTCGAAAATATCGACATTGAGGAAGCTCTGACCGTTACCCAAGGCAAGAATAACTCCGACGCCAGCTACAAGATCACAATACCCGGATTAGAACCCGGAACTGTGCTCGACTACTTTTTTTATACCGAATATTTCATGGACGAAATATCAATGCCGGCACTGAAATTCATATTTATGAAAGAATATCCCACAAAAGATTTCATGCTCGAAATGGCAGTATCATCATCTCTGGCAATGGAATATTCCCACTATAACGGAGCACCCGACTTCTCCCGCAAATGGACCGACGGCAAATACAACTGCCTCTCTCTACACCTTTCGGGAATGGATGCGATAGAAACCACCATGCCATTTTTCTCAGAAGCGCGCCAGGTGCCTTGCATCGAGTTTCGCATCATCAACCCTACCGCACGAATGAGCTCACTACGCTCGACGCGCGGCGGAGGAGTGCGCATAACCGCTCCTTACCTGCTCTCTGACGCGGCATCTGACATCAAAAATGAAAAATCTCCCGAAAAGACACTCAAAGACGCCACTTCTATCATGAAGAAATGGAAGAAAAACAATCCGGATGCATCCATGCGCGAGATTGTCGACGCTGCATTCGTAGCACTCAATTTCTCATGCCAGAAAAACCAGGAACGGCATCATCAACTACAATTCTGCAAATCATACTCCCGACTACTTGAAAATCTGTCGACAAAACTTCCGGGCAGAGTGGCAATAAGCTCTCCGCGCAACGCCGCCCGAATCGACGACCTTGCATCTCATTCTCAGGCTCATTACTTTGTCACTGTAGGCGACTCCTGCTACTTCCCGAGCAACTCTCCATTGATAGCGCCCGGAGATATACCCGAATACTTTGACTCCGAAAAAGCCTACATATATGATGGTGCCCCCTATCGCGACAATCTGCACACCGCCGCACGGAGCTTCACCATCCCCCGCTCCAGACCGAAAGACAACACTTACGAGACAGTAAGCGAAGTGCGATTACACCTCGACTCAATATGGACCATGAATGTATCCACGACATTCACCGCCAACGGAACGGCCAAAGACATGATGAACGGAACCATTTTACCCTACGAAGTACAAGACGAATACGCCCGTTTCCTCGGACAAAGTCCTTCGAAACCTCTTGACCGCGACCAACTGCTCTTTTTAACCACACTGCAGCGCAAAGAGATGACCGAACGGGCAAAACTGATGTGGGACTGCGACAGGGTGCTGCTATACAACTACGAAGTAAAATCAATCGGCTGCACACCCGACCGGCCTGTGGCCACATTTCTTCTGGAGGGAATGCTGCTTGACATGACATCTACAGCCGGCAGCGATATACTTGTAAACATCGGCAAACTCATCGGACACCAGTACGAGGTCAAAGGTATGCAAAGAAAACGCGACATAAGTGTCATCAACCCGAGCGCCTATCAGCAGCGCCACACTATCAGATTAGAAATACCGGAAGGATATGAAGTTGTGCCTCAGAGCGTGACTGCACTCAACAGAAACATATCATCGCCCGTAGCCACATTCTTCGTCGAAGCTTCAATCGACAACGGATATGTCGTGTTGCGCACAATTGAGCGGCATTCCGCTTCTGTCGCTCCGGCATCTGCTTGGCCGGATATATTGAAAGTGCTCGACACGGCCTTCGAGTTCAACTCTGCCACAATAGCCCTAAGGCGGCTCGGCAACAACTCTGAAAGCCAATCCACGACACCAAATTAGACATGCAGACACCGGAATTTACCGCAATTCCCATTATTTTTTCAGACTTTTTTCAAAAAAGTTTCCAAAAATTTTGGTAATTAAAAAAAAGTGCTTACCTTTGCATCGTTCAACCGACAAGGGGCGCTTAGCTCAGCTGGTTCAGAGCATCTGCCTTACAAGCAGAGGGTCGG
>ERZ778496.2313-NODE-2313-length-11441-cov-4.505094_pt1 | contig 11441 bp, 5 predicted proteins | sample MGYA00433099_ERZ778496 | MGnify/ENA primary metagenome ERZ778496 (study PRJEB29527, sample SAMN07138962) | mouse gut metagenome | material: feces | host: mouse | place: China:Nanjing | collected 2016-01-25 ... | reverse complement strand
TACATAGATGGAAGTTATAGAAAGCATGCTTCCGAGTGTATAGGGGATCCCTTATACAAATAATAATCTTAATCTTTAAAATGGGGGAGGTGAAAATGATGAAAAACAAAAAAATGGGCGTTTTAGCTGTATTAGTTATGTTAGTTGCTGTAACTCTTAACGCTGTTGGTGGTACTTATGCGAAATATATTTCTACATATGGTATGACTGATGAAGCTAGAGTTGCTAAATGGGATTTTACTGAAACTTCTTCAAAAAATGTTGATTTATTCAAAAATTCTTATACTAAAGACGGTAATACAGTAGTTGCTTCAAGTGATGCTTGGAAAGTTATCGCACCAGGAACTGAAGGTTTCTATCAATATGAAGTATCTGGTACTGCAGAAGTTAACTATAAAGTTTCTAATACTTTAAAAGTTACTAACAACGTTAAGTTAGACAATGGATATGATCCACTTGAATTTAGTGTTGATGGTACTACTTGGTTATCTGCTGATGACTTCAATACTAAATATGCTACTGATGCTGCTACTAATGCTATCGTTTATCCAGCTAATTCAAAAGCTAGAGTTGGTGGAACTATCTACTGGAGATGGGTATTTGAAACTGGTCATGACGACTTAGATACTCAATTAGGAGAAAAAGCTGTTAAAGAAAACTTAACTGTTTCTGCAGAAATCGGAGCTACTGTTGAACAAACTCAAGATGCTGCTACAGCTACTACTGATGCAGATGGTAACGCTATCGTTGCAAAATCTTACGTTTCAGTTACTAATAAGTTAACTGCTGAAGAAAAAGCTGAAATTGTTGCTTTAGGTTATAAAACTGACTATGCAAACGTAACATTTAATGGTAGAGAGTTAAAAGGAACTGTTAAAGAATATACTGATACTCAATTATTAGATTGGTTCGGTGTTGCTGGTTCTCCAAACTATTTCTATGCATTAAATTTTGACGTACCTGCTGGTTATAAATTAATCAACACAACAACACCTACAGAAAAAACTTTAGTAGATAATACTGCTGGTGCTGACGTTAAGACTGGAACTGTAATTATTAACTTAATTGAATCACAAGGTAAATTTGGTTATAAACTAGTTAATGCTGATGCTACTGATGAACAATCATATGAAATCGATTATTCTGGTTTAACTTTTACACCTGCTGCTTAATTAAGTAAATATTAATCAGTTATGGAAGTTATTAATTTAACTTCCAACTAAATCTATAGTGTATGCTATAGATTTAGTTGGGATTTAAATAAAAAATATTATTAATTAATGAAAGAAGGGGGTATAGTATGCAAAACTCTCAAGGTAATAACGAGAAAAAACATACTACAACTAAACTTATTATATGTATAATTATAATTATTATAATTATTTTACTTTTGATTACTAGTTGTACTTCTTCATTTTGGGGCAAAATTGGAAATATGTTTGGGAATTCTAACATTAGTATTAAAAATGATACTAATGATAAGTTAGAAAATACGAATAAGAATTTGTTCTTTGATGAAAAAGAACCTTCTATTACTTTAGATGATACAGCATTTAAATTGACTTATTCTTATAAGGATATTATCCCTGGGGAAGTTGTATGTACTACAAGTGATGCTGAGATAGCTACTTGTGTTGCTTATGATGGTTATGTTGTTATTAATCCTAAAAAGACTGGAAAGGTAACTATATATGCCTCTACAACATCTAATGGTATAGTTTATAAGGCAACAAGCGAGTTAACCATAACACAAGGTAAGAATGGAATTAAAATGAATTCTACCAGTGGAACTATAGTACTTGCAAATACTGATAAGAAAAATGTTTCTTATAATTTAGTTGGTATTAAGGGTACTGTTAAAGTTCATGTTGCTGATGAGTCTATTGCTACAGCAACAGCAAAAAATGGTGTTTTAACTATAAAAGGATTAAAACCAGGGACGACAAAAGTTACTTTAACTGTTGAATATGGTGGAAAAACTTATACAGCTGAATATACTATAACAGTAAGTCAAGATAAAGAGACTACTACAAAAAAAGAAAATACTACAAAGAAACCATCAAAGCTAAAATTAAACGTAAGTTTTAAACAACTTTATGTTAAGGATAAATATCAAATAAAGGTAATTAGTGGAAAAGCTGTTAGATGGGAATCTACTAATAAGAAAGTTGTTACAGTTGATAAGAAGGGGAAGATAACTGCTAAGGGTGTTGGAAAAGCTCTAATTAATGCTTATGATGCAAATGGTAATAAGGCTACAGTTACTGTTACTGTTGTGAATAAACCGTCAAAATCTAAATTGGAAATTTCAACATCATATAAGGTTTTAAGAGTTGGTGAAACATTTACACCAATTATAATTAAGGGTGATGCTGATCGCTGGGTATCAAGTAATTCAAAAATTGCGAAAGTTGATAAGAAAACAGGTAAGATAACTGCTCTAAAACCAGGTATTGTTACTATTACGGCATCGGATTTTTGGTACTTTGGACACAAGGTAACTATTACTGTTGAGGTTATTGATGATGACACACCAATTAATCCTCCTATAGATCCAACAGATCCTACAAAACCAACTACACCAACAAATCCTACTAATCCTACAGATCCAACAACGCCTGTAAGGCCAGATGATTTGATTGTTGCTGAGACTAGATTAGATATGCATCCAGGAGATAAACATACATTGACAATCTCTCAAGGTAAGGCAGTTAGTTTTGAATCAAGTGATTCGACAATTGCAACTGTTGATAAATATGGTCAAGTGATTGCTAAGAATCCAGGAACTGCTGTTATTACAGTAACTGGACAAAATGGAGAGAAAAGACAAGTAACCGTTGTTGTTACTAAGTCTGTTCAATCTGATGATTTAGTTATAAATGAAACAAGAGTTCAAATGACTTCAGGAGACAAACACACTATTGTTATAGATAGAGGTAAGCCAGTAAGTTTTGTTTCTGGTGATAATAATATAGCAACTGTTGATAGTAATGGTGTAATTACTGCTAAGAATCCAGGAACTACAGTTATTACAGTAACTGGACAAAATGGAGAAACTAGACAAGTAACAGTTGTTGTTACAGCACCAACTGGTCCAATTGAACCTGATTCTAATGTTGAATTCTTAGAATCAAGTAAGACTTTAACTGTTGGAGATGTTTATACTCCAGGGGTTAAAGGTACTCCAGTAAAATTTGAATCAAGTAATGATAATATTGCAAGTGTTGATCCTATAACAGGAAAGATTACGGCTAAGAACCCAGGAACTGTTACTATTACAGTGACAGATGCTAAGGGTAATAAAGATACAATGACAATTATTGTTAATAAAGTTTCTGTAGACAATAATGTTTATTTGGAACTTGCTAATAAAATGTTAGATATGACAGTTGGAGATACAGAAAAAGTTTTAATTAATAAAGGTACTCCTATAAAATATGAGTCAAGTGATAATAATGTAGTTACAGTAGACGAAAACGGTCGATTAACTGCTAAGGGTGAAGGAACTGCTACAATTACTGTTACTGGTTTCTATGGTGAAGTTCGAACTATGACTGTTAATGTAAAGAAAGAAAATATACCAGAGAATCCGGATAAAGAATTAATTATAAATCCAACCGAAAAGATTATGACTGTTGGCGATATTAAAGCTCTTAATGATTTCATAAAACAAGGTTCTTATACATCAGCTACTAGTGATAATAACAACGTTGTTGAAATTATTGATGGAAAAATTGTTGCTAAAGGTGTAGGTACTGCTACTATAACAGTTAATGGAAAATTGAATTCAGGAAAAATAACAATTACAGTTAGACCTGAAGATGTAATATTATCTAGACCTTCTGTTGATATGATTATTGGTGAAAAGATGACCGTAGATGTTATCCAAGGTAATGTCGTTAAATGGGAATCAAGTGATGATAGTATAGCTAAAGTTGATCCTAAGACTGGGGAAATTACAGCTGTTGGAGAAGGAACAGTAATAATCTATGCTGTTAATGAAGCAGGAGAAAAAACACCATTAGTTGTAAATGTTAGTAAATCTAATAATACTAAGCTAGAAAAACTTCAAGTTTGGGTTATGGATCAAGAACAAGAATTAAAGTTATCTGATGATGAAACTTCTTATAGAGTTGAAGTAGAATCTGATATTAATTTAAATCAATATTCTATTTTAGCAACACCTGCAAGTGGAGGAGCAACTGTAGAGTATGTTTATCCAGATGGTAGAGTAGAAGGATCTTTAGAAAATTTACCATTAAATCCTGGTGATAATATTGTTAAGATTATAGTAACAGCTCAAGATGGTACAACTAAAGATACTTATACAGTTAATGTTTATAAGAAGAAGAGTACTGATACTGGTGTTAATTTGTTTGCAAAAACTGATGCAGGAGAAGAAAAAATAAGTACAGATTCATCATATAAAGTTCCTTATAAGAAAGAAAATTTAGATGTACGTGCTGAATTAGAAGATTCGAGAAGTACTATTACAGAAATTATTGTAAATGGTACAAAAATTGAATTAAAAGATGATTTTAATTATAATATACCATTAAATCCAGGAGATAATACAATTGATGTAAAAGTTAAGTCACAAAATGGTGAGGAAGAGACACATCGTTATGTAATTCATAGAGCTGAAAGAAAAATTGAATTAGTTACTACAAAAGATGAATTCAATATAGAAGATGCTCCATATACTTTTGAATTTAAGGTATTAGAAGATGGCGTAGAAACTGATGATTATTCGTTAGATGATATTATCGTTACTAGTGATACTTTTGCAGGAAAGATTGATAAAGTTATTGATCCAAAAGATCCTAAAAAAGGAATAATAAGTGTTACGCCTTTAGTAAGTGATATTGGAAGTACTCACGTATTTAATGTTGCTTATAAAGATGAAGATAAAGATAGTAATATAAGTTTAACAGTTACAAAGGGAGTTTATTCAATTACTGGTCCTACTAAGTATGAAGAAGTTTATAACCCAGATAATAAAGTGTTTGAACTTAAGTTTGATACTGGAATATTAAAATACGAAAATGATAAACCACTTTATAAAGTAAATAAAAGTGATGGTAAGTTAGAAATAGTAAGTACAACTGATGATGAGGGAAAAGTAACTATTAGTTATCCTACTGAAAATGTTGAAAAAATTGAGTTAGTTCCAAATACTACTGCAAGTAATTCTTATATCTTAAAAGTGACTTTAAAAGCTCCAAAAACAGAGCCTACAAGCTTTGGTATTGATATAGCTGGTACTATTTATGGTAATGCTACAAATACATTAAATGTTGAAGTTAATGTTAAACAAAAGTATATCCTTACATTAAGAGTTAGCGATTTAGATAAAGATGCATACTTAAATGCTCTTAAGAATACAGAACTTGTTTATCCAGTTGATTATGATTCAATATTTGATTTAACTGGTATTGAACCTTATAAAATTGCTGATGAAGAAAATTGTTTAGTATTCAAATTTGAAAATTGGATAGATGACAATGGTAAAGATTTTACAGCTAAGGAAATCAAGGTTGATAGAAATATTACTTTAACAGCTAAATTTAGCGATACTTCTGAGAAGGGTGAAATAACTTCTGAGGGACATATAACTTTAAAATCGTTTGACTTATTTGACAGTGATACCTTATATGGTGGTAATAAACTTATATATCCAGGATTAGATGGAGCACATACTTTCACTATTGATAATGATACTGATGGTATTTTAACTATTAAAAATATCATTATGGAAGAAGAAACTTTATGTGTAGAGGGAAACATTTGTCTAAATATGGGATATAAAGTTAAAAGAATAATTCCTGATTCAACAGAAAATAAATATTATTATGGTTCTGATGTTTCTTATAAGGTTTTAAATAAAGAAACTAATTATGGAGCAGACTTTAAAACAATTGCTATTCCTGAAGATGAATTTGTAATTGAAAAAGGAAGCTCAGCAGAGTTAACAGTCTTATGGAAATGGTTAGATGATGATGCCAATGATTATAAGATTGGTGAACTTGCAAATACTAATAGTAGTTATAAATTCTATATTGGATTAGATTTTATAAAAGAAAATGAAACATGTAATATTAAACAGACGACTACAACGGTCGCTACAACAAAGTAAAGAATAAAAGGAGTATAACTTATGAAATTAATAAAAAAGTTTATAATGACTATAGTTTCAGTATTTTTGATATTATTGGTTACATTTAATGTATATAATTTCGTAAGTATTAACTTACTCCATAAAGATATGGCTACCATAGGTGGATATGCTTTATTAGAAGTTGTATCTGGTTCTATGGAGCCAACTATTTACAAAGGTGACATTATTGTAATAAATACAAATTGCAAAGAATATACAAATAATGATATAATTACATTTAGAGATATCAATGATGCGTTTGTTACACATCGAATAAAGAATATTGATATTGAAAAAAAAGTAATGATAACTCAGGGAGATGCGAATATTTCCCAAGATGATGAGATGAGTACTAATTCAATTGTAGGAAAGTATGTGCTTAAGATTCCAGCTGCAGGTAAAATAATGTCAGCATTTAAGAATCCCTTAGTAATGCTTCTTATACTTGTAATTGGAATAATTGTATGTGCTTTGGTAAGTACAGATGATAATTTGACACCAAAGGATATAACAGATGAAGAAAAGGAATTCTTGGAGTTTAAAAAACAAAAAGAATTAGAGAAGAAGAAGGAAGATGTTCAAGTTTCTGATGTAGAAGTTAGAGAGAAAAAAAGTCCTAAAAAGAGCGGAGAAGTAAAATCTCCAACTAAAAAGAAGACAACATCTAAAAAAAGTGTTGAAGCTTCTTCAAAGGGTGAGGTAAAAAAGGTTACTAAAAAGACTAGTAATACAGGTAAAGAGAAAAAAGATACAACAAAAAACTCTGCGAAGAAAGTTGTTAAGGAACCTGTAAAAAAGACATCTGTTAAAGGTAGTTCTTCAAAAACTACAACTAAAAAGTCAACAACCAAAAAAACTAAATAGGAAGTGAGTATTATGTTTAAGTTATTACACAGTAAATTATTTAGACAAAACTTGTTTAAGTGGATTTTTATGTATATAGCTGCTTTAGGACTTTTGACTAGTGTAATAACTTATTCAAAGTACATAACAGCACTTATTCATGACGAGAGTGTTCGTTCTTCTAAGTTCATTGTTGGAATTGAGCCTTATAATAATGACATGTTCGGTTGTTCAGACGAAGATGGACAATCATGTGAGTCTAATGTTCAACTTAGACCAACAAAGGAAATAGAAGTTTATTTTAAATTAGATCTTAATCAATTAGAAGTTATGACTAATGTGGTTTTAAGAGCTAGTGCGGGAACACTTGAAGGAAACTTTGTACAAGATAATGGTGCTATTCCTAGTCAAATGGAAATACTTCGTATTGAGGAAGTAGATAAAGATAGAAATCCAATTCTTAAGACGGAAGAGGATTATATAAATAACAGTGTTACACAAGCTGTTATAACCACTGGTTTTAAAAACTTAGAAGGCAAAAGAACAGCAACAGCTTCATTTGTCTTTACACCAAAATTTTCTAGTGATGGGGAATCTGGTGAAGGAGAAATGGATTCAGAAAAGAACATTAAGTATATTAAAGTAGTAGCTAAATATAAATTTAGTGAAGATGAACTTAATGATAATAATGAAGTTGATTTTTCTAATACATCTAAGATAGATGAGATTAGAATAGGATATTCAGCTACACAATTAAATTAAAAAAGGAAGAAGGTGTTTTTATGAGTAATTTAAGAAAAATAAATAAAATTTTGGGAATAACCTTAATAGTATTTAGTTTAGGTGTTTTTGCTAATTATTCAAAGACATCTTCTAAATATTTTGTTGATGATACTGATTTAAAGACAGATAATATAGTTAATCTTATTAATTTTAAATCACTTAAGTATGGAGAAACTAAAGGTATAATATCTGCTAGTGAAAAGTTAACAGATTTAGTTATTACTGATATTGATTATACATTGCAATTTTATAGAAAAGTTGTTAGTGATAAAGATACTGACGTTAAAACAGACTTATATAAAGTTGTTGTTGATGCTGGTTGTACAATAACTGATGTAAAAACCCCTAATGCTCCTAAATATACACCAAATGCTGATGGTTCATTAAATGAGTCTTCAAAAGGTGCTATGTGGACTTTAGCAAAAGAAGACAATAGTCAGACAGATAATATAGCAAATTTACTTTATGTAAATGATACTAAATCAAATACAAGTAAAGGAACAGCTGCATCAAATATGATAACTGTTAATTATACTTGTCCATTAGATGTTGTTTTAAGAAAGAAGGCAACTGGTGGGGAAGAGATTTCTACTGAATTTGGTATTTATGAGAAGATAAATGAAGAAAGTGAATTTGTTTATTTAGAATATAATGATGTAAGAGACTTTGTTCAAAAAGTATATAATGTTTTGATCAATGGGGATAGAAAAGAAAAAATGCACATTCCAGTTAATGATAGTCTTCTTAATATAGATGAGGAATTTGATAAGTGGGTAGATGTTTTTGCTAGTAAATTTGCTGAGACAAATATCAAATATCAAAATATGAAAACTATATTAACTGATTATATTAATAAAAATGATATAAAAAATAAAACTAATCAAGGTTTAGGACTTAATTTTGGTAATTCGGATGCTGGTGCTAGTTACAAATCAATGTATAGTTTTGATACTATAGCTAGTCAGGCTGTATCTTATAATGTTAATGTGGCTAGTACAAATAAGCCAGATTTACCATCCCTTTATTTTATTGATCCAATGAGTACAAGTGAAGCAGATGCTTTGTTTGAAAGATATTTGAAAACTTATTATCCTAAATACACTGCATCTGAAAGAACAACTATTCTTCAGTATGTTAAAGATAGTGGTGGAATATCATCTGTATTAGGAGATAGTACTAAAAACATCCCTGGTATAGGTCATATATCTGTTGGTCCTAGAGATTATATTAATGTCGATCCATCTATTTTGAGAATTATTGAAAATAGATCAAGGGTTATTGTTGCAAAAGGACAAGATAGAATATTAAACTCATTTACAGATAATTTAAAGGTTCTTAATGAAACTTATAATTGGATTTCTTCAAGCGATTGGTTAATGACTCAAATAATTATTGGTTCAAGTAAGAATATTGAAGAATCATTAAATACTACTAATACTAATATGAATGATTATTATTTCTTAAAATCGGGTAATGCTATAATTGCGATTAGAATATATAATAATGCTGATGATTTAGATAATACTTATGCAGAAATTTATAGATTTAAAATGGATGCTGCTAATCCAAGTAATGAGACAATTACTATTGATAACCCAACAAGATTAATGTATATTGGTAATCTAAGAAGTTCTGCAGCACTTGATAAAGAGAAAAGTTATGTTGATTACGCATCAACTGTAATTGCTCAGAAGACAGGTGATGATCCATTATTATATGCTAATGTAGTTGCTGATGCTAAAGAATATGTAAGTTCTGGAACTAATAATTCTTCTGTAGTTGAGTTTTCTCAATTGCAATTACTAAGAATTAATTATATTAAGAATCCAAAACTTGTTCCAATGGATAGAACTATGTTTGTTGCATCTACAGCTTCTGCTGATAATTCATCAGAAGTTGCAGATTCTGAAAATTAAAATAAATTGAAGAATATCTGAATAGATATTCTTTTTTTGCTATAATATAGGGGAGTGCAACTCAGTGTTTACAAAAAACAACCATAAGTTGGTAGAATGCAACCGAAAATATTTGTAAAATTTTTAGCAAGAGGTGATAAAAATGAGTTTTGAAAAAAAGCTCCAAAGTCTTAGAAAGGCTGCTGGTCTTAATCAAGAAGAATTGGCTGAAGAACTGGGCGTTTCTAGACAAGCTGTTTCCAAATGGGAATCAGGAACAACATATCCAGAAATGGATAAATTAATTTTAATGACGAGATTATTTAAATGTACTTTAGATGATTTAGTTAATGATGAAATAAAAAATCCTTCGGTAGAAGGTGGAGAGAAAAAGAAACAATCATCTGTTGATAGTTTACTTGAATTTATTACTAAGTCAATTAGCATGTTTAATTCAATGAAGTTATCTAGTGTTATTAAATGCTTTTTAGAAATAATTGTTTTGGTATTTATGTTGATGATTTTTTCTTCTTTAGTATATGCGATTATAGAATCTGTTATTTCATCAATATTCAGGGCGTCTTATTATCAAATATATGTCTTCTTTGAAGGTCTTTTACTATTTACACTAGTAATTTTAGATTCCATTATTACTTTTCAATTTTACAAGATTAGGTATTTAGATTATTATGATAAATTAGTTTATCAATATGAGGTTAAGTCATTTAAAAAAGACAAAACAGACGATAATGTGTTGGAATTGAAAAAAGAAGATAAAATGGAAATGAATTCCGAAGAAACAAGTCAAATGAAAGCAAGAGAGAGAATTGTAATTAGAGATCCTAATCATAAACCTTTAGCATTCTTATCAATTTTTTCTAAGTTAGTAATCTTTGTTTATCGTGCATTACTTAGATTCATAACTATACCATTTGTATGTTTATTAATTGCCTTAACTATATTTACAGTGATTGTAATTTATTTGATTTCTTATAATGCAATCTTTATAGGAGTGAGTATTGCTAGTTTAGCTTCCATAGTCCTTACTGTACTTATAATTAGAACATTAAGTGACGATTTATTTCCTAAAAAATATCCAATTAAAATAATGGCAATTATATTTTTAATTTCGGTAATATTAGGTGGTATTGGAGTTGGATTTTCAATAGTTTCTCTTAATAATATTAAATTTGAATTTATAGATACTTATACTAAAGTAGAAAAAGAATATCCATATAATGATAAATTATATTTAAACTTTTTAGAAAATGAGGGGAAACATATTGTTTTTGAAGTAAATGATCTTCTTGATAATGTTTTAATTACTTATAATTATGATAATAAGTACGAAAGTGTTGAGTTAGTTAATTTTCTAGGTGATGAGAATTATTTATTATTAGAACACAAGTATCTTAATATAAATCCTAAAGAACAAATTGATGAGTTTTTAAATAATTTAAAGAAAAACTTAATAGTTGGTTATGAAGGTGGGTATATAACTCATTGTGAAATAATAGCAAGTGAAAAGCATATTAAACAACTTATAAGTAATATCAGTGAAAGAGAAAGTATATATGTTAAAGTAACAAATGAAATGGGTAAAAAATATTATCATGTTTATTCTAATCCTTTATATGAAGAAAGTGACGTTGTTTGTGAGACTAATGATTTTTATAAAAGTTGTTTTAATGTAATGGATGATACTTATAGTGGAAATATTAAATATGAATATAAAAATGGTAAATTGTTATATGATAAAGAAA
>ERZ778496.2311-NODE-2311-length-11443-cov-4.227257_pt1 | contig 11443 bp, 10 predicted proteins | sample MGYA00433099_ERZ778496 | MGnify/ENA primary metagenome ERZ778496 (study PRJEB29527, sample SAMN07138962) | mouse gut metagenome | material: feces | host: mouse | place: China:Nanjing | collected 2016-01-25 ... | reverse complement strand
CAAATGATCAACAAAGTAATTCTAAAGATTTTACTGACGATTCTGAATTAAAAACTGAGGAATCAGAATTAAAACCTGGGGATAAAGTTGATACAGGGAAACAAATTAATGAAAAAGGTGAAGTAGAAGATTCAAGTACTAAGAAGACTTTAAAAGCTGTAGGTAGAGGAGCAGCAGCCTATTTTTCTGGGGGCTCATCTATTGGTAAAGATAGTCAAATAGTAAAATCAGCTCCTGTTGATAAAACTATTGGTGTTGTATCGGATGCTTTAGAAAAAGTTCCCGGAGTTGAAAAAATAAGTAAAGAACTTGACGAAGCTGGCTTAGCTGATGGAGTAAATGATGCTCTTGATGTCGTTGGAAATGTAAAAAATGGTGACATTGCTGGAGCGATAGAATCAGCAAAAAATTTAAAAAAAGATGAAAAGAAATTAAATAATACTATCAAAAAAAAGATAATAATTCCGATAGTTGCTGGGATATTTGGCTCATTTTTTATAATGGCTGTCATAGTTTCAGCTATTTGTGGACCAGTAATTGGTGGTTTTTTAGATATTGTTGAAAGTGCTGATGAAGAAGCTGCCGAAATTGGAGAGGTTGACGAAACTTATAAATATGGACAAGATGATCAAGAACAGACAGGTATAATAATTGGTGGTGTTGTCGATTTTGAAAATTTAAGTGATAAGAGAAAAGCAATTATTCAAGCAGCAGCAGCTGCTGTGGCAGCAGAAGTTCCTTATAGTTATGGTTCACATCCTTTTGGGTCCGGTTTAAGAGGAATTCCTTCAGCTGGACTTGACTGTGCAGGATTTGTCCAATGGGCTTTTTGGACAGGTTTAGGTGGAAACCCTGGATATTTAACAACCCAAGTTATTTCTGACAGAATGGGGAAGGACTTTATCGTAATTGATGAAAAAGATTTACTCCCTGGGGACATTGCTTTAAGACGTGAAGGTGGAAGTTATGGAGATAATTATAATCATACTGGAATTTATGCAGGAGATGGTTATTGGTTTCATGCTTCAAGTGGAAGAAAAACACACAAGGTCGTAAAAAGTAAATATTCGGAGTTTAAAATATTTCTAAGGTATGTGGGAGTTGATAATTAATATGAAAAGAAAATTAATTTTTATAATAACGTTTATATTTACATTCTTATGCTTTCAAGGATTTGCAAATGCAACAAATTATTACAATGAAGTTATTGTTAAGACAACTTTTGAAGATAATATTGATTTAAATGCCATTAATGAAATAGAAATTCATCTTGAAGATGCAACAGAATTTTCTAAAGATTATTTACTCGAAAAAGATAGGAATTTTGAGCTAGCTATAAATGACGTTCCAGTAGGACCATATAAATTTATGTATGGGGTTGTAATTGGCGATAATATAGGTTATTATAGTGTACTAGCAAGTGTAAATATTGATGAAAATAATAGCTCTGTACAAGTTTTAGTTAATGTAACAGAGTCAAATAAAAAAAATAATAATAATAATACGTCTTTAACACAAGAAGAAATTGACCGAATAACTAGTGGTAATTCTGTAAGTACAACGACAAAAGTAGTTGATTCTGGTGATAATTCAGGATTAATAATTGAAGATGAGAATAAATAAGAAAAAGAAGAAGAGACTACTACAATACCAAAAGACATTGAAGAAGCAAGAAAAAAAGAACAACAAGAAGAAAAAAGAAAACAAAATCGAGCAAAAAATAATTTAATAGGTAAAATAATGTTTTTTACAATTGGCATTGCACTACTTATTGTGATTATTTATGCAACAATAAAAATTAGTAATGCTAACAAATAAGTATAGAAAATTTTTTCTATTTAGGTTATAATATAAAATGAAGAAGGAAGGGCTACTATGAAATTAAAAGTATCAGCTAAAGACTTGACTATTTTTGGCATTTTTTGTGTTTTTTTACTTTATTTTAGTGCAATAGCAGTCCTAAATGTATTTTCGTTAATGAATGATGGTAATTTCTATGGATTAGCACCATTTGAAGCTTTTACAGGTAAATATATTGTTTCAACTTTACTTGTGTTTTTTGCTGTTCTTATAGCTATTTTCTTTAGTGTTTCATCATCTATATTCGAAAGAAAAAGTGGTATAGGTTTTGAAATAGGGACAAAAGAAGAAAAAGGCTACTCAAGATGGCTAAAAGAAAAAGAAATGAAAAAAGCACCAAAAGTATATCGAGTTGGTGTTAAAGATGAAACAGCAACTGCTGGTGGAATCGTATTAATCAATGATGGTAAAAATATGTGGGTAGATGACAGTGAATTCCATACTCTTGTTATCGGAGTTACTGGGTCAGGTAAAACAAGTGCCGTAGTAGACCCACTTACTTACAGCCTAGTAAAACATGGTGAAAGTATGGTATTTACTGATCCTAAGGGAGAAATTTATAAAGATCATGCTGAGCTTTTAAAAGCAAGAGGTTATAAAATAATTGTTTTAAACTTCCGTGACCCTCAAATGGGAAATGCATGGAATCCCTTAACATTACCATATAGGTTATATAAAGAAGGAAATGTTGATAAAGCAATCGAATTAGTTGATGACGTTGCCAACAATATTGTAAAAGATAAACAAGCTCAAGATCCATTTTGGCAAAACTCTTCATCTGACTACTTTGCAGGTTGTACTTTAGGATTACTTGAGGATGCAAAAGAAGAAGAAGTTCACTTAAACTCAATTGGATATATGACTACTGTAGGTGAAGATAAGTTTGGAGCAGGATCGAACTATATACAAGAGTACTTTAAAATGAAAGGTGAACAATCCAGTGCTTATACATTTGCAAGTAACACAATTAATTCACCAGCAGAAACAAAAGGTGGAATCCTTTCAACTTTCCGTCAAAAAATTCGTCTTTTTTCATCTCGTGAAAACTTATCTGAAATGCTTTCATACTCAGACTTTAATATGCGAGATATTGGAAAAGAAAAAACAGCAGTATTTATGATTATTCATGATGAAAAAACAACATATCATGCTCTAGCAACAATCTTTATTAAACAATGTTATGAAACACTTATTTCAGTAGCACAGGAAAATGGTGGAAAACTTCCTATAAGAACTAACTTTATTCTAGATGAGTTTGCTAATATGCCAGCTTTAAAAGACGTAACAACAATGGTTACAGCAGCTCGTTCAAGATTAATAAGATTCACATTTATTATTCAAAATTTTGCCCAATTAAATGATGTTTATGGTAAGGATGATGCAGAAACAATACGTTCAAACTGTGGAAATCTAATATACATCTTAACAACAGAACTTGCTGCTTTGGAAGAAATCTCTAAATTATGTGGTGAAGTAAAAAGTAAAAAAGATGATAAAACAGAATCTCATCCTTTAGTAACAATTTCTGATTTACAAAAGATGAAGATGAATGAGGTAATAATTTTAAGAAATAGACAACACCCATTTAAAACCCAATTAGTTCAAGCTTATACAGTTGATTGGGGTTCTTCACAATACGGAAAAGCAGAACTTTATAGACGTGAAAAAAAGGAAATAAAACTATTTGATATTATTGAGTTTGTTAAAGTTCGTAAGCGTAGTAAAATGGGAATTGATGAAAAAAATGGACTTCCAGGTGGTGGCTTCGGTGGTGCTGCTGGTGGTGGAGCACCAAGTTTTGCCTCACTTGCTAGTGGTGGCTTCGGTGGAATGGGAACACCTCCAAAAATTCCAACATTTGAAGAATTTATGGCAGCTCGTAATGCTCAGAAAAATGCAGCTAATAATAACGCTGCTAATAATCTAGGTGCACCTTCTGGAATTTCTAATATGGGACAACCTGCTTCTTCAGCTATTCCTCCTAAAAAACCACAAATGCCATCATTTGATGTTGATGATTTAGTAAAAAGAATAGATGCTAAAATTGCTGAACTAGAAGCACAAGAAAAAGCCGAAGAAGAAGCGAAAAAGAACGGTGGAGTAATTCCAAATAAAGAGATTCAACCATCTCCAATTACTAATAATGGTAATGGCGTAACTCAACCTCAAGTAAATAATTCAGCAAATATGGAAGTAAGAGAAATTCCTAAGACTCAAACAATACCTTCTCCAGAAGATATTTTAAAAGGGAACTTAACGAATCAAGCACCTGTATCAGTTCCTTCTGAACCAGTAGTTAATATGGTTGAGCCAACTTCTATTCAAGAAGTAAAAGCGGAGCCAGTTAGTAATTTAGGATTTAATCCATTTAATAGTGAAGAACAAGTAAAAGAAAACAAGTCTATTGACAAAGATATAATTGAGACTGTTGAAGAACAGGTACCAACAACGCCAGTTAAGGCACCATCTATTCCTGAAGTTAAAACAGAACCAATTAGCAGTTCTTCAGGAACAGTTCAAAGTTTTGAAGAATTAATGCGTAAGAATGAACCAATTATGCCTGAGGCGAAGCCTAGTATTATGATTGAAAATCAAATTGATGCAACTAGAGCACCAGTATTACCTACTGAACCTGTTATTGCACCTCCTTTACAAGGTATAACTGATCCATTAAATACTAATAATCAAGAAACAGGTAATTTAACCCCTCAAATTAACAGTGTTCCTGAAATACCGGTTCCAAGTTCTGATATTCCAAAACCAACTGTTAATATTGAAGAAAATAAATCACTTGAGACACCAGCTATAGTTCCAACTATAGAACCAGTTGAATTAACTCCAACTAATAATGTTTCAAGTCAGGGAATTAATGTACAAGTGCCCGCTTCAGAACCAGTTAAGCAAAATATAGAACAAGTAGTGCCTTCTGAGCTAGTAGCTCCAGTAGAAGCTAAACCAAATGATTTAAATACTCCAGTTAATAGTTCAGAGCAATCACCTGTTCCTAAAGAAAACCTTACACAACCTGTTAGTGATGATGCTTTCTTTGATGATTTTTTTGAAAACGATTAGAACACTTTATGGTGTTCTTTTTTTATGTTCCTAAATCAGTATCAATTCAAGAAATTCTCGCATATATTACAATATGAAAAGAATAAGAAAAGAAGATTATAAAGGTGATGGGGTTTATATTGATTTAGATATTGAATATATACCTTATCAAAAATTAATTTATGATACAGAAAAATATTTAAATAGACATACTAAATACTATTTTCATTGTCGACACGGGGTTAAGAGTAAAGAAGTTGTAATGAGTTTGACTGAAAAAGGCTATAATGTAACACAAATTATTTAAACTCTTTAAAAAGATTTAAAAGTATTATATAATGTAATAAGTGATCAAGATATGAAATTATTAATAATTGAAAGTTTAGTAGAAATACTTGAGAATTTAGATACATATTCTGAAATGTTATTAAATAATTTAGGTATATGGGGAGCTGTTCTTAGTTGTTTTCTTATAACAATTGAGTCAATACTTCCTATTTTGCCGTTGTGTGTTTTTGTGACATTTAACTTTATTACTTTTGGTAATTTCTTCGGATTTATTATTAGTTGGGCATTTACAATTCTAGGTTGTATGTTTTCATTTATGTTATTTAGAACAAAAATAAAGGGCTTTGTTGAGAGAAAAATCCTTAACAAAAAAACAGGAAAAGAAGTTGCTAAAATAATGAATTTCATTGATAGAATTTCATTATCTGGATTAGCAATCCTCGTTGCAATTCCTTTTACACCAGCTTTTGCTGTTAACATAGCAGCAGGTTTATCAAATATTTCTAAAAAGAAATTTTTAACAGGGTTAGTGATTGGAAAAACGTTTATGGTTTACTTTTGGGGATATATTGGAACAACTCTATTAGAAAGTCTTACACATCCCATATATCTTGCAAAAATTTTAATAATGATTTTACTAGCTTATGTAATAAGTAAAATAGTTAATAAACACTTTAACTTAGATTAGGAGAATTTATGGAATTACAAATATTGATCGTTATATTGCTAGTTATACTTATTATTTTGGCAATAATAAATCTGTTAAAAAAACATGTTCAAGATAATACTGAAATAATTAAAGAACTAGGTGAATTAAAAAATAATACAACAAAAGACTTAGCAGAGTTTAAATATGATTTATCAAAAGAAATGTTAAAAGACTTTACTAATTTAAACGAAAAGATTGAAATTCGTTTAAATCAAATCAACGATAGGGTAAATGAGCGTCTTGAACAAAATTTTGAAAAAACAAATAAGACATTTAATTCAGTTTTAGAAAGACTAACTAAAATTGATGAAGCTCAAAAAAATATTGACGATTTATCAAAAGACATTATTAGTCTTCAAAGTGTTTTAACTGATAAAAAAACAAGAGGAACATTTGGTGAAGTTAATTTAAATTACATTTTAACAAGTATTTTTGGAGAAAAAAGAGTGGTCTATGATATTCAACACAAATTACCAAATGATTGTATAAGTGATGCTTGTATTTTTGCTCCAGAGCCCTTAGGAACTATTTGTATAGATTCTAAATTTCCCTTGGAAAATTATGAAAGAATGACTAATAAAAGTCTTGATAAAAATTTGCGTGAACAAGCTTTTAAGCTATTTAAAAGTGATGTTAAAAAACATATTGATGCCATTGCTTCAAAGTATATAATTGATGGGATAACATCAGATGAGGCTATCATGTTTTTACCAGCTGAAGCCGTTTTTGCAGAACTAAATGCTTATCATCCAGAACTTTTAAAATATGCTTATGAAAGAAAGGTTTGGATTTGTGGACCAACAACACTTATGTCAACACTTTCAACAATTAGTATGATTTTAAAAAACATTGAAAGAGATAAATATACTAAAGTAATTCATGAAGAATTAAATAAACTTGGTGTTGAATTTAAAAGATATAAAGAAAGATGGGATAAACTATCTAAGAGTATTGACTCTGTCTCATCAGAAGTAAAAGATATACACACTACAACTGATAAAATTTCTAAAAAGTTTGAATCTATTAATTCGGTTAATATAGATGCATTACAAGATAAAGGGGAATAATTCCTCTTTTTTTACTGTAATATAGCCTTTATATGAAGTAAAAGAATTGACTAGTTTATGTAAATGAATTAAAATATTTGTAAGGAGAGATTACCTATGGCTATAAAGAATTATAATGACAAGCATGAAGATGTTATTAATCCATATTTAACTCATAAGCAAGCTCAAAAGTTACGTGAAAAATTAAAATTAAAACAATTAAAAGAAGATGTAGCAAATGCTGGAAGAAGTGATGAAGCAAAAGAGAATATAAGACGTCTTTTAAGTAATCCAACATCTCGAGTTTCTTATACTTTTAACAATTACGTATCAAAGAAACAACAAGATTTCTTTGGGACAGAGTTTACAGAGTTTAGTGCATGGCCAAATCAAAAAATTATTCATGGTGTGATAACTATATCTGAGTTTGATTCCAAGGGTAATAAAATCGGTGAAAAAAGTGATGATATTTACATGTATCAGCCAAGATTTGAAGGAAAGGATAGATTTTTTGTTGGACCAAGATACAGGAGTGATGGCACTTTAAATAATCGAGCAGCTTATGCTTATAAAGATATTGAAACTGGTATTGTCTATGTTGGAAGTATTCCTAAAAGAGAAATTATTTCTAATCGTAAATTTGACTTTGATAAAAGCAATATGGACAATTTTAATGCTACTTTAAAAGAAACTGATATTACTCATCGCAAAGTAACAGAAGTTGTTTCGATAAAATACGATAAAGATCCAAATACTGGATATATTAGATCTGTAAATTTAAACAATCCTCAAGAAAAAGCTAAATTAGAAAGATACTATAAAAAATATCCTACTGCTGCCAAAGCGGATGATATGATTGATTCATATATCCATAGAATCGAAAGAGAAGTAAGTAAGTTTGAAAAAATAACTGAAGAAATTGAAGAATCTGTTGCAAGAGTTGGTATTGCTAAAAATGCAGCTAGAATAGCAGCAGAAGAAGCACAAGAAGAAGCTAGAGAAGTCGAAGCCAATAAACCATTATCACTTAGTGAACAAAATGCACAAATGATTAACAATCTTATTCGATATGGTGTTAGACCAACACTTTCATCTCCAATTGACGATGGGATAGGTGGTTTAGAAATAGGAAGACCAACACCACCACCAATGCCACATCATCACGAAGGACAAGGAAGACACAGATAAAAGACCAAATAATTGGTCTTTTTATTTGACAAATTCACAAAAAATTCATATTAATAACAATGTCAATATGATATAATTATTAGTAGTAAGGTGATTATATGGAATTCATTGAGTTAAAGAATGTTTTTAAAGTTTATGAAAATGGTGTAACAGCTTTAGCTGATACTAATATTTCGATAGAAAAAGGGGAATTTGTTTTTATAATTGGTCAATCTGGATCAGGAAAATCCACTTTGACAAAACTTTTATACCGTGAAGAAAAACCCAATAAAGGTGATGTCTTCGTTGGGGGTATAAATGTAGGAAAATTAAAAAATGGAAATGTTTATAAATTAAGAAGAAAAATTGGTGTTGTTTTTCAAGATTTTAAACTTCTTCCTAAACTAACGGTTTATGAAAATATTGCATATCCTCTTGAGAGTTACGGAGAAAATCAAAATGAGATAAGAAAAAAAGTTATCTTAGCAACCGAAAGAGTTGGATTAAAAGACAAATTAAGAAGTTTTCCAAACCAATTATCTGGTGGGGAGCAACAAAGAGTTTGTATAGCACGTGCAATTGTTAATGATCCAAAGCTTATTATATGTGATGAGCCAACAGGAGACTTAGATCCTAAAATTAGTCAAGAAATTATGGAAGTATTATCCAAAATTAATGAAGAGTTAGGATCAACTATTATAATGGCAACACATGATAAAGAAATAGTAAATAAAATGAAAAAAAGAGTTGTGTGTATTCACAATGGAGTAATTGTTTCAGATAAAAAGAAAGGAAGTTACGTCGAAAATGAAGATAATTAGAATTGTAAATAAGAGTTTCAAAGATGCCTTTAAAAGTGTATTTCGTAATTTCTCTTTAAGTATGGCTTCCGTTTCTTGTACAGCAATTACACTTATATTAGTATCAATAGCTTTACTCGCTACTCACAATGTAAATTCCATTACTAAAGATATAGAAGATGTTTTAACAATTGTTGCGTTTGTTGATGCATCAGCTACAGAAGAAGAAACAGAAAATATAAAAAAACAGATAAATGAGATAAATAATGTTGAATCAAATGAATATAATTCTAAAGATAAGATCAAAGAAGAATTATCAAAAGATGAGGATTTAAAACAAATACTTAATCAATTAGATGAAAATCCTGTTCAATCAACCTTTGTAATCAGTGTAAAAGATGTCAAGAAAATTGATGAAACGGCAAAATCTATAAAAGAAATGAATAAAATAGTTTCTGTTAAATATGGAGAATCGTTAGTAAATAAACTTGTATCAATGTTTGATGTATTAAGAAATGGTTGTATAATTGCTGTTATTGCACTTATTGTTGTAACTGCTTTCTTAATTGGTAACACAATTAAAATAACTATTTTTTCGAGAAGAAATGAAATTAGCATTATGCGACTAGTAGGAACTAGTAATACAGTAATAAAGTTACCATTTTTAATTGAAGGAGCAGTTTTAGGATTAATTGGTGGTATTGCTCCAATTCTTCTAACAATATATGGCTATTCCTTCCTTTATGACTTTGTAGGAGGGAAGTTATTTATAGATCTATTTGTATTAGTTCGTCCTTCAGTTATCGTTTATAGTGTAAGTGGAGTATTATTATTAGTTGGTATTGTAGTTGGTATGTTTGGTTCATTACATGCAGTAAGGAAGTATTTAAAGATATGATGAAGAAATTAGTAAAACTATTAAGTGTAATAATAATCACTTCTTTATTTATACCAACATATGTGGTTTTGGCTGCTACAAATAAAGAAGATAAAACTTTAGCTCAATTGAGAAAAGATTTAGCAGCATTCAAAAATGAACAAGCAAATGCTGTAAAAAATGCTAACAAAACAAAAACAGAGATAAACAACGCTAAAACAAACGTTTCGAATAAGCAAGCAGAAATTCAAAATAACCAACAAAAAGTAAATGATGCCATAAAAGAAATAGCAGAGCTTGAAGTTGAAATATCGAGCGGAAAAATTGAGTTAGAGAAATTAGTAAAAAACTTTCAAATAGCTTCAGGAGAAAACATATATCTTGAATATATATTTGAAGCTGAATCTTATGAAGACCTAATTTATCGTTATGCTGTTATGGAACAAATCATGAATTATCAAGAAAATAAAATTGCCTCATGGAAAGATAAAATTGAAAGAAATGAGCAATTAAAAGTAGACTTAGCAGCAAGAGAAGTACAGCTAAACAATCAAATAGATTCTCTAGCTAAAGAAATTAACAACTTAAATGATGAACTTGAAGATTATTTTGATATAAAACTTGGTGCTGAAAAAGAAATATCTTCTACTCAAGAACTTATAACTTCATTAGAGCAAATGGGATGTAAAGAAAATCAAACACTTATGCAATGTATTACAGCAGGGGATACAAGATTTATAAGACCTTTAACTAAAGGAACTATTACTTCAGTTTGGGGATATCGTACGCACCCTGTTACTGGAAAACCTAAAACATTCCATAACGGAATCGATATTGGTGGAAATAAAGTTGGAACAGCCATTTATGCAGCAGCTAATGGAACTGTAGGTAAAATTATAAAAAAAGCATCCTGTGGTGGGAATCAAGTTTATTTATATCATAATATAAATGGTAAAAAATATACGACATCCTATTTACATTTAAATACAATAAATGTTAAACTAGGACAAGTAGTTAAAAGTACTACAATAATTGGTACAGTAGGTGGACAAAAAGGTACGGGGGATACATGTACCACAGGAGCTCACTTACACTTTGGTATGGGAACTGGATGGTATGGAGCTGATTATATCAGTGGCTCAACATGGCAAGCTAGATCAGTAAATCCCGCTTCAGTAATATCTTTCCCAGCAAAAGGAAAATATTTCTACTCACGTATTTAGGAGGCTTAATATGAAAGAAAGACTCATTAGTGGCATTATAATAATTGCGATAGTTGCATTAGTACTATATGTAGGTGGTTTTGTATTTGATATAGGAATATCACTTTTAGCTATCTGTTCATTTTATGAACTAATGACTGCTAAAAAAGACGTTACAATACCAAACATTATGAAAATTATAAGTTTACTTTGCATGTTTTTACTTATGTTTATAAATTCCGAAGGTCATTCCTTTGTCTTTGGATTAAGCTTTGAAACACTTTCTTTGGTGTTCTTGCTTATATTAGCACCAACTGTATTTTTAACCAAATATAATTATCGTGTAAATGATGCTTTCTATTTAGCTGCAACAACAATATTTTTAGGAACTGTCTTTAATTTATTTTTAAGATTTGTTATGTTTTAAAATGTGTGTGTGTGAG
>ERZ778496.2307-NODE-2307-length-11486-cov-4.867291_pt1 | contig 11486 bp, 9 predicted proteins | sample MGYA00433099_ERZ778496 | MGnify/ENA primary metagenome ERZ778496 (study PRJEB29527, sample SAMN07138962) | mouse gut metagenome | material: feces | host: mouse | place: China:Nanjing | collected 2016-01-25 ... | reverse complement strand
GCCGCCGATTCGTACGTCTCGTTCCTGTATTTAGATCCATGTGTCGGGGACCCGGCCGGCTTATGTTCGCAGTTTGGTCTCGTTGACTATCTGAAGCCTGTCGAGCAGTAGTCCGACGGTGATGAAGTCGCGATATGGAAGGGCTGTGGCTGTTTCCATCACTTCGGAGGGAATGTCTATGCCTTTGAGCGCGGGAATGAGTTCGGCGAGCGGCATTGTTGATATGAAGAAGTCGCACGCAACGGTGGTTACGTTGCCGTCGCAATCCGTGATGTCGACCGATACCACTCTGTTGCCGGGCCCGATATTGACCGACGTGACTTTTTTACCGGTGATTACGGCTTTGTGTCCGGCGAGAGTGTCGATGTCGTCGGCCACATATTCCCAGAGCTGACCGGGGCCGTATTTCGGATATACGAACTGCTCGATGAGTGATGTCTCCACTTTAGAGCTGTCGGAGCGGAAGGGTCGTGTCAGCATGTCTTTGAGTATGCCTGACAGCGACAGACCTTTGACTCTCTGCGAGCCCCAGTCGGCTCCGAGACGTGAGGGGTGGAGACCCCATACCTTTTCGGTGTAGTCTTCGAAAAACATCGAGTAGAGAGGCCGGCCAAACCGGTTGATATAGAAATCTTCGAGAGAATGCTCCTTGCGGCGGCGGAGTGTGGAACTGATATATCCGAAGCCTGCTTTGAGCGTGCGTCCGAAGCCCATGTTGGCGAATGTGCGCCATTTCAGTGATATGGGATAGTCGAAAAATTTGCGGAGATAGAATATGCGGCTGACTCGGTCGCGTGAGAGCATGACGCGGTCGTCATTGTCGGGATCCAGACCGTTGTCGGCGAGGGCTCTTTCTTTGCCGAGAATTCGGTCGTCGATTGCCGGCGCTCCCTGCATCGGTGTTATGTCGCGCCACCACTGCATGATGTTTTCGTCTTTGCTGAAGAAGCGGTGGCCTCCGATATCGATCCGGTTGCCATTATGGTTGACGGTGCGTGATATGCCGCCGATTTCTTCCGATTGTTCATATACAACCGGAATTATGCGGCCTTTTGTGCGTTTCAACAACTCGTAGGCTGCTGTGAGTCCTGCGGGTCCTGCTCCTGCTATTACGGCAATGCTGTTCATTGGTGGTTTTGTCATCATATTGTTGTCCGCGACATTATATCACAAAGATAACAAAAAAATAATGATAAACTGACAATTGCATGCGGTATGCCCGGGCGGTATGAGCCGCGGTGACGGCGCGATTGTGCGAAATGTTAAAAATGGAGGGTGGCATGAGTTGTGTCAATGTGTTGATTTGTAGTTGTTTTGCGGGTTATATCGGGCGGAGGTAATGCTTTTTGCGGCACTGTTAAAGCAAAAATAAAAAATGTTATCGAACATTATTTTCAGGCGCAATGTTATAATTCCAAACCCGAAAATAACCGAGGAAAACCCAACGAAATGATATATGAAGTGTGTTTCGTCCTCAACTAATAATTTTTATGAGATAGAATTAATTTACACGAATTAAAATTTACTAAAATGAAAAAGAATCTACTTTTAGTCATGGCAGGTCTGGGTTGCTTAGGATTTGCAACCAATAGCGCCAATGCACAGGATGCAGTCGTAGTAGAGGAAGAAAGTGTGTATGCGGTTCCCGCTGACGATGTCGATTGCAAAGACAATTATTATTCTACCTGGCACGACAATTGGTTCATTCAGCTCGGTGCCGGTGTAAATGTTCCTTTTGTTGAATATGCGAAAGAGAACGGTGATCCGAAACACCATTTCACAGCTACTTACAATCTCGGTTTCGGCAAATGGATGTCTCCTTACTTAGGATGGAGAATCTCGATGTACTACGGTTCAATCCACTGGGACAACGTGGTGTTCTCTAAAGCCAAAATGGCAAACGCCAACTTTGACCTTATGTGGGATATGTGTAACTCAATCGCCGGTGCAAATCCCAAACGTCCGGTATCAATCGTGCCTTTCGTAGGTCTCGGCGGAACCTTCACATGGGATTTCAAGGCCGACAAATCAGTCATCTATAAAGAGGGCATGCGACTGAAACACAATGCATGGACACTTCCTGTATCGGCCGGTATCCAGCTCCGCTTCCGTCTGTGTGACTATGTAGACTTCTTCCTTGAAGGCCGTGCGTCATTCTACGGCGACAACTTCAACCTTGCAGCTTTCGGCGATCCCGTTGACGTTGACATCACAGCCATCGGCGGTTTCAATATCAATATCGGCGGATCTAACTTCAAGACCTACAATCCCTGTAAGGATCAGGCCTACATCAATTCGCTCAACGGTCAGATCAACTCACTCCGCGGTGACCTCGCTGCCACATCAACAGCGCTTGCAGCCGCAGAAGCACAGCTTCCCTGCCCCGAGGCACAGGTTGTCGAGTCACAGACTATCGTAAACGGTCCGCTGTTGACTACCGTACGCTTCACTATCAATTCAGCCAAGGTGTCAGACGAGGAAATGGTCAATGTCTACAACGTGGCAGAATATCTCAAGGCCAATCCGACTGTCAATGTAATCATCTGCGGCTATGCTGACAAGGACACCGGCACCGCATCCTACAACATGGATCTCTCACAGCGCCGCGCACAGGCAGTGTATGACCTGCTCACCAAGACTTACGGCATTGACAAGGCTCGTCTTTCAATGCAGGCAGAAGGCAGCGACACTCAGGTCTACAAGTCGAATGACTGGAACCGTATCGTAATCTTTGTTCCCGCTGAATAAGCAGTAGAAAAATAAAGATTTCACAATCAAATAAAAGCAATCCCCCCGGAAGTCATGGCTTCCGGGGGGATTTGTCGTAGTTATATTGCGCTTTGGTGCGCAGTGTTTTATTTCACTGTGATTTTGTCGGCGCGGTTGCCTTTGACACGGACATATACGCCGGGAGTGAGGGCAGAGCCGTTGACGCGCATGCCCTGCATATTGTACCATACGGCAGGCGCGTCGGTTTCAGATGTGATTTCATCTATGCCTGATTGTGTCAATACGATGGTGGCGATGTTGCTCTGTGCCACTGCTCCGTGGTTGTAGACGGGCACTACGGTGTAGCTGAATTCATAGTCTCCGTCGGGATATTCCGAAGTCAGGGGTGAGTCGGTGTAGACTACGCCGTCATGGAGTTTGGTGGTGACGGGTTCGCCGTTGCGGAATATGTGGTAGCCGATTATGGCGAGGTCGTCGGGCTGTGACGGAGCTGCTTCGTATGTCACGTCGTCGATAAAGAGAGCCAAAGTGTCGTAAGTGTTGTGTCGTATCGCGAAATATTTTGCTCCGGCAGGGAGTGTGACTGTAAACTGGGTCCATTCTTCGGGAACGATGCCATCGCTGGTGAAGCCGGTGACAGAGTCAATCCTGTCGGTGAAACTCGAGGGGGCGTTGTCGGTGGTTGAACAGTAAATCTCGAATGTCTCGGGCCAGGCGACGGTATAGCCTTTTGCCATGAAGGTGACTGTCTGGGCATTGCCCGATAGCTCGGGTGATATCAGCCAGTTGTCGTTGTCAGCGCTCTGAGAGCTTGGTGCCAGCATGAAGCGCTGTCCGCTGTATGCCTCAGCGTCGGCGGCATATTGCGCGGGGACGTTGGCTGCGATATTGTCGAAGAGCTGGAATGCGATAGGCTGAGTCTGGAAGGGATTGTATAGCTCGCGGAAGATGTTGTAGGTCTTGTTTCCGTCGCCGTCATAGACAGTCCATGCTCCGGCTCCGCTTATCGACATGGGGGTGTATTGCTCGCTTTCGAAATCTTCGGTTACTGTAGCCGGGAGAGCTTCTCCGATTTCGGGATGGCTCCATGTGAGAATTACGTCAGAACCGTCGATAGAGGCCTTAAGGTCATTTACTGTGGCAAAGTTGGCACGGTTGACCGTAACGTTGGCAGAAGCCTTGTTGTCGGCAGGCACGGCGTCGCCGGCAAGCTCGATGTTCAGCGTTATCTCAAGCGCTTCGGGAGCGTTGAACGGCACGTTGTGTGACAGTGTCACGTCGGCAAACGCGTTGGGCGCGATTTCCGCGAGTGTTTCGGTTGATATGGTCTTGCCGTCAGCGGTCCATACGGCAACGGGCGAAGCGGCAGTGGTGCCGAGGTTTTCGATATGAGCGGTGAAGCTGATGCTGTCGCCGGGCTTTGCTTTTTGTGTGCCTTCGAAGGTGACGATGCGCACGTCGGTCTCGTCGAGGTTGCGGATGCGGATGTTGTCGACCGGTATGCTCCACATGTGCTCGTCGTCGTTGTGGGCGGCTACGAAGCGCAGTTCGAACATCACTGCGCCCATCGGTTTGAATGTGTCAAGGGGTATGCGGGCCTGAGTCCAGTCGTCGGTGGGGTTTTCCTTGAGGTCGATTGATGAGATTTGGTTCATCTCGTCGATTTCATGACCGGCATACACCTCGATGATGCTGCCTTGCCCCTGATACCAGAATTCGAGCACGGGGCTTGAGGCCTTGGATATATCGGCGCGTGTCGATATGAGTCCGTAGGCCACATCTTTGTCAATCGGCATCCAGAAGTAGAAGCCGCCGTCACCGTCGTGAGAGGCGAGAGGCCGGAGGCCGTCGGGGTCATCGGGGTCGACGAGCGATGCGAAATAATCGTCGGTGATGGTGCCGTATTGCATGTTGCCTTTCACGACCGAGTTGCCGAGCCACATATCTTCAAAATAGCCCTGTCCGAACGATTCGGTTTTGGGAAGAGCGTCGGGTGTGCCGGCAGTTATGATGTTGGATACGCCGTCGAGCGAATACAGTTCGCCGAATCCGGCTGTCACCTGATAGGCGTAGAAGTCCTGACCTTCGGTGTCGTTGTATCCGAGGGTGCAAGAGGTGGCCTGTGTGGTGCCGATGGCTTCATCGTAATATGTGCCGAAAGCGTCGAAAATATAGTAAGTGACCTGTGTGGGGTCGACATATCCGCCGTGCTCGCCGATTTCAGGCACGGCGTCCCAGCTGAGTGTGGCTGTCGTGTAGTCGGGGTTGACAGAGAGTCTTACGTTTTCAGGCGCAAGAGGTGTGTCAATACCGCACCAGATGGATTTATATTCGACCATTTCTCCGGCGACGTCGCCCAGATAGGCTACGCCTGAGAAGCGGTTGTTGATGCCTTGGTACATTTCGACATCGTTGATTGTGATGACCTGTCCGGGAGTGACATCCTCATAGACGAATTTGTCGACACCCCAGCGTGAGGTGATTTCAACTTTTGTTATTTCTGTAAGAGCTTCGCCGGCTTTGGTGTGGGTCGGGGCGGTGTATTGAATCGTGGCTTTGAGTTCGCCTTTGGGGGCGAGAGTCCATGACAGTTGTCCTGCGGCAGGCGGGTCGACGACGACGGGTGGCTCGACATGGCCTGCGCGCATGCCGACATTGGCGAGTTTGAGAGTGCCTTTCATTGCCTTTGTTGTGGTGCAATGAAATCCGAGGTAGTAGTAGCCCTCTTCTGTAATGTTACAGTTGTGCTCGTATTTTGTCAAGTTTTTTTCAGTATACTGAGTGGCGGGGCATATAACGGAGGTTGCCGCCTCAACGGTCGGTGCGGTGCCGAGGGCGACATTCATCTCGACGGCTGTCGCTCCGCTGCCCATCATGCCTACCTCAAACGATACCACATATTCGCCGGGAACCAGATGTATTGGCACGGTGAACAGCCAGTCGTCGTTTTGATCGATATTGTCGGCGTTGGGCACCATGCAGGCAGCATAGCCGCTGACAGTGCCGTATTGCCATTTGCGGTTATCGTCATTGACGTTGATATTTGTGTAATTCTTTACTTCAGTCCCTGCTTTGCCGAGATCGTGGGTGAAAGGGACCTCTACTGCGTTTTCCGGAGCTTCGGCGGCCACGCGTGCCGCTTTAAGCGGTTGTGTGCGGGCTGTGACGGCGTGGTGCTGTCGGTTGATTTCCTTGAGTCCGCCTTGAGTCCGTGATGCGAAACGGATGTCGGGGTTGGCTGCGCCGGCAATCAGAGAGCCTGCTACTGCCATTGTCAATAGTAGAGATTTCTTCATAAATGTGGATATTGATGGTTAAGTGCGGACATTGACAGAGGTTTCAATGTCGCGATTGGTTGAAACGTCAGTAGTGGTATATCGCAAAATTATTCAAAATTTTAAATAAATCAAACATTTTGATTTGTTTTTATGCGTAAAATTGTCATTTGGGTGTGTATATGTGGATTTTATGCGTTTTGTGTATGTATTATAAAGAGAAAAGAGCCTTGCGATAGATTTCGCAAGGCTCTTTTGGTGGTATATGATCGCGTGGTGCGGATTAGTCCTGATTGAGGTTTACGCGTTTGAATGCTGTTGCTACGAGACCTTTGGCGGTGCTTTCGAGGTATTGTGCGATAGTCATTTTGGCGTCGTTGATGAATTCCTGATCCATGAGGCAAGATTCTTTGCAGAATTTGTTTACGCGGCCGATTGCGATGTTTTCAATCATAGCCTCGGGGAGGTTGGCGCGTTTCTGCTCTGAAACCTCTGCCATGATGGCGCGGCCTTTGGCAGCCTCTTCTTCGGTGATCCAGCCTTTCGACATGTTTGATTCGATGTGGTCTTCGCTGTCGAAGTGGTTGGGGTTGAGACCTGCTTTCTTGAGGGCGGCCTCTACGGCTTTGCGAACCTGCTCGTCTTTTGTCTTTTCGATAGCGATGGCTTTTTCTGACTCGAGAACGGAAGCGGGGATGCTGTCGCGGTCAACTGCGAGGGGGTTCATCGAAGCGACCTGCATGGCGACGTTGCGGCCTGCCTGGTAGTCGACGTTCTCGAGGTTGAAACCTACGATAGTTGCGAGTTTGTTGCCGAAGTGGGTATAAGAAGTAGTAGAGGGAGCTACGATTACTTCATAGGCTGAGATTTCGGTCTTTTCGCCGGTTTTGCCGGTTTCCTCAACAACGAGGTCGGCAACTGTGCGGCCGTCGATTTCGAGAGCTTTGAGGGCTTCGAGGTCGGCAACGCGGTTGGCGATAGCTGCGTCAAGAATTTTGTTGGTGAGTTCGACGAAACCTGCGTTTTTGGCAACGAAGTCAGTTTCGCAGTTGAGGGCGAGGATAGCGGCGAAGTCACCTTCGTTTTTAGCTATCACGCAGCCTTCGGCTGCCTGACGGTCTTCGCGTTTTGCGGCTACAGCCTGTCCTTTTTTGCGGAGGATTTCCACTGCTGCCTCGATGTCGCCGTCGGTTTCGGCGAGGGCTTTTTTGCAATCCATCAAGCCGGCGCTTGTGAGTGCGCGGAGCTTGGTGATTTCAGCCATTGTTACTGCCATAATATTCTGATATTAAAGAAGTGTTTTTAAAAGATGGTGTTTAAAAAATATAGACCGACAATCAAAAGACTTGAGTGCCGGTCTATTGTAGATGAATATACCGGGTAGGATATTATTCTTCTGTAGCGGGAGCTGCTTCTTCAGCTACTTCAGCTTCAGCAGCTTCAGCGGCTTCGTCTTTGCGGCTCACGCGGCGGCGTTCGCGTTTGGGAGCGCCTTCAGCGTCGGCGTTGTCGACTTTCTCAGCTTTGTGTTCCTGCAGACCTTCGTTGATGGCTTCGCATACGTTGGTGAGGATGAGGTCGATTGACTTGCTTGCATCATCGTTAGCGGGGATCACGAAGTCGATGTCAGAGGGGTTTGAGTTGGTGTCGACAATAGCGAATACGGGGATTCCGAGACGCACAGCCTCTGCAACAGCGATGTGCTCTTTCATTACGTCAACCACGAAGAGAGCCGAGGGAAGACGGTTGAGGTCGGCGATAGAGCCGAGAGTCTTTTCGAGCTTGGCGCGCTGACGTGAGATCTGGAGTTTCTCGCGTTTTGAAAGGTTGTCAAAAGTGCCGTCTTTCGACATTTTGTCGATAGCGGCCATTTTCTTGACTGCTTTGCGGATTGTGGGGAAGTTGGTGAGCATACCGCCCGGCCAGCGCTCGATCACGTAGGGCATGCCTACTGACTGAGCCTTCTCTGCAATCACTTGTTTGGCCTGTTTTTTTGTGGCGACGAAAAGGATTTTCTTGCCACTTTTTGCTATGCTCTTGAGAGCTGCAGCCGCTTCGTCGAGTTTGGCGGCAGTCTTGTAGAGGTCTATGATGTGGATACCGTTGCGCTCCATGAAGATGTAGGGCGCCATGGCAGGGTTCCATTTACGTTTGAGGTGACCGAAATGGCAACCTGCTTCCAGAAGTTGTTCAAATGTTGCTGACATTTTGTTTTTTTGTTTTGTTTACGTTCTGTGAAATTTAACCTTCAGGTAGGGAACGTGTCCATCCGGAGGGTTTAGATACTAAACATCAGGAGTGAGAGGTGGGGTCACGCTGAGAGCTTAGGCTGATAAATCAGGCTCTCATGCCGCCTGAGCAGAAAACGTGTATTAACGTTTTGAGAACTGGAAGCGTTTGCGTGCTTTGGGCTGACCCGGTTTCTTACGCTCGACAGAGCGGGGGTCGCGGGTCATGAAGCCTTCCTTGCGGAGAGCTGACTTGTCTTCGGGGTTGATTTTGACGAGAGCGCGGGCGATGGCGAGGCGAAGAGCTTCGGCCTGGCCTTTGTAACCTCCGCCATCGAGATTTACGCGGATATCGTATTTCTCTGCAACATCAAGGAGCGACAGGGGCTGGCGCACGATGTACTGGAGAATAGATGAAGGGAAATAAACCTCAATGGGGCGCTTGTTGATAGTGATGGCACCGTTACCTTCAGAAAGGATTACGCGCGCGATGGCGGCTTTACGACGGCCTACTGCATTAACTGTTTCCATACGTTGAGATTATTTCAAGTTGTTGATGTCGATGACTTTGGGATTCTGCGCTTCGTGGGGATGGCTGGGACCGTTGTAGACGTGCATGTTCTCGATGATGCGACGGCCGATACGGTTTTTGGGGAGCATACCTTTGACTACGCGGATGTAGAGGGGGTGCATGCCGGGCTTGAGGTGTTTGTTGAATGATTTTTTCATCAACACTTCAGGAGTAGCGACGCGCTGTCCGCCGGGATAGCCGGTGTAGTTGAGATATTCGCGGTCGGTCCACTTTTTGCCGGTAAGTTTTACTTTGTCGGCGTTGATAATGATTACGTTGTCGCCACATTCAACGAAAGGAGTGTAGCAAGGTTTGTACTTGCCACGGAGCAATTTGGCGACTTTCGCGCAAAGGCGGCCGAGAACCTGGTCGGTGGCGTCAACCACTACCCATTCTTTTTCGACGCTTTGAGCGTTAGGCATTGAGGTTTTGTAACTTAAAGTATCCACTCTTTAAATGTTTAAAAATTAATTAATTACATACGGTCAACTATCGTGTAGCGCTCGGCCAAAAGCGCTCCCCGACATCTGACCTTCCTGATTTTTGGATATAATCGGACTGCAAAGGTAGTGATTTTCTTTCAATTATCCAACTTTTTCGAGGATAAACACTCTCCAAATATGCAGCAATCTGCGGCAGCGGAATTGTAATGGATGCGCAGGATGGTGTTGCGGAGCTCGGAAAAATGCCTTAAAAAATATGGGCGCACGGTCGGTGCGCCCATATTTTGTTTGATAATCAGGGTGTTGGCGGATACACGAGCCGTGCGTCCCTACGTTTGGGTGGCATTTCTCTGAGTTCTGCAATGCCCTCTTAAGTTGGTGAAAACGGTTTGGTTACAGTATCACTTTGCTTACTTTGCTGCCTTGGCGCACGATGTAGAGGCCGTGGGAGGGTTTGTTGACGCGCAGGCCTTCGATGGTGTAGTATTCGGCGGGTGCATCAGTGTCGGCGGGGAGTTCGATTACCGATCCGAATGTTTTGCCTCCGATGCGGGCGTGTCGGGCGGTGAAGATGTCCATATCTTCTTTTTCAGCGCTTGATGAGGGGTCTTTTGAGTAGGGCACTGCTGCGTTGTCAAACACGGTGGGGTCGTAGGGGGTTGAACCGGTTGCGCCTTGTCCGTAGGTGTCGATTACCATCACGCCGATGCCGTTGTCTTTGATATGCTGTTCGGTGATGCCGAGTTTCGACAGCGGGAATTTCCATTCGTAGAATGAATGTTTTTCGCGGGCAACTTCGTCGATGAGGTCAACGAAACCGTCGTTGGTGCGCAGTTCCTCGGGGTCATAGCCTAATTCGCTTTGTCCCCAGATATGGTCGATGCAGGGGAGGAGTCCGTCGGCGACGCCATAGTAAGGTTCGCTGCCTAATTGCAGGCAGGTGGCAGGGTTTTTGTAGTCTACGGTGCCGTTGGCTCCGGGGAAGAAGAGGGCGGGGTTGCCTACCATAGGCTTGGTGTTTCCGAGCCAGATGCAGTCGGTGCCGTTGCGCATCACGTTGTATTTTCCGTCGGCGTCCCAGATTGTGTTGCCGTTGTCGAGGAGGCCTTCGAATTCTTTGTCGGCGAATAGGTCGAAGGCAATCATGATGCGTCCGTCCATCATCCAGGGACGATGGCGGTCGTTGTCAGATTTTCCGTCGCCGCCGGCATCCCATACGGCATATACGTATTGTACGCCGAGATAGAGGTTTTCGGCATCGTAGGCGGCGTAAATGGCATAAGAGTCAATCACGGGATATTCGTGCTGGCCTTTGAATGCCGATGCGATGTCGCGGGCCACACCCTGGCAGATGAGGTCGTCGTCGGTCCAGTTAGACAGCGCGTTGTCGGCGCGACACTGGTAGTTTGTGTTGGTGTATCTTGTGAATTTGGTGTTGACAGTGCGGTTGCTGCCGTTTTTGCCGTCGGGGTTGACGCGGTAGTAGTCGGTGGTGAGAGTGCGGTCAACCATGGGTATGACATCGCGTTGGGTGTAGATGAAAGTCTGAGACTTCTCGACACCTTCGTCGGTTACGGTAAGAGTGCGCAACTCAGTCGACTCGGTGAAAGTGAGGGGAGAGGTGTAGACCGGAGATGCAGCAGTCGGCATTGTGCCGTCGGTGGTGTAGTGGATGTCGACAATGGGATTGACCGAGAGTGTCACGGTGATTTCGTCGGAGAAGCGGGAGCCGGTTCTCGGAGATGCAATTACGGTGGCGGTTGTCGGTGCGGGAGCTCCGCTGTAGTCGCCCTCGTCGGTTACTTTGCCTTTTTCGCCTCCTGCGCCTTTGTAGATATGGCCTGCTTTGGGTGCGCCTGAGTAGTCGGCGGTCTTGTAGCTGTCGCCTGTAAGGGTGGCGTGTTTGAAGAGGAAGCCGCTGACGGTTGAGGGGTCGGACGGGAAGGTGTAAGCCCAGATGTTGCCTTCGATGTGGTCGATTTCCACGCCGGGCCAGTTGGTTCCGGGATTGCTCCAGTAGTGGATTCCGACGCTTTCCCACTGCGTTTCAGAGTTGTCGTAATAGATGGTGTAGCTTTGAGCCATCGCAGTCAGAGCCGGCAGAAACATAGCCAGCATAATGCTTAGAAATCTTGATTTCATTGGTGAGATGATTGATTTAAGTATGATATAATGATTTAAGAGAGCGTTTGAATTTAAACCGTATTAACAATAATAGAGAATGAGAGTAAAAACTTCA
>ERZ778496.2285-NODE-2285-length-11553-cov-3.516786_pt1 | contig 11553 bp, 9 predicted proteins | sample MGYA00433099_ERZ778496 | MGnify/ENA primary metagenome ERZ778496 (study PRJEB29527, sample SAMN07138962) | mouse gut metagenome | material: feces | host: mouse | place: China:Nanjing | collected 2016-01-25 ... | reverse complement strand
CAACTGTCAGTGCATAGTTTACATGAACTGCCTTAGAACAAAGATTTTTGGCTATTCCATAATTTGCCACTTGTGCTTTTGAAGACAGCATACCCAGCATAAACGTATCCATTTCTACTAAAATCATTCCGCCGATACTGCTGATTGCCAGGGGAATCGCATATTTAAAAATTTTTCTCATAATAGAGCGGTAGTTATCGCTTCTTTTGGGAAAAATTCCAACGGTGGAAATGTGGCGCAAGCTGGCCAGTCCAAATAGGAAAACGCCAATCCCGCCACACATATATCCGAGGGCGGCGGCCTCTACCCGTCTAAATAGCAGGAGAAACAGCAACGACCATAAAAAATAGCCGGCAAATTCTAAAATTGTTGTGCCACAGAGCCTTTTGAAATCATCCAGCCCCATGAACAATCCTTTAAAAAATTCACTGAACGAGTTCAAGAAGACCAGCAGTCCGGCAAAGATACATAGCCGATACAGGCTGGGATACTTAGCGGGATAGCCGAGGCATCCGGCAAGCGGGTAAGCTGCCAGAATTAGTATCGCACTTACTAAAATGCTCACGATTAGCCGAAGCAGGAAGGAAGCCCTTATTATTCCGGCCTTTTTCTCCTGATCGCTTTCCTTAGACACAAAAACTTTGGCTGATGTGTTAATTCCACACCATCCAATGTAAAACATCATTGTAAGGATTGCGTAAAAAAAAACCCATTCCGCATACGTTTCCGGAGTCAGCAGCCTTGCGCAAGCAATGTCAAATGCCATATATAATAACATTGCCGCCATTTTTCCACTCAGCGTATATAAAGTGTTGTCAAATATTTTATTCTGAAACAGCCTTCTAATCATTTCGTATCGCTTTCTGTTTGCGTGTAAAAGTTTCACTCATTTTTTACTTGCCGGGTAAATGACACTTCCAGAGCTTCCCAATCATAGTCGTCAAGATATTTCTGAAATGTGTCCACTTGTTCATCAATATTGGCTGTAGTCAACAAATATTTTTTCCCCGCAATATAGTCAATTATCATATCGGATACGTGTCCATTGTAGTGACTCGTATTGCGATACCATTCAAAATGCTCTATCAAATCCGTATCAAATTGTATCGCATATATTTCAACGTTATCATATTGAAGAAGGTTTCTCCATAGCTCCTTCTCCACTTTTAGGTCATATTCATAGTCATGTAAAGAATAATCAGCAACGCTGTACGGAGGTATGAAAAATTTGACAGTGATACCTTTATCACGGCAGGACTCTACTCCCTCCGCCAAATTACTATAATTATTTCGGGCTAATGTTTCGTCCATTTCCGAAAATAACTGTCCGTCCGTCTTTTGTTTTATCCAATCTGCCGCTACATTACTTTCTCCGTATGCTTCATTTCCGATCTCCCACCACTGATTCATCGATTCTACATTTTCATTATAATAATTTGGCCTGAGCAGACTGATACATGGATTGAGGGTGTTCACATTAAAAATGTAGGGTGCCGTATTGAACGGATTTGGCGCTTCTACTGCATATGAGGGGAGCTTTTCGACTCTGTAACCCTCACTCGGTTTTTTCCACATTGTAGAATCCAAGCCCATGATTATCATGCGGGCCTTATCAGAGCCTGCCGCTTGTTTCAAGGAGGCCGCAAAATCATTACTATAGGAACCATGCTGTATGACTTTGAGACTTTTCCCGTCAAACGTATCGTCAATATAGTCTGTGTGCATATTCTCACACATACTTGAGCCGCACAATAATATGTCATAATCCATGTTTCTAATCAATCCCCGCGCCACAAAATGAGGATCATCTGTCCGTATAACTTCCATATTAAAGTACGGTTTATGAAATACATAATAAGGGTCAACCAAAAAGATAAATAGACCCAATAATATATAGGGAATCATAAATGCGCTAATAAATGTAAAAAGGTATTTTTTCATATCTAAAATCCCTCATAGATAAAGCCGGGTAATGCAGACGAAAATTGCATGACAGATAGTGAAAGTATGATACCGCTCACAGCCATCATTCCTATTTTTTGACAATATTTTTCGCGCAAATATGTTATATCTTTCCCAAATGATACTGCCCAAAGCAGCCCTGTGACAAATACAATCATGAAAAGCTTCTGTGACATTAATAGTGTGTCGTCTGTAAGAAGTCCGCTCTCTCTAATCATGGAAGCCACCCTTGGAAGTATTGTCTGATAAAATTCTGACGTTGTATTTGCTCCTTCCGAAAAGCGCCCTAAACCACGGAATATTTCTGCCGCATGTGTCAGAGAATCTGCTCTGAATGGAACCCACAATAACGATACCAATAGAAGGGTTATACCTCTTCTAAGCCATAACCATATTTTATTCCAGTAGTCTGCTATATATTTGTCAATAATCATAAATATCCCATGTGCCAGCCCCCATACACAGAACGTCAACGAAGCGCCGTGCCACAAACCGCTTAGTAAAAACACGATTATAATGTTCAATGCCTGTCTGAGTTTTCCTTTTCTATTACCCCCTAAAGGGATATATACATATCTGGTAAAAAAAGCAGTCAAAGTTTTGTGCCATTTTTTCCAAAATTCACCTATGGAAGCGGATTGATACGGTGAAGCAAAATTAATTGGCAGTTCAAAGCCCATCATCAATCCGATGCCTTCAACAATATTGCAGTATCCGGAAAAGTCAAAGTATAGCTGTAATGTATAAGAAATGATACAAATTATTAATGCACCTGTCGATAGTTCGCTTATGTTACTATAACCGTAATCAACAATTTGACCCAGTTGCGACGCAATCAATACCTTTTTTCCATACCCCAGACTCAGGGATATAATTCCCTGGCGTATTTTTCCCTCCGGAATATTTTCTTTTTTTATAGTTTCCAACTGTTCTATATATTGAGAATGGTGTAGTATCGGCCCTGAAATAATTACGGGAAAAAATGTACTGTATGATAAATATTCAATAAAAGAATATTGATATTGATCGCTTTTCCCATTGTCCAAAACATACATGATTTGTTCTAAGGAATAAAAGCTAATGCCAATTGGCAAAATCAAATTCCATGGCTGTTCTATTTTCCAAAACAATTCCCTGATCCAGTTTGCGTATTTCAAGAGCAATAAAACAGATAAGTTAATTATTGCTAAAATAACGGCAGATGTTTTCCTGAAAAAAACACTACGTATTTTTTTTATAAGTTTTACGCCATAGTAATTACTTGTTGCCGTTCCCAGCATAATCAACGCAAATCGATAGTCATAGCTGCCAATAAACCACAGGGATGCAAATATTATAAACAGAATTGCCAGCGTACTATGGTGATATTGAATCCTTAAAAGCAGACTCCAGATAATAACCACAATTGGAACAAATGCCAGTACAAAAGAGTATGATGTTATCCCCATAACCCCGGTTTCCCCTTAATTACTCTACTGTATACTTCAATATGCTTTCTTGCCACAGATTCAATGGAATACTCATTTACAACTCTCTGGTAACCGTTTTCACCATATTCCTTCATCACTTTCGGATGACGAATGGCATATTCTAAAGCTTTTACAGTGCTCTCCTCATCGTTAGGTACAACGCTTAATCCGGTTACGCCATTCACGACAATCTCCTTGGGACCACCTATATCAGCGCAAATGATCGGAAGACCGCAAGCCATAGCCTCAATAAAAACCTGTCCAAATGAATCTGCTATTGTCAGTAAATAAAACAAGTCATACTCTTTTAATTTTGCTGCGATCTCTGTTGGCTCCATGTATCCTTTCAAACAAATATATTCTGTCATTTCCTCCTCGCGGATCACTTTTTCTAACGATTTACGTAAATAACCTTCCCCTATGATATCCAGAGTAATGTCAGGATGCATTTCATGAACTTTTTTAAACGCCCGCATGGACAACTCAATATTTTTGCATTCAATCAGTCTTGTGACAGTTACAAATTTCTTGATTTTTTCACTGTATTGCTCTTTACGAGAGAACAGTGTACAGTCCAGACCATTGGGTATGACCTCCACGGGTATATCGGTATAAGCATTATGAAACCATCCCGCGAGTTCATTACTTAAGGCAAGAACTGCAGATGAATTTTTAACAATATCTCTGTTGACTAAGTTTAAAATTTTTCTTAAAAAGGCATATTTGTCTTTGCGCGCACTTGGAACATCAATTCCCCTCAGAGAACATACATAAGGAATTTTGTTTTTGATTCCATATTTTAATAATCCGGTAGGGACACTGAAAAAAAACTGTATTACATCATAAGAATTTCTTTTCGTTATCTTTGCAATCAGCGGCATTCCTTTTATAATAAACCCTAAAACTCCCAACGGACTTGACTCATGTACGCTCTTTTTTCTAAGTTTTACCACATATGTTTTGGAACCGTCCAATAATTCAGGCTGTCCAAAATGGTCATCCCAGCCAATCATTAAATCGACATGATGTCCTTGTCGGTTCAACTCTTTTGCCAAGTTGTATGTTGCAAAGCCTGCTCCTCCGCACTGCGGTTTATACTCATAATTGATTAACAATATATTCATTTGGGGCGAACTCCTTCTAAACGTACAACATTTATTTTTCCATATTTTCTAAAACTTCTCTAATACTGTACGGAGAGTCAACATGTGTCCCGTAATAGGTCTTCATCATAATTTCGCTCATAAGACCAAACACAAAAAGCAAAACACCGATAATAACAAAGAAGATTGTGAGCAGCGGCGGAAAGATATTGTTTGACATCTTATGCCCGGTTGCAAAAAGCACGACAGACCAGACCCCGCACAGGAATCCCAGCCCGATAAATCCGAGTCCCGCCCCGCCAAGAAGATGAAGCGGTCTGCTTGCAAACTTATTCCAGAACCAAACGGATATCATATCAACAAAGCCTTTTATGGTTCTTTTCCAATTGTATTTTGTCTTGCCGGATGTCCTGGCCCTGTGGTTTACTACCACTTCACCCACGGTAAAGCCCTTAATCTTTAAAAGCGCCGGGATAAACCGATGCTGTTCGCCATATAAATTGACGCCGTCAAAGCACTCTTTGCGGTAGACTTTCAGTGAGCATCCGCTGTCATGGATAGCGTCATGTACAATCACATGCCGCAAAAAATTAGCCCCTCTGCTGGTAAAACGCTTCATAATTGTGTCCTTACGGTTTTTCCGCCATCCGGACACCACATCCAGATTGTTTTCGATCAGATATTCCAGCATATGAGGGATATCTGCCGGGTCGTTCTGACGGTCGCCGTCCATCGTTACTATATAGTCATACTGCGCCGCCTTAATTCCTGCGTCCATAGCGGCTGTCTGACCGAAATTACGCCGCAGACAGATCAGTTTCAGCGGCCGTAACGATTTGCAGATTTCCACAGTTTTGTCCGAAGACCCGTCGTCCACAAAAATGATTTCAAAAATATAATTGTTTTCCCTACAGACGTCCACGATTTCTTTATGAAGCGCAACGACATTGCCCTCCTCATTGAAAACCGGAACAACGATGGATATACGATTCATGTTATTCACTCCTTAGCTTTTTTCTCTAGAAATTATTTAATACGGCATATATATGCCTGACATACATGGTCTGTGCCAAGACTTTCAATCTCGTATCCATGCGCGGCAAGGTCATTCAATACTTCAGAGGAATCCTTATTTTCGCGATCCCACAGGATAAATTCATCCGAAAAATCCAATTCTTCATACGAGTATGACTCCATATCAATAAGGTATATATCAGAGTTTTCGGAGGTCAGGTTGACGCAGTCATAAATCGCGAATGGGTGAGGAGCGCCATCTACACGCCGCACCAGCAAAACCGTATCCACATCCCTGTCGTTATATGGTTCAAGTGCGGCTATAAAGTCCCTGTCGTCTTCGTAAATGTAGTCGACATGCCTCTCTCGAAACGGGATAAGCGCACTGAGGACAGTGGCAGCCGCCAAAATAGCATAACAGCCACGACGCATTTCCGACGGTGCTTTTTTAATCAGTCGATCCAGTAAGCCCCAAAAAATGACGGCGGCCAGCAAAATCGTGAAACAATAATATCTTTGCAGCTTAAAGCCGGCCAGCGCGGCAAACAGTGTATAAAAAACGGCTGCACCAATCAGTACAAGAATAAATCCACATTCCTGACTGATTTTCCTATTTTTCAGATCGGACTTTAGGTGGAACGCCTCAAATACAGGTGTCCCTTCTTCTTTTTTACGGCCATGCACCCATAACGAATATGCGATAAGGGCTGTCGCCGCCAACAAAATTACAATATAGTGTCCAAAATAATAAGTGCCAATCCATTCCGTCACCAGAAATATTCTTGATGCGATGGCAGCAAGCGATGGCTCAGCCACGCGCAGGCTTGCTCTCAAAGCTGTGCCGCTCGCCTCGGGGTGCGCTGTCGGATGCAGCAGAACCCCGACATAATTGGTCGTAATCAAAATATAAACAAAAGCGACGGCACCCGTTATTATATAGGAGATCAGCCGTTTCCATTTTTTTGTTATGACCAAAGCAATTACAAAACACAAGGAAAATGCACCGAAAAAAAACAGGGTCAGCTCGGAATTTTTGTAAGACAGATACGTCAATGCCAAAATACCGATTTCCGCCGGAATGATCTTCTTCATGTGCTCATTTGTCCAGACAAAATACAGCAGATTAAGCAGCCACATGAAATACATGATTACAATAATGTAAAAGCGGATATATTCCACAAAACCGATCGTAAAGGCGGAAAATCCAAACATGACCAGTGCCAGATACCGCGAGCAGAGCTCCATCTTCATTTTTTGCATAAAGAGAAGGAATGCGATTTCTGTAAGGATAAAAATCAGTATGTTCAATACAATCCCCGGGCGCGCCGAAACAAAATCGTATCCGACAAGGGATTCCGCGATATTTAAAAGACCAAAATAATTTCTGCCTGTCAGCATCTTTTGTACTGCTTCCGTAAATGACAATTGGAAAATCTGTTCTTCTTCTGATACCAGAAGATATTCTTTAAACAAAGCATTGTTAATCCACTTGTTAAACTGCCATTCCGGACCGTCTGAAATACGTCGTTCTGTGTCCCCTCTGCCCGTAAAATTGCTGGCATATCCCATAGAGTATAATTCATCGATATAGAAGTTAGATTTTTCATTAGCCCAGTACAGCATTACGACAACCTGTATCATGATGATAGCCGCAAATATGAAATACCTTCTTTTCTCAGCATTCATTTCTTGATTCTTCACAATCTTTCTCACGATTCCTCCAAGCTATTCGGTGCACGATTTTCTATTGAACAGGTATAAAGCAATCAGATTCCGCAATAGATGCTTTCCCCATCCTTTATCGTTTCCAACACCTTAATATCGCGTATATCCATCGGTTCCACATCCAATGGTGAACGGTCAAGAATTACAAGATCGGCGCGCTTCCCGGTTTCAATGCTTCCCTTTGTGTCTTCCTCAAAATATTGATAAGCGGCATTTACCGTAACGGCGCGGAGTGCGTCATATACGTCGACTGCCTGTTCCGCACCGATAACATTGCCCGTTCTGCTGATACGGTTTACCGCGCACCAGACAGAATGCAGCATATCAGGCTTTGTGACGGGGGTATCCTGATGAAAATTCACAACGACGCCTCTGTCCAACGCAGATTTTACCGGACTGATATGATTTCCTCTTTCCGGCCCGAAATTTTTTACATGAACATCTCCCCAATACCAGACATGCCCTACAAAAATGGAGGCAATCATGGAGAGAGTTGCCATTCGTTCCAACTGATCGTCGCGTACTGTCTGACAGTGAATCATCACCGGACGAAAATTCTCCTTACATTCGTTTTCATCAAGAGCCTTTGCATAGGCAGTAATAAACTGTTCGCTGGCCGCATCGCCATTACAATGAGCCAATATCTGCTTTTTTTCATCTACGGCAGTGGACAGATAATCATCTACGGCATGATCTGCGAGCCATGGATAACCGCAGTATCCGGCCGCTCCTCCGACATAGGGCCTGGACATCCATGCAGAGCGTCCCTGTGGAGAACCATCCAGAATCAGCTTATAACCGCCGATTTTTAATCTGTCATGATAATGTGCATATTTTGCTCCATATTGTTTCATTAAGTCTTTACCACCGGAGGACATGAGGAGATAAGATACGACATCTATTTTTAGCTGCCCGGAGGAAGCGACCTTCATTAAAGTTTGCAGATCATTTTTTGTGGTAGCGCCGTCCTGTACGGTTGTGATACCGTTTTTAATATAAATCTCCTGCATATTTTGCAGCATTTGGGCATAGTCTGCTTTCACACGCGGCATAACAGCCAGTTGGAGCGGCTGCATCGCCGTTTCCTCAACGTAGCCGCTTGGCTCACTTCCCCCCGGCAGTCTGCCGATCATACCGCCTTCAGGATCAGGCGTTGCCTCCGTGATCTGTGCAAGTGCCAAAGCAGCCGAATTAGCGCAGGCAAGATGCCCGGATATATGCAGAATGAAAACGGGAATATTTGCACTTACCTGATCAAGCACCCTCTTGTCAGGATGCGCCTCTTCCCTTAAAAAATTATGGTCGTAGCCAAAACCGATAAGAACGTCGTCTGTCGAAAGATTATTTTGTTTTTGATAATGATTCAATGTACCAATGATTTCTTCAAAAGACTGGCAACCTGAAAGATCGGCAAACAGCGACATTTGTCCGTTCATCAGCATATGGCTGTGCGCGTCGATAAAGGAAGGCATCAGACATTTCCCATCCAAATCTGTTTTTGGGGCATTGCCGCCCGACTTTTGCATGATATCCCGCATCAACCCGACAGCCGCGATAACGCCGTCCCTTACAAGTACTGCTTCCGGAGCATTGCGCATTTCGTCGGCACCGTCTTTGCCGGTCATGGTCAATATTTTTCCATTGTAAAAAATTCGTTCCATATATTCGCCTCCAAATGGTTCCTTACTATTCTCTTATTTCTTTTCCAGTTCACCGCACACCTCTTTTACAACAAATTGTGGGGAATTGTTGATGCATATATAGATACGCCCAATATACTCTCCCATCAGTCCCATATTGACCAAAATCAATCCCCCTATCACCAATACAATACAGGTCAGGGAGCTCCAGCCATATGGAATAATCGCTTCCAGCTCCGGAATAAATAGCTTCCTGATTATTATTATAATCGCATAAGCAAACCCAAGAAAAGCAATAAAAAATCCAATATAGGTACTAATCTCAAGCGGTTTCGCCGAAAATGCCGTGAAGCCGTTGAGCCACAGTGATACCAGCTTTTTCAGATTATAGCCTGATTTCCCTTCCAGTCTGTCACTATGCCGCACCGTAACATAACCGATATTCCGGGTAGTTCTGAGAACCAGCCCACCCAGATAAGGGTAGCAGTTCTTATACCTTATCATTTCGTCGATAATAAACTTACGTGCAACAAAAAAACTGCCTGTATAGTATCCCCGCACATCAAACATGTGATCGGACATACGTCTTGCAAAATCAGATCCCCACCGTCTGAACATATTCTGACGCATCTCATCATATTTCGCGTAAACAACATCATACCCTTTTTCCAGTTCACGTATCAGCTCAGGGACTTCGCCTGCCGGGGTCTGCCCATCATCGTCCAACGAAACCACATAGTCCCCCGTACAATAATGATAGCCCGCCAAAATTGCACTGTGCTGCCCAAAATTTTTTGCCAGATTCACACCCAGAATATGCTCATCCTGTGCCGCATATTCTTTGATGACATCCCACACGTCATCAGGGGAACCGTCGTTTACAAGAATAATCTCGTAATCATATTTTGCCTCTTTTCTGAGCATTTCCCTGACTTCTTCAATCACACTTCCCACCGTTTTCTGTGATCTGAAACAGGGAATTACAAATGATAACTTTTTGTCCATACGCCTAACACCTCGTACTTGTCAGCGGATCCTTCTTCTCCATCAATCTCTTCTACTCTCTGTAACATCCCGGTCTCGTGCCTTCTCCGTATCATACTCCAGCTTCCGCACATGATACTGCACATCTTCCAATATCCTGCGGTTAGCCGCAATCGTATCCGCCAGCAGGCCGATCACAAACGTAATAAAACCGATAATCAGCAATGTACATGCCAGAATCAAAGACTGCACATGGCCGTTTCCGGCGCCGCGGAAATAAAACCCAAGAAACCGAATCCCGATTCCCAAACCGATCAGCGACGGCAAAAGCGCTACAAGCGAAAAACAGTACAGCGGCTTGTACCACATAAAAGCACGGAGAATCGTCAGCATGGATTTTTTCACATATCCCCACATGCTATGAAACAATCTGGAACTTCTAAGCTCCGGATTCGTTCTGATTGGAACACTCATAATGGCCATTTTGCTTCTGCCGGCCTGCACGATTGTTTCCAGCGTATAGGTATAGTCATTGACCACATTGAGACGCATAGCCGCTTCCCTGCTAAAAGCGCGGAACCCGCTGGGCGCATCCGGTATATTTGTGTGGGATGCCTTTCGCACCACCCAGCTTCCGAAATGCTGTAGTTTCTTTTTGATCGGAGAAAAATGCGCCGTATCGTCAATGGGTCTCTCCCCGATCACCATATCCGCTTTTCCTTCCAGAATAGGACGCACAATGGTCTCGATATCTTCTCCGCAGTACTGGTTGTCCGCGTCCGTATTCACGATAATATCCGCCCCGTGACGCAGGCAGGCATCAATACCCGCCATAAACCCTTTGGCCAATCCCTTGTTCTGCTTGAAATTGACTACATAGTGCACACCCCAGTTTCTCGCGACCTCCACGGTATTATCCTTGCTTCCGTCGTTGATAATTAAATATTCTATCTCATCAATACCGTCCATTTTTTTGGGCAGATCGTTCAGGGCAATCTCTAACGTTTCCGCCTCGTTATAACACGGTATCTGAATCATCAATTTCATGTAATCATCCTCTGCTCTTCCGCAATTCTTACAATCAGTGCCGCCAGACTCTCCGCATTCCCCATCTCTACATAGTAATGCATATTGTCTGATTTGAAAAGCTCATGATTCGCTTCATTGTCACCCAAAATCATTTTCTTCTGCATGGCCTCATAGATATACGCCTTCCCGGGGATTGTTCTTTTCGCCTTATCAATATCTGCGTTAAAATGTCCCGCAAGGCACAGATCTGCTCCGGCTATCTCATCTGCCAGCTCCTGCTGTGAAAGCCACTCCATATATTGTATATTATTTCCCATATATCGGGCAACTCCCTTTTTCTCAGGACCTATGACAATAAACTGTATTTTATCATGATCTCCGAGAAGCTCCGCCGCTTTAATCACGGTTTCCACTCCCTGCAGAGGTAAAATGCTTCCGAAATACAAGACTGTATACTTATCCGGATATCTTTTGCTTTTGGGGCTTCTCGGATAATAGATCGTCCGATCCGCCTCGAGATACAGCACTTCCATTTTATCATAAGCAGCGCAAAATTCTGACGCGAAGAAGCCGCCATGCGCTTTCGTATCCACGATAATATGATCTGCCAGATTCAAAGTTCTTTTG
>ERZ778496.2283-NODE-2283-length-11562-cov-7.569653_pt1 | contig 11562 bp, 10 predicted proteins | sample MGYA00433099_ERZ778496 | MGnify/ENA primary metagenome ERZ778496 (study PRJEB29527, sample SAMN07138962) | mouse gut metagenome | material: feces | host: mouse | place: China:Nanjing | collected 2016-01-25 ... | reverse complement strand
GAATATATCCGAGGTGATAAACTATGCCGATGGATATTCGTACATATTTGGGTGGTCGGGTCCAACGGGCAAGAAAGGCTTGTAAACTAACACAGCAAGAACTTTCTGACCAAACCGGCGTTTCGATCAAGATGATTCAAGGCATTGAACACGGGAGTGTTAATCCGTCCTATGGGATTCTTTTTCCGATTGTAAATCGCTTGGGCCTTACAACAAGTAACCTGTTCAATGTAGAGCCAGACGAAAATGAGGAAGAAATCAACCGTTTCCTTGGAAAGTTTAGGGCTTGCAGTCGTGCTAATCAAATGGTGTTGCTTAATATGCTGGACTTTCTTGCAGAACAGTTACTTGGGCTTCAAGAGGGAAATAATGAAGATCATTAAATAAGCCAGCAGGACAAGAACAATCTTACCTCTGCTGGCCACACTTGAACGGTTGTTTTTCAAGTTGGGGGAAATACAATAGTAATTGTAGTTCCTTCCCCAACCTGACTGCATAGGTTGATTGTTGCGTTGTGATATTGTGCAATATGTTTAACAATCGAAAGACCTAGCCCGGTTCCGCCGGACGCTTTTGAGCGGCTCTTGTCCACTCGGAAGAACCGTTCAAACACCCTGGACTGGTACTCCGGCGGGATACCAATTCCGGTGTCTTTTACTGTAATTGATGCACCTTTTACATTGTTAGAGACAACGATCTTTACAGTTCCGCCCTCAACATTGTACTTAATGGCATTATCACAGAGGTTAAAGATCATTTCATATAAAAAACTGCGCACACCATTTATGCAGATATTCTCACCTGAAACCAAGACATTAACACACTTCTGCGCGGCAGTATCGCTAAGGGTGTCTGTCACATTTTTTGCTACTTCAAAGAGGCCCACGCTCTCCTGGGGTAAAACCATGCCTTCGTCAAGTTGAGAGAGGTGAATAATATCCTCTACCAATGTTACCAGCCGTGCGGCTTCTGTGTGGATAAGGCCGGAAAAATGGGGAATATCGTCTTGTTTGACCATCCCGCTTTTTAACAGTTCCGCACTGCCCAGGATGGATTGCAGCGGCGTTTTCAGCTCATGGGATACGTTTGCGGTAAATTCCCGGCGATTCCGCTCCGCAAATGCCTGTTCCGTCACATCAAAGGCCAACAGCACCGTTCCAACAAAGGCCTCCTCCGATTCGATCCGGCTGATGTCAAATTGAAACTCCCGCCCGTTTCGCTCCGACCTAACCTCACTGTGTCCTTCGGATACTGCTGTTTGTATGGCGAAGTGCAGATCACGGCTTCGATCTATGGTCAGAAAATCCTGTCCATTGCAGGATGTTTCCACTCCAAAAACTTGCTGTGCCGCTGGATTGATGCTTAGAATTTTTCCTGCATTGTCAAGAAGAACCAGACCCTCTTTCATGTGACTGGTCACTTGTGCAAATTCATCTGTCTGCTTTTTCAAGCTGTGAAGTTGTGCGGCAATCTGCTGACGCTGCTGATGGATGCGGCTGAGAAGGGGCGCTAATTCTTCGTAGGCGTTATTCTCCAGCGGATGATCCAGGTCCAGTGAATTAAGGGGCTGGACGATTTTCTTGGACATCCAATTTGCAAGGACAGCAGAGAGAATGACTGCAAGAATCGCTACCAGCAGAATAGGCTGGAGCATAACCAGAACCAGCGCCAATACCGTCACCTGCCGGATGGAGATGCGCAGCACAGTTCCGTTATTCAATGCCCTGGCATAGTAGAGCGTCCGCTCTGTGAGTGTGGTGGAGTAACGGATGCTGCTGCTTTCACCTTTCGCAAATGCTTCCCGGACCTCAATGCGATCTCCGTGGTTTTCCATATTTTCTGCGGAATCCAGCGTGTCGAAAAGGACTGTGCCATCAGACGCAATCCAGGTCAGGCGGTAGTCCGGGGTCCAGGTGTAGCGGTAATCGCGTTCTGACAGGTGTTCTAAATAGTCCTGTCCGTTTTCCTCCACCGCATAAGCCGCAAGCCGCAGTTCGTCTTTTAACTGCGCCTCTTGAACGGAACCGAAGTAGTCATACAAACATCCCATGACAATGACGAGGTTTGCCAGCAGTACCGCCGCCGCTACACACAGGATGGACCGAAAGATTCTTTTGGTCATGGTTTTACCTCCAGCCGGTAGCCGACATTACGAATCGTTTCAATCATTGCTCCATAACTTCCCAGCTTCTGCCGCAGGGTACGGATGTGCATATCCACAGTCCTGGTTTCACCGGAATAGTCCGAATCCCAGATGCTGGTCAGGAGTTTTTCTCTGGTGAACGCAACACCGGGGGAGGACATAAACAGGCGTAGCAATTCAAATTCTTTATAGGTGAGGGAAACCCGCTCACCGCCCGCCATGACGGTATGCTCCGCCAGATCGATCACCAGATCGTTTGCAGCCAGGATCTCTGGATTCTGCCTGGGGTGACACCGGCGCAGTACCGCTTTGACCCGTGATACCATCTCCATCATGCCGAAGGGCTTGACCAGATAATCGTCCGCCCCCAGGTCCAGGCTCTGAATCTTATCGTACTCTGCTCCCTTTGCCGTTGCCATGATGACCGCGATCTCACGGGTCGCACTGGATTCCTTCATCAGCTTCAGCAATTCAACACCGCTTTTTCCGGGCAGCATGACATCCAAAATAACAAGCTGGGGTATTTCTGTGCGAAGCGCCTCCAAGAAAGAATCGCCATCCACAAAACCCCTGACCTCGAATCCCGCGCTTCGTAACGCATAGAGTTCAAGGCTCTGGATGCTTTCATCATCTTCTACGCAAAAAATCATGTTCTTTCCCCCTTTCCGAGCGAGATTATCATACCACAGACACTCCTTACCATCAATGTGCCTGCCCGTTCTTATTCCCGGTAATGGAGAAGATAACCCACTCTGCAATATTGACAGCATGGTCACCAATGCGCTCCAGGTATTTGTCGATCATCAGCAGGTCAAGCGCGTGCTCCCCGACTGCGGGCGCCTCCGCGATTTTTTGAATCAGCACAGCTTTGACCTGTGTAAAATAGCGGTCAATGGTGTCATCGTGAGCAATCACGGCTCTGGCCCGCTCTATATCCTGCTGGACGTAAGAATCCACGCTCTCTGTGACCATTTTGATTGTCTCCTGCGCCATTTCGCGGATATGGCCCACATCTTCCGGGACATAGCCCTCTGACAGCATGGCCAGAATGATCTCCGCAATATCGGACGCCTGATCCCCGATGCGCTCCATATCCGTGATAATTTTCAGCGCGGCGGAAATCTGCCGCAGGTCACGGGCCACCGGCTGCTGCTGGAGCAGTAGCTTCAAACACAGGCTCTCAATATCCCGCTCCATCTGGTCGATCTCCCCGTCCAGCGGCCCGACCTTCTCCGCCAGGGTCTTGTCCCCCTCGGTCAGAGCCTTTGCCGCCAGGGAGATCGCCTCCTCGCACAGTGCGCCCATTTGAATCAGTTCATTTTTCATCAGGGCAAGCTGCTCGTCAAATTTGCTCCGCATTATCCAAACCTCCCTGTGATATAGTCCTCCGTTTTCTGGCACTCCGGCCGGGAGAACAGCTTTTCTGTCTCACCGTACTCAATCAATTCCCCCAGCAGGAAAAAGGCGGTATAGTCCGAAATGCGGGCGGCCTGCTGCATATTGTGTGTCACGATGATGATGGTATATTGCTCCTTCAGGCCCATCGCCAGCTCCTCGATTTTGGAAGTGGAAATGGGGTCCAGGGCGCTGGTGGGTTCGTCCATCAGCAGCACCTTCGGCTCCACAGCCAGGGCGCGGGCGATACAAAGCCGCTGCTGCTGGCCTCCGGAGAGGCCCAGGGCGTTCTTTTTCAGTCGGTCCTTCACCTCGTCCCAGATTGCCGCCCCCCGGAGGGAGCGCTCCACAATATCGTCCAGTTTGGCCTTGTTGCGGACACCATGGGTCCGGGGACCGTAGGCGATGTTGTCATAGATACTCATGGGGAAGGGATTGGGCTTCTGGAACACCATGCCGATCTCCTTCCGCAGCAAGTTCACATCCAGGCCAGGGGCGTATACATCCTGCTCCCCATAGCGCACCTCGCCGGTGATCTTCACGCCAGGAATTAAATCGTTCATCCGGTTCAGTGTTTTCAGAAAGGTGGACTTCCCACACCCGGAGGGACCGATAAAGGCGGTAATGTTCTTCTCCGGAATTTCAATATTGATATTGTTCAGTGCCTGGGCCGTCCCATACCACAGGCACAAATCCTTTGCGGTAACAATACTGCTCATAACGCTCTCCTTTTTTTGAAGATCCGGCCAACCAGGACTGCGGCAAAATTGATGGTCAGCGTCAGTGCCATCAGAATCGCGGCGATAGCAAAGGATGCCTGTGCGCCGCCCGGCCCCGGCTCCTTGGTGTAGAGGTACAACGCCACAGTAAGGGTGGCTCCCGGACTGCCCAGGCCGCTGAGAAAGCCGTTCAGAACATGAGCGAATCCCGCTGTAAATAACAGCGCCGCCGATTCCCCCAAAATGCGGCCCGCCGACAGGATACAGCCAGTGATTACCCCATCCACACAGCCAGGGAGTACTACCGTCCGAACGACCCGCCATTTTCCGGCTCCCAGGCCGAAAGCCCCTTCTCGGTAGCTCTGCGGCACGGTTTTCAAGCTCTCCTGTGCGGTACGCATGACAGTAGGCAGGTTCATAATAACCAGTGTCAATGCCCCGGCCAGCAGACAGGAACCGAAGCTGTTGGCGAAAATCAGCATCCCTACCAGCCCGAAGATAATGGACGGAATGCCGGACAGGGTTTCTGCCGCGTACTCAATGACCGTCACCAACCTCTGGCTGGAGGCATACTCTGTCAGATAGATGGCCGCACCCACTCCCAGGGGAAGTACAATCAGCAGCGTAGCTACGATGATATAGACTGTGTTCAAAATATCCGGCAAAATGCCAATCGTTCCCGCCAGATAGCTTGGTTTTGTGGAGAGCAGTTCCCAGGTAATACTAGGGAGTCCCTTTATCAGAACATATCCAATCAGGAACAGGGCAATTCCACAGGTCAGAGCTGTGGACAGTGCCATCAAGCCCCTCATCAGGCCAATGTAACCCTTCCGTTTGGTCGTGATCCAGTTGCTTTGCATGGTCAGCCCTCCTTTTTGCGTTTCAGGAAGAAATTCAGCGCGGCATTGAGCAGCAGCACGAATAGGTAGAGAACCAGGGCAATAGAGAACAGGGCCTGCCGCTGCAATCCGCTGGAATAGGCCATCTCGCTGGCGACTGCCGTGGTGAGAAAACGGACGCTCTGGAACAGGGACGGCATATTAGGCACATTGCCGGACACCATCATCACCGCCATAGCCTCTCCGATAGCCCGGCCCACCCCCAGTACTACCGCCGCCGCTATGCCGCTTTTTGCTGCCGGAGCGGATACGCGGAAGTAGGTTTCGATGGGTGTAGCCCCCAGAGCAAGGGAGGCATCCTCGTATTCCTGCGGGACCGCCTCTAACGCAGTGACAGACACCTTAATAATGGAAGGCAGGATCATAATGGCCAGCACGATGATCGCCGCCAGCAGACTGGCCCCGTCCGGCACATGAAAGAGCTGCCGTATTCCCGGAACCAGCACCAGCATACCTACCAGACCGTAGACCACCGAGGGGATGCCCGCCAGCAGACTGACAGCAGATTCCACCACAGCTTTCACCTTTGGCGGGGCCAGCTTTGCCAGATATACCGCCGTGAAGAAGCCAACCGGTACGCCAAAGAGAATAGCTCCGGCAGTTCCATAGATGCTGGTCAAGATAAAAGGCAGAATTCCGAAGGACGGTTCTTTTGCTGTGGATTCCCAGGTGTCTCCCAACAGGAAGTCCAGCAGGCCAATTTGCCGGATAGCAGGGATTCCGGACAGGATCAGATATACCGTAATAAGCAGGACACAGCCCACCGTGACCAGACCCAGGAACAGGAATATCCCGTGAATCAGGTTTTCTATAAACCGTTGATGTTTTCCCATAAATTGAGCCTCCTAATGGGTAGGAGCGGCGGCAGAGAAAGCCGCCGCTCCACGAGAGGGGTTCAGTTCGCCGCCACCGCGCCGGCCTTACTGATAAAGTCAGAGGCATCGGCAGAGGTTGCGAAATCGAAGAATGCCTGGGCGGCCTCGGACAGCTTGGCATCGGTCTTTGTCACCAGCACGAAGGGACGCTGGATCACATAGCTGCCGTCCTTGACGGTGTCCTCGGTGGGAGCCACGCCGCCCACGGTAAGGGCCTTTACGCTGTCACTGACAGAAGCTAGAGAAGCGTAGCCGATAGCGTCCGGATTCTGAGAGACGGCAGTAATCACATCGCCGGTAGAGGTCAGTTCCTGGCGGTACTGGCAGGCATCCTCGGTGCCGGTAATGGATTCAAAGCCGTCCCGCGTTCCGCTGCCAGCCTCCCGGCCAATGAGGACTACGGCCGCGTCGCTGCCGCCTGCATCCTTCCAGTTGGTGATCTCGCCGGTGTAGAGCTTGGCGATGGTTTCCACGTCCAGGTCGGCCACGGGGTTGTCCGGGTGAACGATGACGGCGATGCCGTCATAGGCCAGGACGGTGGCCGTCAAGCCGCTGGCTGTTTCCTCATCCTTCAGATTGCGGCTGCTGAGGCCAATGTCACAGCGGCCCTCCTGGACAGCCTTGATGCCGGAGCCGGAACCGGTGGGGTTGTAGGTAAAGGTCACGCCGTCGTTCTGCTCCATGAACGCCTCGCCCAGCGCCCCGATCACCTCCTCCATAGAGGTGGAGCCGTCGGTAGCCACCGTACCGGAGAGCTTCTGGGAACATCCGGCCAGCATAGACGCAACCACGGCAACAGCCATGACCAGGCCAATCAATTTCTGTGTTTTCTTTTTCATGACAAATAACTCCTATTCCCGTTTGATTTGTAGTGTATCCTGGGGGATCAGCGATCCACCTGCCTATCCTCCCGTCCACAAGAATAAGAATACCGCCTGAATGTAAAATGCGAAAGTCAGCTTTGGTAAAACCTGTGTAAAGTTTTATGTGTGATTGTAAAGTTTATTTTTCCTGCCTTTTCTGTACGAAATATCCATTCAGGACATACTTGCGCTGATACTCCTGGAATCGCTGACGGAAATCCTCGCTGCCAGTGCGGAATGCGCGCAGGGACTGATGGATGTCCATATTGCCATGGGCAATATCAATCACGCACCCAGCGATGTTGGAGCAGTGATCCGCCGTGCGCTCCAGGCTAGTCAACAGATCAGACCATGCGAAACCTGCGTCAATAGAGCAGTCGCCCTTCTGCATACGAAGGATATGGCGTGTCCGTAGCTGTTCCTTCAACTGGTCGATCACCTGCTCCAGCGGTTCCACCATAGAGGCAGCGTTCAGATCATCGTGAAGGAACGCATTAAGGGACAAGTCCAGAATATCCCGAACCGCTGCGGAAACCACGGTCAAATCAGAGGAAGCATCTTCCGTAAAACGGAGCTCCTTGTCCCGCAGTTCTTCAGCGGATTCCAGGATGTTGACGGCGTGGTCCGCGATCCGCTCAAAATCGCCAATCATTTTCAGCAGCTTCGCCGCCTCCCGGCTGTCGGCTTCGCTGATTTGGCGGGTACTCAGATTCACAAGATAGGTTCCCAAAATATCTTCGTAATGGTCTGTTTTATCCTCTTTTTCCCGTATAGATGCGGCCAGCGCCGGGGTATAGCTTCGCAGAGAGACCATTGCGTCTTTCAAGGCCGCAACAGCGGTTTCCGCCATCTCCGCCGCCACCGTATGACACCGCTCCAGGGCGATAGACGGAGTGGCAAACAGGCGCTCGTCCAGCTCCGCCACCGCGTCCGACCGCTTATCATCGGGAACGAGGATGGTGACCAGCTTCTCCAGAAAACTGGACAGGGGCAGCATCAGCAGCGTACACAGGACATTGAATACCGAGTGGGCCACGGCGATGCCCAGGCGAGAGGCGGGCTCGTCCAGAATGACAGGCCGCAGCAGCGCCTTTAGAACGCAGAACACCGCCAACCAGACCGCCGTTCCGATGATATTGAATGAAAGATGGACAAGAGCGGCCCGCTTTGCGTTCTTGTTCGCACCTACGGAGGAGATCATAGCCGTCACGCAGGTGCCGATATTCTGCCCCATGATAATGGGAATCGCAGCGCCGTAGGAAACCTGACCAGTTGCCGCTAATACCTGCAAAACGCCCACGGAAGCAGAACTGGATTGGATGATGGCCGTGAGGATCGTGCCCGCCAGTACGCCCAGCAGCGGATTTTTGAACATGATGAACATCTGCTGGAACGCCGGGACATCCCGCAGGCCGGAAACGGCCCCGGACATGGTTTCCATGCCGAACATCAGCGTGGCAAAGCCGAGCAGGATCATGCCGGTGTCCTTTTTCTTCGCGTTCTTGCAGAACATATAAAAGATGATGCCAATGAGCGCCAGAATCGGCGTGAAGGAGGACGGTTTCAATAGTTTAATAAACAGGTTCCCGCTGTCGATCCCAGCCAGACTCAACAGCCATGCCGTGACTGTGGTCCCAACATTGGCCCCCATAATGACATTGATGGCCTGCTTCAAGGTCATGATTCCGGAGTTGACAAAGCCAACCACCATGACCGTAGTTGCCGAGGAGCTTTGAATGACCGCGGTAACGCCCATGCCGGTCAGAAGTCCGGCGATCTTACGGTCAGTCAGCTTCCCCAGAAGCGTCCGGAGCTGGCCTCCGGCCCTGCGCTCCAGGGCCTGTCCCATAACGCTCATGCCGAACAGGAACAGGCTCAATCCGCCGATAAGAGTCAACACATTGAAAATATCCATAAAGCTGATTTCCTCTCTCTTTTAGTTTCACGTTTTTATTCTAACAAGTGCGTGTAAAATCTGTTAGCAAGGTCATGTAAAATCTATGTAAAATGAAAGGCCAGCCGACACCGGCCAGCCTGTGCGGTTGGATATTGCGCTGTGAACAGCTTCAGCTATTGCTTCAAAGAGAAGCTGTCATAACTGGTCAGAAATATTCCGGCGCACAGAGCCGTAAATGGGGCCACTGTCACCAGTCCAAAAGAACCAATCACCGTATGCAGCAGTTCCGCCGCGACATATTTGTAATTGAGGACATTGGTCAGCGGCGTTCCCTGGGCCATGAACACCATCAGCAAAGCTACATACCCGCCGGAGTATGCCAGCAGCAATGTGGTTGTCATCGTTCCCATAGCGGCCCGGCCCACATTCAGACCGGATCGAATTGCCTCTTTGCGGCTGAGTGCTGGCTGTTTCTGAACGACCTCATAGACAGCGGAGGTAATATCCACGGACAAGTCCATAACAGCCCCTGACGCGCCGATAAAAATAGAGGCCATAAAAATTTGTGTCAGGTTCAGATGCTGGTATCCGGCATACAGCAGGCTCTCCGAGTAAGACATAACCGCTCCGTGGATTTGGAAAAGGTTCGTAAAAACCACGCCCATGACACAGGTGACCAGAATGCCTAAGAAGGAACCGGAGACAGCGGCGGCACAGCGGCGGTCGAAACCATATACCAGGCTGACGATCAAGACCGTTAGCACCAGAGTGATCCCCAGCCCTACCCAAATGGGATTCCAGCCTTTCAAATAGAGCGGAACCAACACCTTCCAGATCATCAGCACGGACAAAATGAAGGAAAGTACCGCCCGCAGACCGGTCCAGCCCGCGAAAACAACCAGCAGAAGGATAAACAGTGCCGCAAGCAAAAGTTCCCACGGGGTGCGATAGTGGTCGATCATGGAAACATTCAGGATTTGCCCATCCAGGAAGTTGATGCGCACCAGGGCTTTGTCACCTGTGGAAAACAGCTTGTCCTGTTCCAGAGAGCCGTTCAGCATATTCCTTCCCTCGGCAACCTGCCCCTGAAAAGAGCCGCCTAAAATTTTCACTTGACACCGCTGTTCCCCGGAACGCACAAGCCCGGTGTCAACAATGGAGGATTCATCCGTAGACAATACCAGCGCAGGCCGTATGTCCGATTCCTGAAAAACCAGATTTCCCTCAAAGCCCGTTGGAAGAACCAGCAGTACAACGATCAGGGTAAGGCAGGCCCATATCGGGGCCTGATAATGGATGGATGCGCTTGGGAATAGCTTCATAATTGATTGTCCCTTTCTGATAGGGTCGAGGCCGCTCCTACCGGCAGGCAGAAGCGGCCTCTCTATGAGAAAGCAGAGGGTAAGCGGTTATTTTACCGCCAGCATCGTAGCCAGCTTCTCGTAGATTTCCGTGTTGTCATAGTATCCATCAAACTGATCGGCGTTCACGCCGTCAGCGAACATGGCGACCGGCAGTCCGGTGTGGCTATAAGAGGTGAAGGATACACCGGATTTGTTATTGAGAATGTGGGTAATCGTCACGCTTAACGGCTCGTAGGTTCCGTAGGCCACATACTCCGCCTGCTGGACCATGCCGGTATCCTTTTCGTTCACACTTTTCTCGTAGGCGGTTTTCAGCAGGCCCAGCTCGTACTCGGTGAGTACCAGCTTGTCCCCGGTGTCACCCTTTGCTTTCAGGCCGAACAGCTTCTCTATGTCGGCCAGGACGGTGTTGAAATCAGTCTTGTTCTCCTTGTAAGCGGCTACATAATCGCTGTCGAACTTGGCAAAAGAAATTTTCTGGCTGTCCAGCAGGGAGAGGTAGGTGTCGTAGTCGGTTCCGGCAAAGCCGATGGTCAGACCGCCGGTTTCGTGGTCACCGGTAACCAGGATCAGAGTCTCATCGGGGTGTTCCTTGGCAAAGTCGATGGCTACCTGCACCGCGTCGGCTAGGGCCAAGGTGTCGTGAATGGTGGAGGCGGCATCATTGGCGTGGCAGGCCCAGTCGATCTTACCTCCCTCGCACATCATGAAGAAGCCCTTGTCGTTGTCCAGAACCTCAATACCCTTTTCCACATAGTCGGCCAGGGACCACAGTTTGTCTGTCCGGTCCAGCTCATAGGCCATGGCATCAGAGTCGGCCAGATGCTCGTCGATAATGATGACAGGACCGGAGGTGATCTTATCGGCCTCAGCTTGGGTCTTTACCACGTTGTAGCCCGCCTGCTTTGCCAAGGCATACAGATCCTCCTTGTCCTTGTCCGCTCCGGTGGGCTTTTTCAGTCCGCCTCCAGCAAAATACTCAAAGCCAGAGTCGATTAGTTCCAGGCCGATCTCGTAGTAGCTGTTGCGGCTGGCTTGGTGGGCGTAGAAGGCTGCGGGAGTGGCGTGGTTCAGGTTGACAGAGGAGATGATGCCCACCTTCATCCCCAACTGCTCGTGAACCTTCTCGGTGATCGTCTCATAAACCTTGGTGGCTGTTTCGTCCACATTGATGGAGCCGGAGTAGGTCTTGTAGCCAGTGGCGATAGAGGTGGCGGTGGAAGCGGAGTCGGGAGCGAAGCTGTTGGAATCGTAGGTCACAACGGAACCAACCGTTTCAAAGCCCATGAAATTCAGCGGCTTGGGGCCGTCCAGCACCGCACCCTGGTTGTCGTCCAGGCTGGGAACTGCCTGCATATAGTCGCTGTCGGCCATGGCCCCGAGATAGTCCGCCGCGGACTGGAACTG
>ERZ778496.2280-NODE-2280-length-11571-cov-3.873915_pt1 | contig 11571 bp, 10 predicted proteins | sample MGYA00433099_ERZ778496 | MGnify/ENA primary metagenome ERZ778496 (study PRJEB29527, sample SAMN07138962) | mouse gut metagenome | material: feces | host: mouse | place: China:Nanjing | collected 2016-01-25 ... | reverse complement strand
TGGCACAGGAGGAAAAACAGGCCTCGAAACGCCGCAAGACCCTCGAACGCGAACTCGAGTGGGTGCGCATGGCGCCAAAGGCCCGTCAGGCCAAGGGCAAGGCACGCCTCAACAGTTACGACAAACTGCTCAACGAAGACCAGCGCCAGCGCGAGGAACGCCTTGAAATATTCATACCCAACGGCCCGCGCCTGGGCAATAAGGTAATCGAGGCCAGCCACCTTGCAAAAGCTTTCGGCCACAAGGTGCTGTTCAAGGACCTGTCGTTCGCCCTTCCTCCCAACGGCATAGTCGGCGTCATCGGTCCCAACGGCGCCGGCAAGACTACGCTATTCCGCCTGATTATGGGCCAGGAGCAACCCGACAACGGTTCTTTCGAGGTCGGCGAGACTGTCAAAGTCGCCTACGTAGACCAAAGCCACCACGACTTGTTGCCCGAGCGCACGGTCTATGAGGTAATCTCGCAGGGCGTGGAGAGCTTCCGCATGGGTGGCCGCGATGTCAATGCCCGTGCCTATCTGTCGCGTTTCAACTTTACCGGTGCCGACCAGGAGAAGAAAATCGGCGTGCTGTCGGGTGGCGAACGCAACCGCCTGCACCTTGCCATGGCGCTTAAGGAAGAGGGCAATGTGCTGCTGCTCGACGAACCTACCAACGATATCGACGTCAACACCCTGCGTGCCCTCGAGGAAGGTCTCGAAGACTTTGCCGGATGCGCCGTGGTTGTGAGCCACGACCGCTGGTTCCTCGACCGCATCTGCACCCACATACTGTCGTTCGAAGGCGATGGCAACGTGGTGTTCTACGAAGGGTCATACTCCGACTACGAAGAATATAAGAAGATGCAGAATGGCGGCAAGGAGCCCCCTCGGCGCCGCTATCGCAAACTGATGGAATAAGCCGTCGGTTTCCGCGCAATACAATCCCCGAAAGGGTATAACCGGCAATAAAAGCAAGCGGTTATACCCTTTCGGGGATTATTTTTTGGGCTTCTGCAATGGCAATTAATCAAGCAGATATGCGAAGTGCTTATATGCGAGGTCTTGCAATGATATTTCGCCATCGTCGAGACGTTTTGCATCGGTGGTGCTGACTTTGTCGCGAAGAGGTGTGGAGTCGTGGTATTCGGCTGTTATAAACGTGTCGTTACCAGCGGTTTCGATTGCAATATTGCTGAATGGTGAAGAATCGGCTTGGCGCGATGTGTAGTTGATTGAGTACGGAATATCTCGCACCCTGCCGGGAGTGGGAGTCAAAATTCCCTGTTTTACAAGCGCGTCAATGTCGCGCAGGGCTGTGTCTTTTGACACGCCTGCTATTCTTTCCCAATTCTTGGCTGTCAATTTAGCGTCATAACCGTCGAGATATTTGTTTAGAACCATTCGCTGCCGGTCGGTTATAATTGCTTGACAATGAGTATTCCAGAAAGTCGCCTTTCTTAGGACGAGCGAAAGCATGGCATTTGAGTCCTCTACAGCGGCTATAATCGCATTGAAATACCACACGAGCCATTCGGTAATGTCGCCGTCGCCTCTCTGCGTCTTCTCCAATACCTTGTAATAGTGGTTTTTGTCTTTGAGTATTTGTCGGCTGAGGCTATAGAAATGCATCCCGTCGCCGTCGAGGGCGGCCATAACCATGTCGGATATGGCTCGGCCTATACGCCCGTTGCCATCGTCAAATGGGTGTATGCTCACAAACCATAGGTGCGCAATGGCCGATTTTAGGATTCCCGGATGATTGTCGGGGTGGTTCATCCAGTCAATGAACCGTTTCATTTCAATAGCAACACGTCCGGCCGATGGTGCGCGGTAGTGAATCCTTTCCCTGCCAAACATGCCTGAAACAACCGACATCTCATCGGTGCGGTAAGCTCCGATAACAATGTCGGTTTTGTTAGGGAAAAGTGCGCGGTGCCAGTTGAAAAGTCTCTCTTCGGTCAGGGCTTCTTTTTGGTTATGCGTAGCGTCAAGCATCATTTCAACTATGCCGTCGACATAATGGGTGGGGTCTTTGCTCTTTTGCAATGAAACACCGAATTTGCGAGCCACCGAGCTACGCACTTCGTCGGTGTCGAGGCGCACGCCTTCGATTTCCGACGAAGCAACCACATCGTTGGTCACAGCCTCGACGGTGGCTGCCAGCTGGCTGTCGAAACCGATTGCAGCCATTCGTCCTGCCAGATAGCCAAGCCTGTGCATGGCTTGCAACTGTAGGGCGTTGATGGTGCTGGCGTCCCATCTGAAATCTGTCCAGTTATCGTATTCGTGTATAAACATTGCTCAAGATTTATAATTTATCGACGGCAAATATATAAAAAAGCCCGATAACTCGCAAATTTTGCGAGTTAGTAGGCGCAAGTTGTGTATGAAAATTTTTGCTTTTGCTCTGAAATTTTCATATTTGACAGAAATTTGTTAATTTTGCAGCTAAAATTTAGCGAGAAAATGAAGATAGCGATTGTGGGCGCCTCGGGCGCTGTAGGTCAGGAATTTATCGATGTTCTTAACGGCTCGTCGATGCCTGTCGACGAACTCAGGCTTTTCGGGTCGGAGCGCAGTGCCGGGCGCAGGTACCATTTTCGCGGATGCGAGACCCAGCCCGTCAGGGTGCTTGGCGCAAACCCCCGTGACTTCGAGGGCATAGACTTTGCCTTTGTGTCGGCCGGTGGTGACGTGTCGAAGCAGTATGCTCCCGAAATCACCTACTATGGAGCCACGATGATAGACAATAGCAGCGCCTTCCGAATGGACGACGACGTGCCCCTGGTCGTGCCAGAGGTCAACGGTGCCGACGCCCTCGACGCCCCGCGCAATATCATCGCCAACCCCAACTGCACGACCATACAGATGGTCGTAGCTCTCAAGCCCATCAATGATTTGTCGCCAATCGAGCGTGTGCATGTGGCCACGTACCAGGCTGCGAGCGGTGCCGGCGCTACCGGCATGGCCGAACTGCGTGAACAGACCGAACAAGTCGTAGCTGGTGAACAAGTGACGCACAAAAAGTTTGTGAGCCAGTTGGCTATGAACCTCATACCGCATATCGACACCTTTACCCACAACGGCTATACGCGCGAGGAGATGAAGATGCACAACGAGACCAAGAAAATCATGCATGCCCACGCTCTCGAAGTGAGCGCCACCTGCGTGCGCGTGCCCGTAGAGAGGGCGCATAGCGAGGCGATATGGGTGCGCACAGCCGACCCCATCGGCGTTGCCGAGGCCCGCATGGCATTTGCCTCGGCCGAGGGCGTGGTGCTTGTCGACCGTCTCGAGCCGCTCGGCTACCCGATGCCCCTCTTTGTTGCCGGCAGCGACCCCGTATATGTGGGCCGTGTGCGCGCCGACCTTGCCGACCCCAACGGCTTGTCGTTCTGGACTGTCGCTGACCAGATACGCAAGGGCGCGGCCCTCAATGCCGTGCAGATTGCACAATATATACTTGACCATAGATGATACCTCTCGCGCAAGCCCTGGTGACACAGCCGGTGCAGATATTCTTTATCGTGCTGGCTATCATCCTCTTTGCGCCTTTGTTGCTCAACAAGCTCAAAATCCCCCACATCATAGGCATGATTGTTGCCGGTGTGGTAATCGGGCCTTACGGGCTCAACATCCTCGACAACGATTCGTCGTTTGCCGTTTTCGGCCAGGTGGGGCTTCTCTACTTGATGTTCCTTGCCGGTCTCGAAATCGACATGTACCATCTGCGCCTCAACCTCGGGCGCGGACTTGTCTTCGGTGCCCTGACCTTGCTCATACCCCTTGCCATGGGCATATTGTCGAGCGTGTATATACTTGGCCTTGACTGGACTACCTCGTTCCTCCTCGGGGCAATGTATGCCTCGCATACCCTGCTGGCCTATCCTGTCGCCGCCCGTTTCGGCATCACCAAGGCCCCTGCCGTGGTCATGGCGATAGTAGGCACGATAATAGCCGTAATCGGTGCCCTGCTCGTGTTGGCGGCTACGGTGAGTGTGCGGCAGGAAGGATATTTCAATGTCGTCGCCATCGCCCTGTTGATGCTGAAACTCGGCGTATGGGTGGCCGCGCTGCTATATCTCTATCCGCGTATGACGCGCTACTTTTTCAAGAAGTTCAGCGACAAGGTCACGCAATATGTCTTTGTGCTCCTGCTTGTGTTTTTCGCGGCGTGCTCGGCACAGTTAATCGGTCTCGAGCCGGTGCTCGGGGCGTTTTTCGCCGGCCTGCTGCTCAACAGGTATATACCGATAGCCTCGCCGCTGATGAGCTCGATAGAGTTTGTGGGCAATGCGCTTTTCATACCCTATTTCCTTATCAGTGTGGGCATGATGATAAATGTGCGCGTATTCGGCGATACGGCTACGCTCGGTGTGGCCGCCATAATGCTTGCCGTCGCCCTGGTGAGCAAATGGGTGCCGGCGTGGATTGCGCAGCGGCTCAACGGCTTTGGCAGCGAGAGCCGCAATGTGATGTTCGGCCTCACGGCGGCGCACACGGCTGTCGCACTGGCCGTTGTGACGGTGGGCTACCGCCTCGAGATGTTCGACGAGCGCATACTCAACAGCACCATAGCCGTCATCCTGGTCACCTGCGCCGTGGCACCCCTCATCACCTCGGGTGCCGCCGCAAGGCTGAAGGTGCGTATGATTGAAGAAGACCCCGACCATGCCACTGCCAAAAACCGCAGAAACAACAATACGCTCATCGGTGTGGCAAACCCCATCACCACCCCTGCGCTGGTCGAGATGGCCGTGCTGATGCGCAACACGCGCGGCACTCACCATTTCTACGCCCTGCACGTGCGCAACGACAACAGCCCTGCAGCCAAGGCCCTGTCGCGCAACTCGCTCGAGGCTGCCCGGCGCACGGCCTCGGCTGCCGACACCGGTATCGAGACCCTCGACCGCTACGACCTCAACACCGTTACCGGCGTGCTCAATGCAATCGAGGAGCGCGACATAACCGAAATAATGCTCGGCATGCACCGGCGCACCACCGTCATAGACTCGTTTTTCGGCATCAAGGTAGAGCAGTTGCTGCGGTCGACAAACCGCATGATTATCATTTCGCGCTGCTTCATACCGGCCGGTACCATCACCCGTGTAGTCGTATGGGTGCCTGCCGATGCCCAGTACGAGACAGGCTTTAACCGCTGGGTGCGGGCCTTGTCGCGACTGACGCGCCAGGTAGGCTGCCGCATCATATTCTGCTGTCCGGCCGAGGTGCAGCCGCTTATCCGTGGGGTTATTTACTCGGAGAACTACGGCATAAGGTGCGAGTTCCAGACCACCGAGGGGTGGGACGACCTGATACTGATGTCGAACCGGGTGCTCGACGACGACCTCTTTGTAGTGATTGGTGCCAGGGTGCAGTCGGTGTCATACCGGGCCGAGATGGCCGAGCTGCCGACATTCCTGCAGCGTCATTTCTCGCGTAACAACCTGATGATGATATATCCCGAGCAGTTCGGCGAGGCCCCTGTGCTGACCTCGTTTACCGACCCCTTGTCGTCTGACCTTGCCACGGCACCGTCGCCGCTCATGCTCTCGTTGCGCAAACTATTCAAGGTCTTTAAGTTATGAACGTCATAGAGATAAACGACCTCTCCGATGAGCGCGTGCGCCCCTTTGCGTCGCTAACCGACAGGCAGTTGAGGTCGGAGGCCGGACTGATAATAGTAGAAAGCCCCAAGGTCATAATGTCGGCGCTCGATGCCGGCCTCGAACCTGTGTCCTTGCTGTGCGAAGGGCGGCACATAGCCGGTGACGCTGCCTCGGTGATAGCGCGGTGCCAGTCTATGCCCGTCTATACGGGCAGCCGCGAACTACTGGCCTCGCTGACAGGCTATACCCTGACACGCGGTGTGCTGTGCGCCATGCGTCGCCCCGGCGCAGTGCCGCTGGCCGATATTTGCCGCGATGCGCGACGCTTGGCGGTAATTGACGGTGTGTGCGATACGACAAACATAGGCGCGATATTTCGCTCGGCAGCCGCCCTCGGTATCGACGGAGTGGCGCTGACCAAGACGAGCTGCGACCCTCTGAACCGCCGCGCCATACGTGTGTCGATGGGCACGGTGTTTAAGATTCCATGGTGCATGTTGCCCGACGATGCCTACGCCGCCTTGCGCGGCGAGGGCTTCAAAATCGCCGCCATGGCACTGACCGACGACAGTGTGGCCGTCGACGACCCCGCCATGAACTCCGAGCCACGCCTCGCCATAGTGCTCGGCACCGAGGGCGACGGGCTGAGTGCCGGCGCCATAGCCGGTGCCGACTACGTGGCGCGCATACCCATGAGCAGGGGAGTGGACTCGCTCAACGTCGCCGCCGCCTCCGCCGTCGCCTTCTATGTGGTCACAAGGTGAAGAGATTCTCGGCATAGTACTGTTGTGTGCCGGGTATGCTTTGCTGAGAGTCTTTCTAAAAAATAAGGTGCCGGAGCGGACTAACCGCCCCGGCACCGGGTTTATAGGGGATAGGCTACGACGGTCAGAGTTTTACTTTGAACGTTTGTCCGTCGGCATATACGATGTAAAATCCGGGTACGAGGGAGAAGCCCGTCTCATTGCCGCAGGCATCGGCATAGGCCGTCAGTGAACCTGCGAGGGTATAGATGCGGATTTCGTCCCGGGCACCGGCGACAACTATTTGTCCGTTTGCCGTGTAGACACTGATGAGTGGTGTGCTACCGGCAACGTTTTCGACGCCGCTGTTAGCCTCTACGTAGACATGAATGCTATCGAACACTCCGGAGTCATCGACGCATTTGGCTGTAACCAGTTCGTCGCCTACACGCAGAGCTGTGATAAGGCCGTCTGGAGTTACTGAAAGTACGGGATTGTGGGTCAAACCGAAATTACGGTGCATATTTAGTTTGGTAAAATTGTGGCTATTATAGGAGCTTGGACCTCCGGGACAAGTCATTGACAAGGCAACGTTAATCATTTATTTGCAAGTGATTAAATATAAATGTAACGTCTAACCTAAGGCTTGTCCCGGAGGTCCAAGCTCCTATTGTAGATACCACTATAATCCCCAAAATTTTAACATTTGCACCAGAAACTCGGCTTGACCCAAAATCACTCTGATTGCTTTAAAAGCCTTTCTCGAGCGGCAAAAAACGCAAAAATCAATGTGAAATTGCGCGCATGTGAATAATAATCACTATATTTGCAAGCTGAAACAAAAGCTTGAAATTTTTATTAATAATTAAACCATAATAATCACATGCAAAGCAAAGGAAAATTAGGAAGCGTCGTTGCCGGCGTGATTGCTATTTTCTTGGTTTTGGTGTGCCTGTTCTACCTGTCGTTTACCTTTGTAAGCAGCAAGTACGAGAACCAGGCCGCCGAGTATGCCAAGGTAGAATCGGGCGACAACGATGACGCTGCCTACAACCAGGCCTACAAACACTACATGGACTCGCTTGCCGACAAAAAAGTGTATGCCGGTCTCTACACTCTCAACGATGTACGCAAATGGGGCGTGGGCCTCGGCCTCGACCTCAAGGGCGGTATGAACGTCATCCTCCAGGTCGACATGCCCGACATGCTCCGCTCGATGAAGGCCGGTGAAACCGACTCGACATTCGAGGCCGCACTCAAGGGTGCCAACGAGATGGTGGCATCGCACCAGAGCGACGATTTCGTGAGCAGCTTTATACAGCTCTACCGCCAGGCCAAGCCCCAGGCCGACTTCTCGGTAGTGTTCCAGGATGTTGTTGCCAGCGGTGCCAGCGACGAGGCTGTCCGCACAACCCTCAAGGCACAGGTAAAAGACCGCGTGGACAACTCGGCAACAAACGTGCTCCGCAACCGTATCGACCAGTTCGGCGTAGTGTCGCCCAACATCCAGGTGCTCCAGGGCAAGGATGGCCAAATCCTGCTCGAGCTCCCCGGTGTGAAGGACCACGAGCGTGTCCGTGACCTTCTCCAGCGCTCTGCCAACCTCGAGTTCTACGAAACATATACCGCCGACCAGCTCCAGGGTGCCTTCAACGCACTCCTCGGCCGTCTCGCCGCCGATACCACTATCAACGTCCAGGCCCTCCAGACCGTGCTCGGTCGTGGTGGTTATGGCGCAACCGTGGGTTACGCTCCCGATGCCAAGACCATGGCCGCTGTCGACGCCCTCCTCGAGACCGCCGCTGCCAAGAGCCTCCTTCCTTCTGACCTGCGCCTGCGCTGGGCTGTGAAACCCACCGTTCGCCAGGATGCCAACGGCCAGGAGCAGAACTTCGGCACCGCCCTCTATGCCCTCAGGGCCAACGGCGGCAAGCCCGCCCTCGACGGCAAGGCCGTGAGCGATGCCTCGTCGAACCCCGACCCCCTGCGCGGTGTCGAAGTATCGATGCGCATGAACGCCGAAGGTGCCCGCAACTGGGCCCGAGTGACCGGCCAGAACGTGGGCAAGCAGGTTGCCATCGTGCTTGACGACAAAGTTTACTCTGCCCCCAACGTCAACGACAAAATCGAGGGCGGCCAGTCGTCAATCACAGGTGACTTCTCGCTCGAAGAAGCTCGCGACCTTGCCAACGTGCTCAAATCGGGCAAGATGGATGCCAAGGTGCATATCATCTCCGATATGGTTGTAGGCCCCTCGCTGGGTAAGCAGGCTATTGAGTCCGGCTTTATCTCGTTCGTGGTGGCCCTGGTGCTCCTTATGATATTCATGATGGCCTTCTACGGCTTCATCCCCGGCTTGATTGCCAATATCTGCCTGATTTGCAACCTCTTCTTTACGATGGGTATCCTGGCATCGTTCCAGGCCGTGCTCACCATGAGCGGTATCGCCGGTATCGTGCTGTCGCTCGGTATGGCCGTCGATGCCAACGTGCTTATATTCGAACGTACTAAGGAAGAGCTCCGCGCCGGCAAGAATGTGCGCAACGCCCTCGCCGACGGTTACAGCAACGCCTTCTCGGCCATCTTCGACTCTAACCTGACATCAATCATCACCGGCGTCATCCTGCTGCTCTTCGGCACAGGTCCTATCAAGGGCTTCGCCACCACGCTGATTATCGGCCTTGTATGCTCGTTCTTCACCGCAGTATATCTGAGCCGCCTCTTCTTCCTCTGGTTCAGCAAGACCGACGCCTTCAACAAGCTCACCTTCTCGACAGGCTTGTCTAAGAAGATGTTTGTCAATGCCGGTGTCAACTTCCTCGGCCAGCGCAAAATCAGCTTCACTGTCGTAGCCGTGCTGGTTGCCGTGGTGGTGATTTCGCTCTTTGCACGCGGCCTCAACCAGGGCATCGACTTCTCGGGTGGCCGCAACTACATCGTCAAGTTCGAGCAGCCCGTCAACACTGTCGAGCTCCAGCAGGTACTTGCCGAGCAGTTCCCCGGCGCCTCTACCTCGGTTATCACAATCGAAAGTTCTAACCAGGTGCGCGTGTCGACCAACTACAAAATCAACGACGAAAACGCCGACACCGAGCGTGAAATCACCGGCAAGCTCTACACGGCCCTGCAGCCCTACCTGCGTGCCGGCATGACAGCCGAGGAGTTCTCGACCACCGATGCCTCGCAGGGTATCGTAAGTTCGCAGAAAGTAGGCCCGTCGGTTGCCGACGACATGCGCACAGACGCCTATATCGCCGTTGCCATCGCGCTGATTGCGATGTTCCTCTACATCCTTCTGCGCTTCCGCAACGTCGCCTTCTCGCTCGGCGCACTTGCCGCCGTGGCATTCACAGCGTTCACCATCATCGGCTTCTACTCGCTCTTCTACGGCGTACTTCCCTTCGCCATGGAAATCGACCAGACCTTTATAGCGGCTATTCTGACTGTAATCGGTTACCAGATAAACGATACCGTGGTGGTCTTCGACCGTGTGCGTGAAAACACGGCCCTCTATCCCAAGCAAGATTTCTTCACCACCATCAACAAGTCTATCAACACGACCCTGAGCCGTACAATCATGACCTCGGCCTCGACGCTGTTGGTACTCCTCTGTATCTTTATCCTCGGTGGCGATGCAATCCGCAGCTTCACGTTTGCGATGCTTTTCGGTGTCATCATCGGTACCTGCGCCACCATCTGGGTTGCCTGCCCGGTGGCATATCTTACCGACTCGCGCCGCAAGGCCACAGCTGCTAAGGCTGCCGCCGCAACACGATAACTAATCTAATCCTATCATAATGTAGCCCGGTTGCCGTGACGACAACCGGGCTAACTGTTTTTAACAGTCGCATGCCTGGACGCAAGAATTTTAACAAATTGAGAGCGAAAAATTTGGCTATGTCAAAAAAAATTCGTTACTTTGCACGCTGAATTGCGATGCTGGCAAAAAAGTGCCCGGAAAAGATGCAGCCGGGTTGCGATATGAGAATTGCCGAGGCGTCAATAAGTTCTTGATGTATAAAATAATAGAAATAACGATAAACCATTAACAGCCATGTCAAAGATTTGTCAAATCACGGGCAAAAAAGCAATGGTGGGAAACAACGTTTCGCACTCGAAACGTCGCACCAAACGCAAATTCAACGTTAATCTCTTCAATAAGAAATTCTATTGGGTAGAGCAGGATATGTGGATTAGCCTCACCATCTCGGCCGCCGGTCTGCGTACTATCAACAAACTCGGTCTCGACGCCGCAATGCGCCAGGCTGCCCAGAAGGGTTACCTTCAGGATTCTGACATCAAGATAATCGGTTTCTAACCCCTAATAACCACAGCGCAAAATGGCAAAGAAAGCAAAAGGCAACCGCGTACAGGTTATCCTCGAATGTACCGAACACAAGGCTTCCGGCATGCCCGGCACAAGCCGTTATATCACCACCAAGAACCGCAAGAACACCACCGAGCGTCTTGAGCTTAAGAAATACAACCCCATTCTTAAGCGTGTAACTGTCCACAAAGAAATCAAATAAACACTACTGAGATATGGCAAAGAAAACCGTCGCAACCCTCCAGAAGGGTGAAGGCCGCACCTACAGCAAGGTTATCAAGATGGTGAAGTCGCCCAAGACAGGCGCTTACACCTTCCAGGAGCAAATGGTTCCCAATGATGCTGTGAAAGAAGCACTCAAATAATATACACCAACCACCATACATGCGGCGCGTATCCCACACGGGTACGCGCCGTTTTGATTTTAGTGGCCAAGCCAAAATTATGGTGCATGTTTAGTTGGATGGGGATGTGGCTATTGTAGGAGCTGGTACCTCCGGGACCAGCCATTTTCGAGGCAATGCTTTTCATTTATATACAAGCAGTTAAATGTAACGGCCGACCTAAGGCTTGCCTCGGAGAGTCAAGCTCCTATCGTTGAGAACCATCATCTTTTATATTATTTAATTATGCATAATGGTTTCGGGTTGTGCTGATTTAAGTGGCCGATGATGAGTATGGGTCGGTGGTCGATGATGATTGTGTCGGCAAGCGTGCCACGGCCCATCCGGCCCGTACCGCCGACCATGACGGGGGCGAGGCCCGGGTTGGTAAACAGCGTATTGGCCGGGTGGATGCTTACTTTTTCTGGGTTGGTGGCATCGATAGTCATTATGGTGCCTGCCGGGGCGTCGTTGTAGAGTGCCAGCGGGCTGTCGCCTCGATAGGGGTCGACGACGCGGTAGAGGCTG
>ERZ778496.2263-NODE-2263-length-11688-cov-3.211553_pt1 | contig 11688 bp, 5 predicted proteins | sample MGYA00433099_ERZ778496 | MGnify/ENA primary metagenome ERZ778496 (study PRJEB29527, sample SAMN07138962) | mouse gut metagenome | material: feces | host: mouse | place: China:Nanjing | collected 2016-01-25 ... | reverse complement strand
CACCGGAATCGTCCGGTTTTGCCCGAAACTGAGACGCATAGATCTCCTGATAAACGCTGCAGCTTTCCAGCAGCTGTTCATGTGTCCCTTTTCCCACCAGTTCTCCGTCGTCCAGAACGAGAATACAGTCCGCGGACTGTACCGAAGATGTTCTCTGTGAGACGATAAACACTGCCGGCGCATAATCCAGCTTACGCAAAGAGGCACGCAGTCTGGCGTCTGTCGCAAAATCCAGCGCGCTTGCGCTGTCATCCAGAATCAGAATCTGCGGTCTGCGTACCAGTGCTCTGGCAATCGTCAGACGCTGACGCTGCCCGCCGGACAGATTTTTACCGCCCTGTTCGACTGGTTCGTCCAGTCCCAGCTCCTTTGCCTGAATTACGTCCGCCGCCTGCGCCGCTTCGATCGCTTCCTGCAGCTGCGCCTCTGTCGCGTCCGGATTTCCCCATTTTAGGTTGTCCCGAATCGTTCCTTTAAACAGAACCGCCTTCTGCAAAACGACGCCGGCCTTCTGTCTGAGCTCCTGCAGATCATAGAACCGCACATCTTTTCCATCGACTTTTACCGATCCTTCTGACACATCATAAAATCTTGGAATCAGATTGACAACGGTACTTTTTCCAGAACCCGTACCGCCGATAATCCCAATCGTTTCACCGGGATATGCCTCAAAGTCGATACCTGCCACCGCATATTCGCCAGACCCATGATAAGCCATGCTGACGCCGGTAAACGATACTTTTGGTACGTTGTCTGACACCCGGCTCTGATTCGGGTCACTGTCCGCCAGATCTTTGGTCTGTGCCATTCCGGTTTCCACATCCAGCACATCCGCCACACGCTTTCCGCATGCGATCGCCTTTGTAACGCTTACAATCAGATTTGCCAGCTTGATCAGCTCCACAAGTATCTGTGACATATAGTTCACAAGAGCCACGACTTCTCCCTGCGTCAGATATCCCGTATCCACACGCACCGCGCCTGTCCAGATCAGCACCAGTGTGGCAGCGTTAATAATCACGTAAGTAACCGGATTCATTAAAGCCGATATTTTGCCCACATACTGCTGATCTTCATTCAGCATTTGATTTTTATGATTGAATTGCCTGATCTCTTCTTCTTCTTTGTGAAACGCGCGAATGACACGGACACCGGTCAGATTTTCCCGTACCAGCGTCAGCACCTCGTCCAGTCCGCTCTGTACTTTTTTGTACAATGGAATACTGACGCACATCACGCCAAACACGACCACAGATAACAACGGTATTGTAACGACAAATATGATCGCGGCCTTAACGTCTACCGTAAACGCCATGACCATCGCTCCAAATACAATAAACGGAGAACGCAGAAACAGGCGCAGAAACAAATTAATGCCCGACTGCACCTGATTAATATCACTTGTCATTCGTGTAATAAGCGTTGACGTTCCGATCTGGTCAAGCCTTGAAAAGGAAAGATTCTGAATATGAGAAAATACTGTATGACGCAGCTTCGTCGCCATGCCGACCGCTGCTTTTGCCGCAAAATACTGCGCCGTTATAGAACATACAAGACCAACCGCCCCAAGACCTGTCAGAACCAGGCACATCCGGATTACATAGTGTTTATCTCCATGCGCAATCCCGACATCGATAATCGCCGCCATAACCAAAGGCACAATCAGCTCAAATATCGCTTCCAGCATTTTAAACAGCGGGGCAAGAATACTTTCTTTTTTATAATCTTTGAGAAAATATAATATTTTTTTCATAACTGATACCCTCTTACCTAAAACCAAAAAACAGTCCGGACATATCAAAATCATGTCGTCAACCGGACGCTTTTCAAACGCCCCTGCGCTTTGAAATGCTCCGGTTAATGACATTTTGTAAGAACTGTTACGACATTACTGTCGTCTGCTTATTCAGATTTGTCCGTTCCTGTCTGTGTGCCTGCTCCGTCGTCGGTCGATGTCGTACCTGTTCCGTCGTCGGTTCCCGTCGCTGCTGTTTCGTCGTCTGCGGATGTCTCTGTTTCATCTGCTTTCGCCTTATAAAGCTCGTCAAACTGCACTTTTTTCCATTCGCTTTCGTTGATTTTCCACTCGCTGTCTTTTTTATAGCTTTCAACCGTTTCGGAATATTTATCGTTTTTGCGCTGTGTCAGAATAGACTCTTTTTTTGTTTTGGCAGCGTCTTTGTCATCTGTCGAATCCATACGAATTACATAATACCCGCTGTCTGCTTCTACAACGGTGTCTGCCAGCTCTTTATTTTTCAGCTTGTCCGCCGCTTTTAATACTTCCACGTCCATACTTGTGGAATTATCGTCTTCCTTTAAATCCGCCGCGCCATAGGAACATTTCAGTACCGTATATTCTTCTGCGCTGGCAGCCTCCTCCATATCGTCTTTGGCGTCCGCCAGAAACTGCTCCGCTTTTGCTTTATTATCTGTCTGCGATTCTCCCTCTTCTGCGTCTGCCGCTGTCGTATCATCCGCAGCATCGTCTGTCGTCGTATCTGCCGCGCTCGTTTTATCAAACCGTACATAGCTGAACGTTTTCTGCGCGCATTCCTCATCGCTCACGTTCGTATCTATTTCTTCATAAATCGCCGCGCGCATTTTGGCCTGAATTTTATTCAGACGGAGCATTTCTTCTACGATTTCCTGCGTTGCACCCATCTTATTCAGCGCCTCCGGACTATTGTCTGCCAGGAATTTTGCCGCCGCTTCCGTAATGGCTGCCTTTTCTTCCTCCGTCAGCTCCACGTCGTAATCCGCAGCGTGCGCGTCCATCAGATAACACTCGCGGATATTTTCCATTACGCTGTTTTTTACAGAATCTGTCATAGTCGTCCCGTCACCGGAATCCGAAGTCCACATATCTTCTCCATAATACGACAAAAAATACAGATCCGTCTGCGCAGCCTGATACTGCGCCATAAAGTTTGCAACGCCCATTCCGATTTCTTTGCCGTCCAGCTTTGCTGCCACTGCGTCCGTATTCACCTTATTTCCGCAGCCCGTTACTGTAAATGATGCCAGCAATGCCGCCGACAGCAGCATTGCTGTTATTTTTTTGAACTTCATAAATAAACTGCCTCCTGAAATATTTTAAATATTTGTATTTTTCTGTGATCTTATGCACTGGTCTATTATAGTGCAAATATACGGTATCTGCAAGAAGTTTCATTATTTTTTCACAAAAGCGCGGTCATTTCCTCGGCCAGACCGGTCAGCAGTGCAAGCACATCCGTTTTTTTCGCATCCCTGCTGTTTCTCGCCATATTGTACACAAACGTCGGATTTTTTCCTACGGCGGTAAAGGTCAGCTTTCCGTCATATTTTTTTACAAACGCCGCGATTTTGGACGTATCGATCCGTGCATGCTCATGCATCATCATACGCAGCGTCTTCCCTTTTTGAATAATTTCCCTGATATAGACACGATGAGCCTTCGCCTTTACCTGTGCAATCTTCAGCAGATTAGAGACAGAGCCGGGCGGATCTCCAAAACGATCCAATAATTCCTCCATCATTTCCTCGGCCTCTTCCTGCGTTTCAATCCCCGCCATACGTTTATAAATATCCAGCTTCTGATACTCGTTCGGTATATAAGACGGCGGTATATATGCATCGATATCAATATCGATGGAAGTCTCGAAGTCTTCTTCGGCAGGTATGCCCTTTGCCTGTTTTACTGCCTCGTTTAACATCTTACAATACAGATCATAGCCGACCGCTTCCATATGTCCGCTCTGCTGTGCCCCAAGCAGATTTCCTGCTCCGCGAATCTCCAGATCACGCATGGCGATCTTAAATCCGCTGCCCAGGTCCGTAAACTCCCTGATCGCTGCCAGACGCTTTTCCGCAACTTCTTTGAGCATCTTGTCACGTCTGTACATTAAAAAGGCATACGCCGTCCGATTCGACCGCCCTACCCGTCCGCGCAGCTGGTACAGCTGGGACAGACCCATATTATCCGCATCCTGAATAATCATCGTATTTACGTTTGAAATATCCAATCCTGTTTCAATAATTGTCGTGGACACCAGAACATCGATCTCTCCATTGATAAACTGATACATAATATTTTCCAGTTCCCGCTCCTTCATCTGCCCGTGCGCAATTGCCGTCACTGCGTCCGGCACAAGTTTTTGTACTTTAACCGCCACTTCCTGAATCTGATTCACGCGATTAAACACATAATAAACCTGCCCGCCTCTGGCAAGCTCCCGTACGATGGCTTCCCGTACCATCTCTTCATTATACTCCAGGACATATGTCTGAATCGGCACCCGGTCTACCGGCGGTTCCTCCAGTACGCTCATATCCCGAATGCCGATCAGACTCATATGGAGCGTCCTTGGTATCGGCGTCGCTGTCAGTGTCAGCACGTCCACATTTGTTTTTAATTTTTTTATCTTTTCCTTATGGGTAACGCCGAATCGCTGTTCCTCATCTACAATTAAAAGTCCCAGATCCTTATACTGCACGTCTTTGGACAATACCCGATGCGTACCGACAATAATATCTACCGTTCCCTGACGCAGTCCCTGAATGGTTTTTTTCTGCTGCGCCGGTGTGCGAAATCTGCATAACAAACCGACCTTAATCGGAAAATCCTGCATACGCCGGACAAAATTATTATAAACCTGCTGCGCAAGAATCGTCGTCGGGGCCAGATATACTACCTGTTTGCTCTCCTGCACCGCCTTGAAAGCCGCACGTATGGCAATTTCTGTCTTTCCGTATCCGACGTCTCCGCAGATCAGCCGATCCATGATTTTCGTGCTCTCCATATCTTTTTTGGTCGCCTCGATTGCCATCGTCTGATCTTCGGTCTCCTCAAACGGAAACATTTCTTCAAATTCCCTCTGCCAGACGGTATCCGGCCCATATACATAACCCTTCTGATCTTCCCTCGCGGCATAAAGCTGTACCAGCTCGCCTGCAATTTCCCTGACCGCACTGCGCACCTTCGTTTTCGTCTTCTTCCAGTCCAGACTTCCCAGACTGTTCAGCTTCGGCCTGCGCTCCGTGGCGCCTGTATACTTTTGTATCATATCCAGCTGTGTAGCCAGTATATACAATACCCCTCCCTTATCATATTCAATCTTAATATAATCTTTTGCAGTACCCTCTACATCTATTTTTTCAATTCCCCGATAGATTCCAAGTCCATGATTTTCATGTACGACGTAATCTCCCACGCTCAAATCTGTAAAACTGGCAATTTTCTCCCCATTTTTTACATGCCGGCGTTTTTTCTTCTTCTTTTCCGCGCCAAAAATATCGCTTTCAGATATCACCACAAATCTGAGCAGCGGATATTCATATCCGCGTTTTACTTTCCCGTACAAAGCCATGACTTCTCCCGGCTTTACAATATGGTCATAATCCTCCGTATAAAAGGCGTTTAATCCCTCGTCCACCAGGTCCTGCGTCAGTCTCTGTGCCCTCGTCCTTGACCCTGATAATAAAATCACCTTATAATTTTTCCTTTTATACTGCTGCAGATCTTTTACAAGAAGCTCGAAACTATTATTGTAAGGATTGACCGTACGAGTCTGAAACGGATAGATTCTGGCAGGCGTAAGTTCCGGCAGTTTTAATTCCAGCGTCGCCAGCGCAATGGTATGCAGCCGCCCGGTTTTGGCGAAGATCTCTTTCGCACGATACAGCGCATGCATCTGCCCCGGCAGAATATATCCCTTTTCCAGCCGCTGCTGCATGCTGTCTATATATTCCGTTTCCACTGCCGCGCTTTGCTCCGCAATACGCGCCGGCTCATCCAGCGCTACGATCGTTTTGTTCCGATCAAAATAATCCAGCAGACTTACCGTATGTTCCGTAAAGTAAGACAGATACCCGTCCAGTTTTGCGCTGCTGCCAAGCTCCTGCAATTCTTCTGTCAGCGCATCCACCGCACTTTTCAGCCGAAATGCCTCTTCTGTTTTTCCCTCTTCACGCAGACGTGCCGCAGTCGTCTTTTCTTCCTCCCGCAGACGGCGAATGCCGTCCCGCATCTGCGTTTCAGTTAACAGACACTCATGTGCGGGATAAATACTTATCTGTTCCAGGTTTTCAATCGAACGCTGGCTCGACGCCTCATAGCTTCGAATAGAATCGATCTCATCTCCCCACATTTCAATCCGGTAAGGATTTTCTTCCGTCAGCACATACACATCCAGAATACCGCCCCTTACCGCAAACTGTCCCGGAGTCTCTGCCTGATAATTTCGCTCATATCCCATAACCGCCAGCTGCTTTTGCATCGCGTCGATATCCATCGTACCGCCGGTCTTAAGCGTTTTTATCCCTGATAAAAATCCTGCCGGTTCCGCCATCCGGTTCATAAGCGCGTCAAAAGTAGTGACAACCGTACAGCTGCCCCCTTCTGCCAGTAATTTTAAAACTTCTATCCTTTCCTTTGTCAGTTCGTTTCCCCGAATATCGGACTGATAAAACAAGATGTCTTTCGCCGGAAAATAACGGACGTTTTTATCAAAAAAACGATATTCTTCACAAAATTCTCTTGCACGCTGCTCCGAAAATGTAACGATGAGTCTGCTATCTTCTTTGTTGCCAAGACAATGGAGCAAATGCAGCTTCTGCGAGTCGATGCACCCTGTAATTTCCACAACTCCAGCGCCGGCTTTTTCATGCAGCCAGCTGCGGATCTCCTGATATTCCGTCATCGTCTCAAGCGGCTCGGTAAATGCATTCATGATTCGTTACCCCTGTTTCCTTCTTGTCATTTTACGATTTAAAATTATATTTACTTTTTCTTTTTATTATACATATTCATCGCCTGCGACTCTTCGCCTGCCACAATCAGCGCAGCTGCGGCAACGGCATCCTTCATCGCCGCTTCTGCCTCTTCCTGTTCTTCCTTTGGAAACCGGCTCAGCACATAATCCGCAAGATCCCAGCCATCCGGTTTTTGTCCCACGCCGACTTTAATACGGGCAAACGCTTCGGTTCTCACATGCGCAAGAATACTTTTTATCCCATTATGTCCCCCGGCGCTGCCTTTCATCCGGATTCTGATATTTCCCGGAGCCAGACTGATGTCGTCATAAATGACAAGCAGCTGCGAAGCCGGATCCAGCTTATAAAAACGCATGGCTGCCCCGACAGCCTCGCCACTGTTATTCATATACGTCAGCGGTTTCATAAGCAGCACCTTCTGCCCGCCAATGATCCCGCTGCCGCAGACCGACTGATATCTGATCTCGTTCATCGTAATATGGTATTCCTCCGCTATCCGGTCTATCGTATCAAATCCTATATTATGTCTTGTTTTCTCATATCGTCCGGACGGATTGCCAAGTCCTGCTATCACATACATAACGCTTTATTTCCTCCTTCTTTCTCACGCCGCTGCCTGCCCCGCGGCTCTAAGTATATCATTGAATGGTAAAAAATGAAAGCAGAAAAACCGTGTCGTCTGCTTCCCTTGCACTCTGTCAAAAGATATGCTATAGTCTATACTGACTGGTCCATAAATATTATAAAAAGCGGGGAATACAAATATGTTTGACTATTTTACCACATCCACCCACGATGCCTGGGGAATGGAAGCCACAACGCTGACATTTGCAGGATTTTGCGCAGTCGTCATACTCATTGCGGCGCTGATTCTGGGCGCGCTGTTCTTTCGTCCCAGACGGGAACGCTCCAGAGGCATTTCTACCAAACAGCTTGTTTTTTCATCAGCTGCAATGGCACTGGGTATTGTAACTTCGATGATTAAATTCGCAGATCTTCCGATGGGCGGTTCCATTACGTTATTCAGCATGTTGTTCGTCTCGCTCATCGGATACTGGTACGGACCCAAAATCGGCATCACAACTGCCGTTGCCTATGGCCTGTTACAATTTATCCTGCAGCCGGTCTTTTATTCGCTGCCTCAGGTAATTGTCGATTATCCTCTGGCTTTTGGCGCACTCGGCATCTCCGGTTTTTTCAGCAAAAAGAAAAACGGACTGCTGACCGGCTACCTGGCGGCTGTTCTTGGACGATACTTTTTTGCGTTCTGGTCCGGTATGATCTTTTTTGGCGTATATGCGGCTGATTACAATATGAGCGTGCCTGTTTATTCCATTTTATATAACGGCATGTATCTGATTCCTGAAGCCATTCTTACTGTCGCGGCAATTTCCATGCCGCCTGTCAGAAGCGCATGCAGACGTATGAAGCAGACCGCAACCGAAACACAAAGCAGACAGACTGCCATCTGACCATAAAAACCTCTGCAGCCCGGCCGCAGAGGTTTTTGTTATTAAATAACATTTTAATAAGTCAGATCATAGACGTAGCGTATCGTACTGCTCTTATCTCCGTTAATCAGCACACCAATATTCTGCTGGTTATAAAACCATTTCCCTGTCTGCACCTGCGATCCCAGGACCCAGAAAAAATCTCCCTGCGCAGTTACCGAAGTCTCCTCGTCCACCTGAATATAATCCTTATTCCCTCCGTTATTGCGGAAACACAGATAACCGCTCTTTTTTCCTGTATGTATTTCGTAAAATACACTTGCCGCCGGCGCGTAGCTGATCATACTGCACTGATAAGCCGCCGACTCTTCTCCAAAGAAAGACGCTTCGATCACCGGCGTCAGCTCCGGCAGATTATATGCAGTTGGATCTGCGGAAAACCGGACAATCTGATTATCTTTTATCAGTCCTCTTTTTACAAAGCTGTCAAAATAGCTCTGCTTATCTTCGATCGTCATATCGTAATCATAAATGACCTCGCCAAACATCGACGCCATATCCTCGTCCGAATACGCCTGCGCTTCTTCCCTGGAATTGCCTAACAGCGAATAGTTATAGCAGAGCGACTGACTGATGCGGTACTGATAATCCATCATACTGTTAATCGCAGCTTCGACCGCAGTCTCTCCTTCCACGCCGTTTCCGGTATTTCCCGAAAGTCCCGCTGCCAGCAGCTTATCCTTTAGCACCGTAATCTCAGAAGGTTCTACAAAACTATTATTCTGAATATCGCCGCCTTCTACCAGACGGCCGTAAATATCTGATATTTCCGAATCTGTCATCGTACTGACGGTCCGGTCTGACAAATCCATCACATAATGGCTAAGTCCTTCCTGCGCGTCTTTTTGCGCCTCTTCCTCTGTCTGACCGACAACGTTAAAATAGTATGTGTAAAGCTGCATTCTTAACTCTGCCTGACTGTTCGCATAGGCCGTAACCATTGTACGGCGAATATCTCCGTTACTGTCGCCGTTGTTATTCAGCTTAAACAACCGCGGCGCAAATACGCTAAAAACGACGACGCAGGCCACGATAACGACTCCTATTGCAAAATTACGCGGTGTAAAAATCTGAAATTTTTCTTTCTGCGAATCTTTGGCATTCGCTTCTTTTAGTTTTGCAAGACGCTTTTCCTGCTTCCTCTTTTCTTTCTCCGCCTTCCGTTCCTGTTTTTCCGTCGTTTTATCTGATTTTTTATCCGCAGGCGGCGCCGACGTTATGCCTGCCGCTCTTTCCAGCCTTACTACAAATTTCATGCCGTAAGGCGACTGGAACGTATCCGGATGCGCCTTAATAGACGCGAGAATTTTTTTTGCCTGCTCCGGATCGTCTACGTTGTATTTATCTACAAGACCTTTGATTCTTTTCAAATCCGCAGCAGCTTCCCGATATTCCTGTTCTGTATCAAATTCCAGATCACCCAATTTATATTTCTTTTCCTGTGCCATAATTTAATCAATTCCCTTCATAGATATCCCACTGGTTTTTCCCTTTGCATTTGGCCCTATGCAACGCATCGTCCGCATGCCCTATCAGTTCCATAAACGATTGCTGCCCGTTTCTGGCATACGCAACCGCGATTCCTATCGAAAATTCAAGTTCGATTTTATTTTGTATTATCAAACGCATTTCTGCAAGCAGTTTGCTGCACTTATCCTGTATCATCTCTCGCGAAGGCACGTCGATAACGAACACAATAAATTCGTCTCCGCCGTAACGCGCCAGTATATCGCTCTTACGAAAACAGCTCCTTAAGCGGTCCGCAAAATCCTGGATACATTTATCTCCTGTCTCGCGCCCAAAGCGCTGATTGATCTGCTTAAAATTGTCTATATCGATCAAAAGCAGCGCCTGTAAGCCTTCCCTTTGCTGCAGTACCTCATGAATCATCTGTCCGGCCACATTCTGGTTATACAATCCGGTCAGATAATCATGCTGTTTCGATCTGCCTGTCTGCTTCGCGATCTGCAGCACTTCTCCGACACGCTTTTGCGATTCCAGTACGTTGCAGACTCTGCGTATCACGACTTCTGGTATAAATGGTTTTACGACATAGTCGTTCGCTCCCATGGAAAGCGCGTTGATCTGCTGCTGCCTGGAATCGTCCGCAGTAATAATAACGACCGGAATATGCGCTATTTCAATATCCTCTTTTTTCCGCAGTAAAAATTCTCTTCCATCCATCACCGGCATCATCACATCCAGCAGGATCAGATCGATATGAGAAGCGTTCTTTTTTACAATATCCAAAGCCTCTCTGCCATCCGCCGCTTCCAGTATATTATATTCGCTTTCAAACATGATACGCAAAATCTGGCGATTCATACTCATATCATCCACGATCAGAATCGTCTCGACCTTACTTTCTGATGAGAGAATGGCCTTCCGGTACCTGCGGAGTTCGCGCTCGATCTCTTTTTGAGCGGTAATGTCTGCCATCGTCGCAAAAATTACGCTTCGCTTTCCAACAGAACGTACATATTTCAGGCTCATTTCGATCCACTTTTCCACGCCTTTGTCAGTCGTACAGCAAAACTCGCACCTTGCCACCCGTCCGGACGACGCCACTGATTCAAACGCCGCAAAAACCGCGCCGCGGCAGGACTCATCTACTGCGTTTTGGATACCGTTTCCAATCTGGTCCAGACCGCTATAGCCAAACAAATCGTAATACACATTATTGACCCGTATCGTATCGATCATCTGTTCCACAGGCACGTATTCAAATATTGCCACTGCCTGCAGCATGTTGTTAAACAGCAGCTCCATCTGGGACGAGGCATCCCACAGCTGATCGGCGCTGTTTTTCACGGTATCTGTTTCTTCCTTATGAAATGTAAAGTTCCCAAACGCCAGTCGTTCATATTTTTCCACCGGCATCGGTTTTGAGAAATAATATCCCTGCACAAATTCACAGCCGATACTCCGCAAAAAAGCCACCTGTGATTCCTTTTCCACACCCTCGGCAATCACAGGCATATCCAGCCATTTTGCCATCCGTACGACAGATGCAAGAATATTTTCTCCGCGCCCCGGTACTTCCGAATCCGATAAAAATTTCATATCGATCTTTAAAATATCAACGACAATATCTTTCAAAGTATTCAGGGATGAATAGCCGCTTCCAAAATCATCCATAAGTATACAAAATCCATATTTCTGGAGCTGGGCCATCGTCTTTTTAATCAGCTTCGGATTACTCGTATATGAACTTTCTGTCAGCTCCAGATGCAGCAGCCGCGGCTCGATACGATACCTTCTTACCAGATCCATAATGACGTCTGCCAGCTTGTCGTCGCACAGGCTGACTCTGGAAATATTTACAGAAACAGGAAACGGCTCCCTTCCCTGATCCAGCCATCTGCGAATCATCTGACAGGTATGTTCCCATATATAATAATCCAGCTTTGTAATAAATCCA
>ERZ778496.2259-NODE-2259-length-11715-cov-4.953431_pt1 | contig 11715 bp, 10 predicted proteins | sample MGYA00433099_ERZ778496 | MGnify/ENA primary metagenome ERZ778496 (study PRJEB29527, sample SAMN07138962) | mouse gut metagenome | material: feces | host: mouse | place: China:Nanjing | collected 2016-01-25 ... | reverse complement strand
GGATGTCCCGCGAGAGAAATAGTCAAGAGGTGACAGTTATGAATATTGCAATTTTAATACCTGAACTAGGCGGAGGTGGTGCAGAACGTGTTGCGCAGATACTTGGTGATTACTATGTTGAAAAAGGTAATAATGTATATTATTTTATTGCAGATACAAATACAAAGCAGGACTATTTCGTTAAGGGTGTAATTATTCGGACAAACATTGAAAGCTGCATGAAAGAAGAGTTTAATGATGTAGAAATATTGCTAAGGCTATTTATTAATTCGTTAAAGTTGAGAAAATTGAAAGCCCAGTATAAAGTTGATGTGGCAATTAGTTTTATGGAGGAATTTAATTATTTAAATGTTTTGTCTAAAGGAAAGGAGAAAGTTATTGCAAGAGTATGTACAATACTTTCACCTAGAAAAGAGTTAATTGGATTTTTTTATAAGAAAAGAGTTGTACATTTTTTTTATTCTTGGGCAGATAAAGTTGTTGTGATGAGTCAATATGCTCTAAAAGATATGGTTTGTTGTTATAATTTATTGCCATCAAAAATTGTAAAAATACCAAATCCTGCAAATGGGTTAATAAATCAAAGCAGTCATAAATTATGGGATTTTGGCATAAAGTCAGTTTTATGTGTTGGACGTTTGGAAGCAGTAAAACAACAGGAAAGAATTATAAGGGCATTTTCTTTTGTATGCAAAAGGGATAATGATGCGAAACTAATAATTTTAGGGAAGGGTTCACAATTGCATTATTTAAAAAACATATGTGATAAACTTAAGATTAAAGATTTTGTAATTTTTATTGGATTTACAGATAATGTGACTTATTATTTGGAACATGCAAGAGCATTTGTGATGGCATCAAAGGTAGAAGGGTTTCCTAATAGCATGATAGAAGCTATGAACTATGGAGTTCCGGTTATTACAACGGATTCACCGGGGGCTTGTGGTGAGATTGTAGGAAAACCCAAAAGCATAAATCGTGTTGACTCTATGATACTTTGTAAATATGGTATACTAACACCAAAAATGCCCAATGAAAAATTGAAGATGAATTCCCAATTGTCGAAACAGGAAGTTATTTTAGGCGAAGCTATGCTAAAGGTATTGACTGATAATGAAATTTATGAAAGTTTTAGAAATCAATCATTTAAAAGGGCAGAAATGTTTTCATTGGATAAGATTATTAATAGGTGGAATCAGGTTATAGTGAAATAAAATCGAATAAATTAGGAGGACGAATATGAATGTCTTATTTGTAACACCTGAGTATCCAAGGCGTGGACAACCGACAACAGGATTTCCTAATTATCTATATCGTGTTTCATTATCATTAATACAGTTAGGGCATAAACCAATTATTTTGGCAACTGGAACTTGGGAGGATTATAGGGTGGATCATGGTATCGAAATTTGGATTGTGAGAGAGCCACTTTATGCAAAATATAAGTCGGAGCCAATAAACTATGCTGTTAATGCATTGCATAGAGGATATATTTTAAACCGTAAAATATGCGAAATGATAAAAGAGATGCATATTGATATCATACAATTTACGTCATTGCATGGACTTGCAATGCTTTATTGTGAAAAGATACCAAATGTTTTGAGACTATCATCATATGCCAAAACAGCTTTTGCGTCTTATCAAACATTTTCACCAAGGACAGTTGAAGTTATGTCTTCCTTTGAAAGGATATCTGCAAAAAAATGCAATGCTATTTTTGCACCATGTAGAAAAAATGCGCAGATATTTGGAAAAGACTGTAAAAGAAGCGTTAAAGTAATTGAAACGCCATTTATTAATGATGTACAGGAATATGACAACCAGTATGTAGATACATATTTGAGAGGAAAAAAATATGTATTGTTTTTCGGAACTTTATATATTGAAAAAGGAATTTTAGTAATTGCGGATATATTAGAAAAATTTTTGACAATGAATGTTGATTATTACTTTGTTTTTATAGGAAATGCGTATAACATCCATGGTCAGAGTTCTATGAATATATTGAAAAAGAAGGCAGGAGCATATGTAGAACGCGTGATGATATGGAAGGCAATGCCTCACACACAATTGTATCCGGTAATTAAAAACTCTGAATTTGTTATATTGCCTTCGCTAATGGAAAATTTATCAAATGCATGCATTGAGGCTATGTATTTTAAAAAAGTAGTAATTGGTACAGATGGTGCAAGTTTTGAACAACTTATTACACATGGTAAAAATGGTTTGTTATGCAGGATAGGGGATTCGCAGGATTTGCTGGATAAGATGCAGATGGCAGTGTCTATGAGTGAAGACCAAAAAAGGCAGATGGGAAAAAAGGCAAGGTTGCGTATAGATAAATTAAGACCAGAATATGTGGTAAAACAGTTAGTTCAATTATATGAGTATGTGATAGAAAATAGTAAACATAAATGAAGGGAGAAAAATCAAATGAATAAAGGTGTGATCTCAGTATTATCAGCTTTAGTGGGAGCAGCAACAGGAGCTGGAGTTGTGGGGAAAGTGTCCAATGAAAAGACACAAAAGATGAAGTCAATGTCAGACAAACATTTAGCTTTATTTTTGTTGATGAATCAATGGGTAAAGGTTAAGCAGGAAGGAAAAAATTTATCATCATATTTTGAAAAGAACGGATATAAAAGGATTGCGGTTTATGGTATGAGTTTTGCGGGGGAAACACTGATAGATGAGTTAAAAAATTCTGCAATAGAAGTGGTGTATGGGATTGACAAAAGAGCAAATTCTTTGTATGCAGATGTAGATATTGTGTCTATAGAGGATTCATTAGAGGATGTAGATGCAGTTATTGTTACAGCAATTACATTCTTTGATGAAATAGAAGAAAAATTATCTGATAAACTGGACTGCCCAATTATTTCTTTGGAGGATATTTTGTGTGAAGTATAAATTAAAAAATGAACTTTGACAATATTATACTTTATATGAAGATTTTAGAGTTTTTTCTGTCCATGAGATTTTTGTAAACAAATAAATCAATAAAATGGACTGATTAATATAGGTTAAATAAATAGAAGAATTCTGATATAAAGTATGATGTTAGTTAAACTTTATATCAGAATTATTTATGTTCTTTACTGTAGAATGAGAAGAGAAAATACATATACCATAACACAAGATGCGGGTAGAACGGAAATTGATATATGCAGAATGAAAGTAGACTTAACATATGAAGGTTATAGTGTTTGGCATTGGAACGTATTATAGGGAACAGAAAGAAAAACTGAACATTTTAGATGATATAGAGATTGTTGCTTTTGCAGATAATAATGCGTCATTGTGGAACGAAAGAATTGACGAGATAATTATTATTTCACCCAATTTGATACCATATTTAGAATATGACAAGATCTTGATTATGAGTATACATGTCTGCGCGATATGTGAACAGCTTCTTGCGCTGGGGGTGGTTTGGAACAGGATCATTACATGGGAGCAGTTCTGTGCTGAATCGGTTCAGGGGAAAAGAAACTTATTCTCCATAAAGTCACAAATGGATTATTCACAAAAAAGTATATTGATCATATCTACTGATTTAGGTTACAATGGTGGAACGTTTGCAGCGGTATATGCAGCATTGGCTTTGGAGCAGAGTGGAATATCAGTGATATTAGCTGCCCCAAAAGGGGATAAAAAATTGATCAAAGAAATCATGGAAAGGAAAATTGATGTTGTGGTTTGGCCGTCCCTTCCATATGTATTTGACATTGACAGGGAGTGGATACTACAATTTGACGCAGTCATGGTAAATACATTCCAGATGGTGGAATGTGCGTACCAAATAAGCAAAATCTGTCCAACGATATGGTGGATACATGAACCTTTGGAAATGTATGCGTTTGCGATGATGAAATATCCAAATTGTAAAAAGATAGTCCAACAAAAAAATTTGGATATTTATGCCGTAAGCAAGATAGCACAGAGAAATTATAATAAATCGTTTGGCTTTGACAGATGTGAAAAAATATTGACGCTGGGCATCCCTGATAAGGCGATAGATGTAAAAAAACAAAGGATCCAAGATAAGAAAATAGTGTTTGCTATTATCGGCAGTGTGTGTAGCCTAAAAGCACAGGATATTTTTTTACAGGCAGTATCAATGCTGAGTCATAGAGAGAATCTTGTATTTTGGATTATTGGCAGGATGTATGATAACGAATATTGTCAAAGGATAAGGAATATAGCAGAGGATATTAAATCCGTTAAAGTTTGGGGAGAATTGACTAAGGCGCAAATGGGTAGTCTGTTTCCTGAAATCGATGTTCTTGTTTGTGCGTCTAAAGAAGAAACTTTGTCAATAACAGTCATAGAAGCTATGATGTATAGGAAGATTTGCATTGTGACAGACACTACCGGAATCGCAGAATATATGAAAGATAAGAGGAATGGATTTGTGATATCCTGCAACAATGCCAATGCATTAAAGGAAAAAATAGAATGGATTATGAATAATAAGGATGAACTTGAGAAAATTAGGATACATGCAAGGAACACGTATGAAAAATATTTTAACATGGATGTATTTGGAGCGAATTTGAAAAATGCATTGAAAGATATAGGAAGATAATAGGATTGGTAACAAATGAAGGAATAAGTATATGAAGCTGATTGATTGCGGTATGACAGAATTTGCACAGAGATGTCAGACAAAAGAAGTAGTATGTTTTGGGGCAGGAAAACAATTACAGGAATTTGTGAATGCCATGCCATATATAAATATATATAAGATTGTTGATAATCACAAATACGAAAGTGATGTGGACATACAAGGCAGGAAACTGTCAATTATATCCCTTAGCGGATTTATTGACATGTATAAGGGCAGAATGGATGAAGTGATAATGCTTATTACATGCATGTCATTTGCACAAGTAATACGACAAATGGAGAATATAAGTGTATTGCAGGATTTAGAATGCTGTATTTTCCTTTTTATTAGGGAATATACAGAGGAAACGATCATACCGCCGATGGTACAGGGTGAGGCGCTGATACCGAAAAGATTACATTATTGCTGGTTTGGTAAGGAGGAAATACCAGACGCGTATAAAAGAAATATTGAAAGTTGGCATAAGTTTTGCCCAGACTATGAGATTATTCGATGGGATGAGTCAAATTATGATTTAAATAGCAGTGAATATTCCAAACAGGCATATGAAGCAAATAAGTGGGTGTTTGTTTCGGACTATGCACGGGTTGACATCCTTAAGCAGCATGGTGGGATTTATTTAGATACCGATGTGGAAGTGATCAGGTCTTTGGACGAGTTATTGCGGTGGAAGTTATTTTGTGGCTTCGAAAATATAAATTGGATAGCCTGGGGATTGGCAATAGGTGCAGTAAAAGAACACCCAATCTTAAAAGAACTTTTGAAAATATATAATGATATTCCATTTCAAAATAAAGATGGAAGCTATAATGAAATTACATGCCAGACTTACCAGACGAATATCATGCGAAAGTTTGGTTTTTCCATAAACAATAGGTTTCAGCAGATTGACGGGGTTGCCGTTTACCCGAAGGAATGTTTTGCACCCTTTGGTCTTTATAGAGGAATGGGGAGGATAACGACCAATACATATTCGATACATTGGTATTCTGCATCGTGGTTTGGGGAACGGCAGCAGGCTAAAAGAAATAAGACGGAACAGGATATTGAATGGGTCAGGGAAAGGTATTTTCATGATTAAAGTTATTATGTGGGGAACAGGAGCAACAGCAAAGCAATATATTAATAAATATCATAAACGTATGTGCGATTATGTGGAGATTATGGCATTTATTGATAATGATGAAGCGAAACAGAAAAAAAGGTTTTATGGATATAATGTCATATCTTATGAAAAGGTAGATGATTATGAGTTCGATTATATTGTAATTATGAATACCTACACAAAAGAAATATGGAAGCAGATAGGGAAAGAGATTGAGAATGATAGAATTGTTATTTCTAGTGACCAGTTTTTTGAACTGTTTGTTAATACTGGTTATTGGGAAGATAAACGTGTTCTATTTTATGGAGATGGAATGCGTTTTGACTTGGTCGAATACAGAGCACAGTTTACATTTAAGACAGTACAATATGTAAAAACAGGTGGATTGGGCAGTGTAACAGATTTTGATGTAGTTTTCCTATGTCCTCCAAGGTTGCTTGACCAACATGGAACATTAACGTATGAAGAAAAACTGCGTATAGATATTCATGAAAAAATGGATATAGAAGATGAACATATATTAGGGATTGGAGAGTGGAGATATTATCTGCAATGTGACCGACGGATAAAAGGGGGATCGCAAAACGGAAATAAAAACTTTTTTATAATAGGAGCGTTGGATCCCATGCAAGGATGGGGAAATATACTTTTAAGAGTTTTAGGGGGAATCACCTATGCACGAAATCATCATATGATTCCGATTGTTGATATGCAAAGTATTAAGAACCAGTATCTTCCGGAAGGCTTAGTAGGCGTCCATAATGCATGGGAAGACTTTTTTGAACAGGTCAGCAGGTTTGACATTAGTGAGGTATATTGTTCCCGAAATATAATTTTAAGCGGTATCAATACGCATATTGATTGTCTGATGGATGCTGGTGATATTGATTACAGGAAGAATGTGGTGCAATTGTTGGAGCGGGCATATAAGGTTCTTTTCCCTGAAAAAGAAAAGGTGTTAGGTGTTGTATATAGGGGAACTGACTATAATGTGGTGTATAGTCATACAACACCATGGAAACTAACAGAGTATATATCTTATATAAGACATTATAATGAAAAGATAGGGTATGGATACATTTTTTTGGCAACAGAAGTAGAAGAGGCGGTTGTAGCATTTAAAAAAGAATTTGGAAATAAGGTTTTTTGGGTAGAACAACAAAGATATCCAGCGTCTGAACGCAGATGGCTATATTCTATACATTTTGATAGGGAGAATGATGAGTTCAAAAAAGGTATGGAATATATAACTGTTTTGGAACTGCTTTCAAGATGTGATGCGATTGTTGGTACAAATTCAGGAACAGTAAGGGCAGCAATTGTTTTAAATAAAAATCAATATGAACATATAAATATCTTGGAATAGTATGTAATGATAAAGTTTTTGTAGAAAAGGTCAGTAACAGATAAAAAGTATTCTGAAAAGGGAAACACATGGTAAAAGTATCAGTGATTATTCCGGTATACAATACGGGAAAATATTTAAGGCGCTGTTTGGACAGTGTGATAATGCAGACATTAGGAAATATTGAGATCATTTGCGTGGATGATGGCTCTACGGATGAAAGTGCCCGCATTTTAGAGGAATATGCAGACAGGGATGACAGAATCAAAGTGATATACAAACAAAACGGGGGGCTTGTTTCTGCAAGGAAGGTAGGCGTAATTGCGGCAGAAGGAGAATACATTGGATATGTGGACAGTGATGACTGGATCGAACCAGATATGTATGAAAAGCTGTATGGATGCGCGCATAACAATCATGTAGATATGGTAACAAGTGGTTATTTATTTGAGGGCAATTATATAACAACGCATTTTGACGACGTAACGGAAGGATTATATGATGAGGCTAATATGAGGTATTTGCGGGAAAATGCCATATACAATTTACAGACAAAGAATGTTGGGCTGAGGGGATCGTTGTGTTGTAAGTTGTTCTGTACAGAGTTGCTAAAGACGGTGCAAGAAGGGATATCAGATAAACTGACATTCTCAGAGGATAAAATGTGTGTCCTCTCTTATGTTTTAAGTTGTAGCAGGGTATATGTGCTAAAAAGAGCGTTCTACCATTATATCTCACATCCTTTTTCTATGGTTCATAAGTGCAATGATGACTATCTGATCAGTGTAAATGAGGTATATAAGCATTTTATAAAGTTGTATCAACATCCTTGCTTTACACCTGTTATGCGTATGCAAGCTGAATTATATATTACAGAATTGTTATATAAGGGGATTAATTCAAGGCTTGGTTTTCAGAATCGTAATTTATTTTGGATAAATCCATATTATCTTGATGATATTCCTGCTGATGCAAAGATTGTGCTTTATGGTGGTGGGGAACTTGGAGATGCATATAGACGTCAGATTGAAATGCGTGATGATTTGGTGCTGGTTGGATGTGTAGACACACAATATATAGAAAATGTACAAGTTGGCGCATTGGGGATGCTTTTGGGGGAAGATTATGATCTTATTTTAATCACTGTTAAAAATCCCAAAAAAGCTATGGAGATAAGGGAAGGTTTGACCTATGAAGGCATTCCAGATGAAAAGATCCGTTGGTATGAACAGAAAGAGATTTATTGGGAGTATGCAGAAAGTAACGGGTGGCTGAGATGCAGCTGAAATTGTTGAATGCATCGACTTTTAAAGATATTTCGGATAAAGGAATTGTTTGTTATGAAAAATCAGAAATATATTTAAGGGAGTTGTGTGCAGCGTTTCCAGTACAAAATAATATCAGAAAAATAATTGATGATAACATACGTAATCAGGGAAAATTTGAATTTATGGGCAGAAGTCTTGCAGTTGTGGAAACTGACAATCTAAAGAAAATTGATTTTGATAAAAATGTCATCCTGATCACAAGTGATTATTTCGTGGAGGCATATGAAAAGATATGTAATATACTCCACATGAAAACATCAGTTGATACAGTTTACTATTTTGCAAACAAAGAAACAGAGTATGAATTGGGATACAGTGAACAGTATAAGGATATGTCTTTGGAGAATATTATTATTTTCCGTAGTGGTCCCCACACGTCTGCTTATGTCGAAGGTATGGACTTTGCGGATAATGCGAGGGCACTTTTTGAGTATATGCTTGAAAACAGGTACAATGAAAAATATAGGCTTGTATGGTTGGTAAAGAATCCAGAAGGATTTAAAAGATATCATTGTATTAAAAATGTGGAATTCCTGTCATTTGACTGGTCGGTTTCAACAAATAAAGAGGAGCGGGACAGTTACTATTATGTGCTCTGTCTTGCAAAGTACATATTTTTCACGGATGCGTACGGATTTGCGAGGAATTGTCGGAAAGACCAGATACGTGTGCAGCTTTGGCATGGATGCGGTTTTAAGACAAGGGTGAATTTTGTGCGTTGTGAGAAACGGTATGAGTATACCACGGTGATTAGCGACATATATTCCAAAATACATCAAGATATCTATGGGCTCAGTGAAGACCAAATGCTTGTCACGGGATATGCAAAGCAGGACTGGTTGTTTCATCCATTAACAAAATGGTGGGAAAGGCTACTTGTTCCTAAAGCAGGAAAATATATCTTTTGGCTGCCGACTTTCCGTACGGCTAAGGAACAGCTTAGAAATTTGAATGAATATGAACCAGACAGTCAGACAGGACTTCCAGTTGTTTATACATATGAAATGTTGGAACGACTTAATGCACTTTTAAGAAGTCTTGATATAGTACTTGTGGTAAAGTTGCATCCTTTTCAGGATAAAAAGAAAATAGGTAGGATAGATATGGATATGGGGAATATTGTCATATTGGATAATGGGCAACTTACGGAAAAAGACATACAAATTAATCAACTTTTAGGACATGCAGATGCACTGATCAGTGACTATTCTTCTGCAGCAGTTGACTACATGCTTCTGGATAGACCGATTGCGTTTACATTGGATGATGTAGAGGAATATGGGCAGAATAGGGGATTTGTGTTTGATAACATAAGGGATTGGCTTCCAGGGAGAGAACTTGCATGTTTTGGGGATATATGCCATTTTGTGGTGGAGGTCGGTAGTGGGGCAGATATGACAGGAGAAAAACGCAGAAAGCTGCTCTCCATAATGCATAAATATCACGATGGCAGAAGCTGCAAAAGAATTGTGGACGCATTACGGATATAGATTTGAATTTATTATGGGAGAGGAAACTTATGAACTTTGAACTTACTGCATCATTGATGTGCGCAAACTACGGGAATCTTGAAAGGGAGGTTCAGGAACTGGACGAGGGAGGCATTGACTCGTTCCACATTGACATCATGGATGGCAGATTTGTACCAAATTTTGCGATGTCCCTAAACGATATGAAATATATAGCAGGAGCGACGAAAAAGCCACTTGATGTACATTTAATGATAGAGCATCCTAATAACCGTGTGGAGATTTTTTTAAATAATCTTCGAAGAGGTGATACCGTTTACATCCATCCCGAAGCAGAATACCATCCATCAACAACTTTGCAGAAAATTATTAACGCCGGCATGGTACCAGGCATTGCAATCAATCCGGGCACAAGTATTGAAACGGTGTATGAAATGCTTCGTATTGTTAGAAAAGTGCTTGTAATGACTGTAAATCCTGGCAATGCAGGACAGATGTATATGCCTTATGTTGGAAAAAAGATAGACAAATTGTTGCTTTTAAAGGAAGAAATGGGATTTAAAGCATACTGGGACGGAGCGTGCAGTGCTGATAAGATATTAAAATTTGCCCCTAAAGGAATTGATGGATTTGTACTTGGCACAACGCTTCTATTTGGAAAGAATAGACCTTATGGGGAGATAATTCAGGAAATTCATAACTACAGTGATGCTATTGAATGTGGGAATTTGTGGAATTAAAAGATTAATTATAAATTGGCTATAAATTTTGATATATATTTGTAATAATTCTGATTAAATACTGTCCATAGTTATGACTATTTAGTCTATATTCTGGGTCTAATTGAAAATTTGTAAATGGGTGTATATTTTGAAAGAATACAAATATATGTTTGAAACTAAATTAGGAGAATCAATCAATGACAATCGCATTAATTTTATCCGGCGGAACGGGTACGCGTTTAGGGGCAGATGTTCCAAAACAATATATAAAAGTTTATGATAGATGTATTATATCCTATTGTATTGAGCGGTTGTTGAAACATGAAGGGATTGACAAGATGCAGATTGTAGCTGCACCACAATGGCACCAAACAATCCGAAACTGCCTTGAAAAGTATGATTCCCCAAAATCCGTAAATAATAGAAAATTCCAAGGCTTTTCCCAGCCTGGGAAAACTCGTCAGCTTTCCATCTACAACGGATTAACAGATATTCTTACTTACGCACAGGAAGCAGATACAGTCCTTATCCATGACGCAGCCCGCCCAATGCTTTCCGTGCAGATGATAACAGACTGCTTAGAAGCAATGCGCAATCACGATGGAGTAGTGCCGGTGCTTCCAATGAAGGATACGGTATATCAGAGTATAGATGGAAACAATATTGATGCATTAGTAAAGCGCAATGAAATATACGCAGGTCAAGCCCCCGAGGTATTCCGCCTTGGCTTATACTACAAAGCCAACAAAGCCCTTTTTCCTGATAAAATATTAGAAATCAACGGCTCAACAGAACCAGCAATTCTTGCAGGCATGGATATTGTCATGATTCCGGGAAATGAGGGAAATTTTAAAATTACAACTACGGAAGATTTAGAACGTTTTCGCAGAGTTGCAAATACACAATAGCAATATCACATGCCGAGAATATTTATAGTTTATACTGGCGAGTGCTTAAATTTGCCAATAATGCTGACTTTCAAGTATAAATATATTGAGTGATATGGTAAATTTATCGCTTGTGAATATAATAGAACATAGCTTGAAAATATACAATCTATTGTAAGCGATGAATAACCTGCCGGTTTTACATATTCTAAAATCTGTGGGATAA
>ERZ778496.2252-NODE-2252-length-11751-cov-5.642698_pt1 | contig 11751 bp, 5 predicted proteins | sample MGYA00433099_ERZ778496 | MGnify/ENA primary metagenome ERZ778496 (study PRJEB29527, sample SAMN07138962) | mouse gut metagenome | material: feces | host: mouse | place: China:Nanjing | collected 2016-01-25 ... | reverse complement strand
GTTCGGAATAGTTTTTCAAATCAATCTGCCGCATGGCAGCATCTGCTGACTTATTCAATTTCAGCTCTATCACATAAAGCACATGCTGCGTGCGCATCACCATATCCACACGCCCCCGCGGAGTATGCACCTCCACATCTACATACATGCCCAACAGGCTGAAAATGGTATAAAGCAACGATTGATAGTGTCCTTCATAATCAGTATTGGCACACTGAGGCACCGTGGCAAGGAATGTCTGCAACAGGCGCAGGCCATCGTCCATCCGGTTCTCTGAAATGGCCTCGAACAAAAGAGCCACAGTAGTAAGTCCCTCCACCGATTGACGGTGCAGGTATCCGGACAGCAAGCTTTTCATCAGCCCCATACGCACCTCATTGTTGGGGATGTCCAGCATATAAAGACGGGTGAGCGGAACATAGTTCTTTATCGTCACATAACCGCTTTGATAAAGCAACGGAATAATATTCGTCATACTTTCCGTAGGAGCATTAAACGATTCGGCCAATGCTTTCCGCTCTCCTATCTGCTGGGGGAGTACATGATATTTGTTCAGCATCTCTATCAGATAGGTGGGCGTCCCGCTACCAAACCAATATGAATCCATCCTGGCATCGGCAAAAGCGTTCAGCAGACTGAACGGATTATAAATATCGGGAGACGGCCAAGTGAAATGATAGCCGTCGTAATTATTCTTCAATTCAACAAGCACTTCCTCAAGGGGCAGCCCCATGCGTGCGGCCAGCATGTCCAAATCAGGTCCCATTTGTGTCAACATTTCCTCCTCACTTATACCGCAAACAGCGGCATAAAGACCGTCCATGCTGACGTTCTTGATATTGTTCAGTTCGCTGAAGATACTCAGTTGGGAGAATGTGGTGATACCGGTCAGGAAAACATATCGCAAATAAGGATCACAAGCCTTCAGAGGACTATAGAAATTACGCATTACATTGCGCAGCACAGGCAAATTCTTGTCTTCATGCACCACATCGAGAAGCGGGGCGTCATACTCGTCAATGAGAACGACCACTTGCCTGCCGGTCTGCTTGAAAGCGCGCTGAAGCAATCCTGCCAAACGATCGTTCAGGGTTACTTCTTCCTCCTCATGTCCATATATTTCTTCATATCTGAACAGTTGCACATTCAACATTTGTTCCAGCCGTTCCACATCCACATGTTTTGCCAGGCTCATGTCAAAATGAAACACCGGATAGCGAACCCAATCCGTCTCCAGGCGACTAATGGCCAGCCCCTCGAACAATTCTTTACATCCTTCGAAATAAGAGTGCAACGTACTGGTGAGCAAACTTTTGCCAAAACAGCGCGGACGACTCAAGAACAGATATTTGGAATCGGAATGTGTCATGCGGTACACATATTCCGTCTTGTCAATATACAAATAGTTCTTTCGGCGGATTTCCGAAAAAGTCTGTATGCCTATCGGATAAAGTTTTCGTTGCTGCATCTCTGTTCCTCCCTTACTCATTGTCGAATTGCAAAGAAACAAAATACATCTGTATTTTCCTAGCCATCTTCTTTTTTTATTCTGTCGGCTCCGCCATCCGGAATGCTCCCAGCCGTTTACCTATAGCATCGTTCTTTGTACAGGTATTCGGGCTAGTCAATCTTCTCGAACGGAAAAGCATGAAGATAGCTCACCGCCACCGTCATATTGCCGAAAGCGAACACCAGCCTTGTGTTGCGGTGCAGACGCATGATGCACCCTTCCTTACCCCGGAAAACGCCACCGGTGATACGGATCCGTTGCTTTTTTTGAAGATAATCCTCTAAAGGACGGTTCATCAGTTCTATATTGTAAGGCATGGATTCGTACAGATAGATAAATTCCTCCATCTGCCGTTGAGGGATTACCGCTGCACGGTGGGTGTTATAGTCCGTCACCAGATACTGGCGGGGAAGCATGGCGGATAGTATCAGTTTCAACTGATCTAAGGGAGCACAGACAAACAGCCAGCCGTTACCTGCCACTTCTTTCTCGTCCGTCAAAGTATTCAGTTTCTCGGTAGATCCGGTAACAAAAGCCTCTTTCACTGCCCGGGCAGCATCACGGCGGGCGATATATGCTTCCTTGGTATAGGTGCATTGCTCAAAGCGTTTCCGGTGATCGGCCGTAGTATAGGAAAAGACTTTGAAACAAAAGAATCTCTCTTCTGTTTTACCTGATGAAGTACGAATCTTTACGGCTTTTCTGCCACTGAAAACGCTGATATAGCGTTTCAATTCCTTGTTTGACAAATATAGATAATACCAGTTGAGTTCCGGGTATTCCTCTCCTATTCCCGCCAATGGCGTGATTCTTTCATTTGACCCCGGGTCTGGGCTGGAAGCGATTGAACTGCAAAGCAGTAACTTAGGCGCTTCGCCCGTTATGTTTTGATTGTCTGACGGGAGTACTTTTACAGATTCCACATCGCTCTTTGTTGTCATCAAAACATTACAATTTAAATTCATAGACTTGAAATAATAAGACTCTGGTAAGCCTTTAAATTTCCTCCTTTTTTTGGGGTTCTCTTATGAAGAGAACCCCAAACCATCTTAATTAATTGATAATGTGATACATATAGCCCCTTACCACTAAACCTTTGAAAACAATAATCATTTTTAAGCCAATTTGAAGACACTTTTTCTAATGCGAAAACTTCCAGATTGAAGAATTATACGTATATTTGCAGCAAAATGGGGTTCTCTTATGAAGAGAGCCCCATTTTGCTGCAAATATTTTAAAAGAGAAGAATTTGATTATCAAACTATTATATCATAGACCTCCTTACCGGGATTTATTCTTCACATTCAGATTTTCGTAACACCATTTACGATTGGATTTATTTGTAACCTACAGACAAGTACCTTTCAATAAGATAATACATTAACAAAGTAAACACGATTTAAGATACACCCCTTATTAAGACACTTCACTGTGCCCTAAACCAGATTAGTAACAAAATACATTTTGAATGTAACATTGACCTGTAGCCAAAATAATATTAGTAATACCAGAAAGATCAGCAAATTTCCACTATATACTCGTCAATGTTCCGCGTTTCTTTACTGAAGTTCACTCCTACCTTCACCAAACATTTTCCATCTTGCATATAAGGTATCAGATAACCTTTTTCATCTATCTGCTTCAAAGCTTCCCGAGCAGAACCGTTCAGTTTGAACTCGAATACATAAATGCAATCCCGTGTGCGGACTACCGCATCGGCACGACCACGCGCACTACGCACCTCGGTCTCTACGAACTGACCCATCAACGTGAATACGATGTAAAAGACTGCTTGATAATGACGTTCGGTTCTATCACTTAAATCGTATGGAATACCGGCAAAAAAGATTTTCAAGCGTTCCATAAAAGCATCTATATCACCGGCACAAAGCTCACGCATGAACTTGGCGATGTGAAAACCCGTCTCGTCATCGGATACCTGAGTATAATAAGGTATCAGAAAATTCAAAAAGCCATAACGGACTTCATCATTGGGAAAACCCAATGTGTACAACAAAACATCCTTGTCATAATCTTTGATGGTAAGATAACCACTCTGATAGATCATGGGAAGAGGATTCCTTACCTCGGCACGATATTCAAAAAAAGCGGAAGCCGTCACTTCAACCCCATCTATCAGAAGACGCAAGTCGTAATCACTCTGTCGCAACAAATCCACCAAATAGGTCGGAGTACCGGTCTGAAACCAAAAGTTATCCAAAATTTTTGCTTTGCAAGCATTCAACACGCTGAAAGGATTGAATACTCCTTCACAATGCGGATAGAAATGGTAACCGTCATATAGGCTGGTCATCTTGTTCAAAGTGGTATCAAAATCCATTCCGTTGGCACTTCCCAAACGCTGTATCTCAGGATGGAATGTACGAGCCAGTTCTTCCTTGGTTATACCGCAAAGAGAAGAATAATCGGGCCATGAACTAATGTCTTGCAATTGATTCAAATCACTGAATACACTGATTTGGGAGAACTTGGTGACTCCCGTCAGAAAAACAAAACGCAGATAACGGTCCGAACTCTTCAAAACACCATAGAAGGCTTTCAATATACGACGGAATTCATCGAGCAGTTTCTCATCAAGCAGACTTTGAAGCAGAGGCTTGTCATATTCGTCAATCAGAACAACCACTTGTCTGCCTGTCTGTTCGTATGCACGACGGATGATGCCGGAAAAACGATCAGAAGCTGTTTTCTCCCGCTCTTCCCGTCCCCAAATATCTTCCCACAAATTCAAATGACGGGCAAGCATAGAGTCCAAACGGGATGCTGAATCATATTTTTCCGCATTCAGATCCAGATGCAATACCGGATATTCTATCCATTCTTTTTCCAACCGCTCAATGGCAAGCCCTTCAAACAAATCCTTACGACCTTGAAAGTATGCCTCCAATGTGGAAACAAGCAGGCTCTTGCCGAAACGACGGGGACGACTCAAAAAATAAGGTTTCCCGGTATGAGCCATCTGATAAACAAAAGCTGTCTTATCTACATAAAGATAGCCATCTTTACGGATATCTTCAAAAGTTTGTATTCCTATCGGCAATTTGCGGAACTGTTCCATAACTGACTACTTTTCTGCAAATATAAAAATTTCACCGCAGAGAACACAATGTTTTGCAGAGTTTTTTGTACCTCTAAAAACAACCCGATGAATTAAGACATATAAACAGCTGACCGTACTGTCATAAAAAAGAGGAAGCGTCCTCTCCCGAGATTACGCTTCCTCCATCCATACAAATTAAATCTTAATTTTGCAACCGGAAGACTACAGGAACTGTGTATTTCACCCTCACAGCTTTTCCTCTTTGCCTGCCGGGCTTCCATTTCGGCATGGAACTGATCACGCGGATTGCTTCCTTATCCAGATACGGATCCACACTCTTCATCACTACCGGATTCAGAATCTCGCCATGAACACCTACAACGAACTGCACCACTACCTTTCCTTGAACTCCTTGCTCGGCACTGACGGTAGGATACTTGATGTTTTCGCTCAGATACTTCATCAAATCAGCATTACCGTTACGGAACATCGGCATTTCTTCCACCAAAACAAATTCCACATTTTCTTCCACCACTTCCTCGGGCACCTCAATGGGAGTCGGTATAATTACCGGAGCATCCGTAGGGTCTGAAGCTGCAATATCGGTTTCTCTTTCCGTCGATTCATTATCCACTATATTGAGCTCTTCCGGGTTGACGGCAGCCGGCGGAGGCGGTGGCGGCAGAGGTTTATCCTGATGGTAGGTTACAGGAACTAATTCTTCAAAGAAATCCGGGTCACTGACTAGATCACTAATCGCATAAGTTACATTACGTTCAGTCCATTCGAACGAAACAAACATAAACGACAGCGTCACAATGAGACCCATGAACAGCCAACGGGACTTTCCCTTTTCAAGGTCGGCTCTTCGTGTTTTTTTCACTTCCATAACAAGTGTTTTTAAATTAGACAATATGTGAGTAAAAATCTCAGTGTCCGCTTTTAAACTGGAAGTAAGATAGTAAAAATATAGATAAGTTAAAAGAGAAAGGGGCGTCTTATATTATTTTTTAATACAAAACACCCCGAATTCAATTCTGTTAAACAATTAATTTAAAAACAGTTGTTTCTTTAGTTAATATTCAGTTTTACGTTAACATATCCTGTCTACTCTACGACAATGCCGGTTTCCGCCAATACAGACACCTTTTATCATAAGCTTACCATTTCTTGCAGAATACCTACTGCCGTCTCTACTGTCTCTACGTTCTTGACTACCATGCTGCGCTTGCCATTCTGCTCACGCAAATTGCAGTAACGCGGATTCTTGCTCATGTAATCAATCACCTTGCCAAAAGCCGCACTTTGATAATAAGGACTTTCCAGATTACTGATAAAGAACAAGGTCATTCGTCCGGCTTTCAAAAATACCTTTTCCACACCCAACCGTTTAGCCAACCTGCGCAAAGGTACGATACGCAGAAGTTCCAGCCCTTCGGGAGGAATCTGTCCGAAACGGTCCTCCAGCCGTGCCTTGAAAGCGAGCAGATCCTTATCCAGTTCCAATCCGTCCAGTTCACGATAAAGCAACATACGTTCGCTGCTGCTGGGGATATACTCATTGGGGAAAAGCAATTCCAAATCACTTTCCACCTGACATTCATCCACAAAGTTCTCACCACTGATTTTCTCTTCTCCCGCTGCCTGCAACTCCTCTGCGTAAAGATCGGCAAACTCATCCTCTTTCAATTCCTTCACCGCTTCGGCCAGTATCTTCTGGTAAGTTTCATAGCCCAAATCGGCAATGAAACCACTCTGCTCCGCCCCCAGCATATTTCCGGCTCCACGGATATCCAAATCCTGCATGGCTATATGGATGCCGCTGCCCAAATCACTGAAATTCTCAATGGCTTGAAGACGGCGCTTCGCCTCGGGAGTCAGTGAAGTCAATGGAGGTGCCAACAAATAACAGAATGCTTTTTTATTGCTTCGCCCCACACGTCCGCGCATCTGGTGTAAATCACTCAAGCCAAAATTCTGCGCCTGGTTGATGATAATCGTATTGGCATTCGGTATATCAATGCCACTCTCTATGATGGTGGTTGCCAGCAGCACATCATAATCATAGTTCACAAAGTCGAAAATAATCTTTTCCAGTTTTTCAGGCTCCATTTGTCCATGACCGATGCAGACACGGCAATCGGGTATGTTCCGCTTGATCATGGCTTCCAGCTCTACCAGATTCTGTATGCGGTTATTGACAAAGAACACCTGTCCGTTACGGCTCATTTCAAAATTGACCGCTTCCGTAATGATATCTTCATTAAAGGTATGCACCTCTGTCTGAATAGGATAACGGTTGGGAGGCGGAGTCTGAATGACAGAAAGATCACGGGCGCCCATCAACGAGAACTGCAAGGTACGAGGAATGGGAGTAGCGGTCATGGTAAGTGTGTCCACATTCACTTTTATCTGACGCAATTTCTCTTTCACACTGACTCCGAACTTCTGTTCCTCATCTATGATCAGCAATCCAAGATCTTTGAACTTAATGCTTTTGCCTATGATTTTATGTGTACCGATCAAAATATTTATTTTCCCATCCGCCAGTTCCTTCACTATTCTGGAAACATCTTTCGCACTGCGGGCACGGCTCAAATAATCAACCTTACATGGAAAATCTTTCAATCGTTCGCTGAAAGTCTGAAAGTGCTGATAGGCCAGCACCGTAGTGGGAACCAGCACAGCCACCTGTTTGTTATCCGTCACAGCCTTGAAGGCAGCACGGATAGCCACTTCGGTCTTTCCGAAACCCACATCACCACACACCAGACGGTCCATAGGGCGGTCGCTCTCCATATCGGCTTTGGCATCCTGAGTTGCCTTCAACTGGTCGGGGGTATCCTCATAAATAAAGCTCGCCTCTAATTCATGTTGCAGAAAGCTGTCGGGACTATACGAGAATCCTTTTTCCTGTTTACGTTGCGAATACAGTTTGATCAGGTCACGGGCTATATCCTTGATTTTACTCTTGGTACGCTCTTTCATTTTTTCCCACGCACCGGTCCCCAATTTGTTCAGGCGGGGAGTTTCTCCTTCTTTGCCCTTATATTTGGAAATCTTGTGCAGGGAATGAATGGAAACAAATACCACATCCTCATTCTGATAAGTAAGTTTAATCACTTCCTGAGTAGTATTCCCATTCGGAATGCGTACCAAACCGCCAAAACGGCCTACACCATGATCTATATGCACCACAAAGTCACCCGGCTCAAACTGGCTCAACTCTTTCAAGGTCAATGCCACCTTACCGCTACGTGCCTTGTCGCTACGAAGATTATATTTATGGAAACGGTCAAAAATTTGATGGTCTGTAAAGAAGCAGCTTTTCAATGCATTATCTGTAAAGCCCTCATGTAAAGTCTTGTTGACCGGAATGAACGTGATATGGTCACCGCGCTCCTCAAAGATATCTTTCAGACGCTTTGCCTGCTTTTCACTATCGGTACATATATATAAGGTGTAACCCCGTTCTAGATAATCAGTGAATGAAGAGCTTACCAAATCAAAATTCTTATGAAAAATGGGCTGGGCCGTCGTGTCGAAAGCCAGCGTCGCCTGTGGAGTTCCCGTAGGCTTGCTGCCCAATTCAATCCGCTTGAATTCCAAAGCCCGAACCGTAAACTCCGACCCGTCTATCAGTTTCAGTTCCAGATTCATCAATTCCGTCTTCTCTCCCTCGTATGCCGCAAGTGCCTGAGGTGAAAGCGCCTCATCCCGTACTGCCTGTATTCTTTCGCGTACCCAAAGAAAATCTTTCATTGCCAGAACTGTTTCCCGAGGAATGAACTCGAAGAAAGACACCCCGTTCTTGTCGGAAGCATTCGTCAGTTCGGGCACAATGGCAATACTCTGTTTCTTCTCTTTCGAAAGCTGGTTCTCCACTTCGAAAGTACGGATGCTGTCCACCTCATCACCAAAAAAGTCAATACGGTAAGGATACTCGGAAGCAAAAGAGAAAACATCAATAATACTACCGCGTACGGCATATTGCCCCGGTTCATAAACATAATCCACACGCTCGAATCCGTAACCGGCCAGCACTTCCGTGATGAACTCCGTGTCCACATGCTCACCCACACCCAGTTTTAACGTCTTGTCCATCAGTTCCTCCCGCGACACCACTTTCTCCGCCAACGCTTCGGGATAAGTCACCACACATAGCGGCTCACCTTTCTGCAAACGGCTCAGTACCTCTGTGCGCAGAATTTCATTGGCGGCATCTTTCTGTCCATATTTGATGGCACGACGATACGAGGATGGAAAGAATAAAATATGCCCATCACCGTTCACCTGTGTCAAGTCATGGTAAAAGTAACCCGCCTCCTCCAAGTCACTCAATACAAATACAAATGTCTGTTTATTCTCTCTAAGAAAGGAGGAAACAAATAAAGCTGCTGCAGAAGCATACAATCCCCCTAGGAAAATAGTCCTCACCGAGGAATCTTCCAATAACGTAGCCAGCCCCTTAGTGTTAGGATGACCGGCATAAATACGTTGTAATTCCGAAATATCCATATCTTTTTTTAAGATGGGGACAAAATTAAAGAAATATCTTATTACTTCCTCCTTTTTTTGCCAACTATTCAAGATTTTCCTATTTTTGTGCTCTAATATATAATCCCATGGAAACAAAAGCAATAAACACAAAGTTGAAAGGACACGCACGTGTAGATGTAGCCGATGTGCTACGAGGACTGGCAGTGATGGGAATCATCATCCTGCATTCCATCGAACATTTTAATTTTTACTCATTTCCCGACACTGCCGGACAAAGTGCGTGGCTGAACTTCTCGGACAAAGCCATCTGGAACGGATTATTCTTCATGTTCGGCGGAAAGGCATACGCCGTATTCGCTTTACTTTTCGGCTTTAGTTTTTTTATTCAAGACGATAACCAACGCCTACGGGGAAATGATTTCCGGCTGCGTTTTTGCTGGCGGTTAATTCTTCTTTTCCTGATAGGTAATATCAATGCCAGCTTTTTCACTGCGGAAGTGCTGGTCCTTTATTCTTTAGTAGGCTTCATCCTGCCACTGACCTGCCGGTTGAAGGACAAATGGATATTTACACTGGCATGTCTTTTACTGATTCAGCCCCTGCCGCTTTACTATGTAATACGTGCCTGCCTCGATCCGGAATTCGTTACTCCGGCTATCCCCACCCGCAGTTTCTGGAATGCAACTTTTGCTGTACAAAGTAATGGTAACTTCCTGGAAACCATCCGTGTCAATTTATGGGAAGGACAGTTGGCAAGCCTTGCTTGGGCATGGGACCACGGACGGGTATTCCAAACAGCCGCCCTTTTTCTGCTCGGCATGTTGGCAGGGCGCAAAGGGCTTTTTTTAAAAGAGCACTTGAAGGTATGGAACAAGGTACTTGCAGGCTCACTCATCGCATTTTTCCCTTTGTATGGGCTGGGTAATATGCTATCGGACTTTATCACAAACAAATCCATCCTGACCCCTCTGTCACTCATCATCACCTCGCTTTCCAATTTCGCATTTATGCTGATTCTGGTATCCGGTGTTATCTTCGCTTTTTACAAGACAAACTTGCACGACGGATTGATGAAAATCACCCCATACGGAAAGATGAGCCTCACCAATTATATCACTCAAAGCATCGTAGGTTCCATGTTATATTACAACTGGGGATTTGCATTGCACAATCAGTTTGGTATCACAGCCAGCTGCCTGGCAGGAATCGTTTTCTTTATCTTGCAATTCGCTTTCTGCCGCTGGTGGATGAACCATCACTCGCACGGCCCGATGGAATACTTATGGAAACGGGCAACCTGGCTGAAATAAACCGAGAACCGAAGTCTGCCGGCATTTGTTAGATATACAAATAGAACTTTAAAATATGCGCGAAGAAATCATTAAACTATTAGACCAATATCGGTTGAAAGAGGCATTATCCCAAATGACAGGATATGCTACGCATACTTCCGATTGGCAATTAAAAAATGAAATAGAAGCCCTGCAAACATCATACGACCTGATGCTGCAATATACTTCGAAAGGGATGAAAGACCCCAACAAGGTAGAAATATACCATAAAATGTTGCGCACGGCATACGAACTGGCCGACCGTATCCATATAGCCATACAGGCAACAAAAAATTACGAAGCCTATTATGACACAATGCGCACTTTTGTCCAGATGCCTCCTCACAGCTATGCCGAATTACAAATGCAACTGGAAGCATACACGGAAGATATGGCTACGGCCCCATTGATATATACCACAGAGGCCAAAAGGGATGAAGAAATGGATGCCATGAGAAAGGATCACGAAACAGCCGTAGATGAGTTATTCGAAAAAACATGGGTATCCGTCCGATGGAGCGAACCGGAATTTGCTGAAGCACAAGCTTTGTTCAACTCCCTATTGATCCAGGCAAACGACCTTTCCATCATGGTCAGCGCCGTCACCCTGAGCCTGCTGCAAATATTCGATATCCGCAAGTTCATGTTTCTATTGAACGCCTATGCCCATCAGGATGCCATGCTGAATCAGCGCGCCATTGTAGGTATCGCACTGACATGCTACTACCATGAAAAGCGTATCCTTCAATACCCCGAAGCTGTATCGCGCATGAATGAACTGAATGAAAATGCCGAGTTCATCAAAGACCTGCATAATATCCAGATTCAATTATTGCAATCTTCCCGTGAAACCCAAAAGATAGACAAGAAGATGCGTGAAGAAATCATTCCCGAAATGATGAAAAACCCCAAACTCAAGGAAGGACCGGAGGAAGATGCAGAAGATCATAATCCGGAATGGGAAGAATGGATTGACCGTTCAGGAATCACCGACAAATTACGCGAACTGGGTGAACTGCAAATGTCTGGAGCGGATGTGTATATGAGCACTTTCTCACAACTGAAACAATTCCCATTTTTCCGTAAGATCCCTCACTGGTTCTATCCTTTTGATCCACAATATCAGGATATCGCCAAGCTATCTCTCGAAAATGACGAACAAAAAATATCCCTGCTCAACATTTTGATGAATTCGGCTGTATTCTGCAATTCCGACAAATATTCTTTCTGTTTTACCATGCTACAAATACCGGAAAACCAAAGATATCTCATGCAACAACAATTGAGCGGACAACATGAAGCTTCTGAAGAACTGAAAGAACGTTTAAAAGAGATGTCACAATCAAAAG
>ERZ778496.2241-NODE-2241-length-11789-cov-3.392961_pt1 | contig 11789 bp, 12 predicted proteins | sample MGYA00433099_ERZ778496 | MGnify/ENA primary metagenome ERZ778496 (study PRJEB29527, sample SAMN07138962) | mouse gut metagenome | material: feces | host: mouse | place: China:Nanjing | collected 2016-01-25 ... | reverse complement strand
CTCTATCATACACTATTTTTTTCAAAAACTCAAGCCTCTAATAAATAATCCGGCCGTTTTTTATACAAAAACAAACATAAAAACACTGCCGGCAGCGCCAAAAGGGTACTTATAGCAAAAAATATCGGCCACGATGTCAACTCCAAGACACTTCCTGATGTTGCCGCAAACACATCACGCGCAAACCCCGGCAATGAAGATAACAATGCATACTGAGTTGCCGTATAACCACGATTGCATAACACGGACATAAATGCGATGATAGCCGTTGTTGCCATCCCCGAAGATAAATTCTCCAAAGAAATCGTAAACATCAGATACCACACATTATGCCCTATATAATAAAGCGGAATATAAAGCGCCGTTGTACAACCTTGAATCACCGCAAACAAGAGTAAGCCGCGCAAAAGCCCCGTTTTGTTAATCACATATCCGCCCAAAAGCCCGCCAATAATAGTTGCAGCCATTCCATAAAGCTTTGAGATGTAGGCAATTTCAACTTTTGAAAACCCCAAATCCGCATAAAAAGGATAAGCCATCGGCGCAAAATACGCATCGCTTAACCGATAACAAAACACAACAAGTAACGCCACGCCCCAATATTTTTTCTGCATAAAAGCTTTAAACGGCTCAACCAACGCATATTGCCAAATTGCACCATCCTGTTTTTGATACGGGCGGGAAACTGCCGGCTCACGCGCCCAAAGCACCGCCGCCCCTCCCAATAGCAAACACAAAGCAATCATAAAATACACCGTGTTCCACGACACCACTGCCGCAAGCCCGATAGCCCCCGCGCTTGAGAGGACATTCCCAAGCCTGTAACCCAACACATACATTGTCGCCCCGTCTACCTCTTGCTCGGTATTTTCCGAAAACAGCTCAACCCGAAAAGCATCCAGCACAATATCCTGCGTTGCCGAAAAAAAACTGATAAGTAACGCTGCGGCAGCCATAAACAAAATATTGTCATCAGGCGTCAGCGAAGAAAGCCAGAAGATACTGCCAAACAAACCGATTTGCGCAAACAATGCCCAGCTGCGGCGTTTGCCTAAATTGCCAAGAACCGGCAACCGCATTGTTTCAACAATCGGGGCCCACAGCCATTTAAACGAATATGGTAGCCTGAGCAGCGAAAATGCCCCGATTGTCCGATAAGCAATATGATAATCTTTCAGCCACAATGACAACGTGCCGAAAACAAGCGCCAGCGGCAGCCCGCTCGCAAACCCGAACGCCACCGTTACCAACATCTCTTTAGTAAAAAACGCTTTAAGCTTCTTCGTCATTCAGATTAACCTTTTTTTCGACAATATACAACGGGCGGTTCTTCACCTCAATAAAGATTCTGCCAATATACTCGCCTAAAATCCCCAGAATTATCATCTGTATCCCGCCTAACAGCAAAATAAATACCAACAGTGACGCATACCCCGGAACATCCGTTCCCCGCACTATCGTCCGGATAATGATATAAAGGGCATAAAGCATTCCGGTTGCAGACAGCAAAGACCCAAGATACGTCCACACCCGCAGTGGAAACGTGGTAGATGCCGTAATGCCATCCAACGCAAAATTCCACAATTTCCAATAGTTCCACTTACTAACACCGGCTCTTCTTTTTTGCCGCGTATATTTAATCCCGCAGGATTTAAAGCCCGTCCACCCGAACACGCCTTTCATAAACACATTGCGCTCTTTAAGGCTCAATATTGCATCAATAACCTTACGGTCAATCAGCCGGTAATCACCGGCATTATACGGAATAGGGGATTTAGTCATCAGATTATAGGTTTTATAAAAAAGCTTAGCTGTCCACCTTTTAAGAAAAGTATCACTTTTTCGGTCATTGCGAATACCGTAAACCATATCATACCCTTCTTCCCATTTTTTTATAAACGCGCCAATCATCTCGGGAGGGTCTTGCAAATCCACGTCAATCGGAATAGCAGCCCGCCCGCGGCAAAACTTTAACCCCGCCATCATCCCGTATTCCTTACCGAAGTTACGCGAAAACTTAATCACCTTAATCCGCTCATCCTGTTGCGCCCGTTCTTCCAGCAAAGCATATGTAGCATCTTCCGAACCATCATCAATACACACAATCTCATAACTGTAACTTTTAAACTTGGCTAATTCCTTTTCCATCGTGTCAAAAAAGAACCCCAGACTTTCTTCTTCGTTATACATTGAAACAATAACGGATATATCCGGTTGCTGTTGAGTAAGGCTCTTGATTTTTTTCATATAATTCTCCGCCAAAACGGTTACAATTTCTCATTAATATTATGAGCTTATCTTTTTTTATGATAAAACACAATTTATTTGCCCTTTATTAACAGATTTAATATTAAACTCATTTATCGGCAATTTTATTCGGAGAACTTGAAGTATGTCCTTTATCAAATCCATCGCAACATTCGGCGGTTTTACAATGATAAGCCGTGTCACCGGTTTTCTCCGCGATATGATAATTGCCAATTTTCTGGGCGCTGGTACGGTTTCAGATGCATTTCTGGTATCTTTCAAACTGCCAAACCTCTTTCGCAGCCTTTTTGCCGAAGGAGCTTTTACTTCTGCCTTTGTGCCGCTGTTTTCTTCCAAACTGGTTGCCTCCGGACGTGATAAATCCGTTGAATTTGCAGCCAAAGCCATTTCGCTTTTAACCTTTTTCCTCGTTTTGTTTGTTATAGCCTTTGAGCTGGGAATGCCTTATGTTGTCAAATTCCTAGCCCCAGGTTTTTCCAACGACCCTGCAAAAGTTGCCCTCACCATCGAACTCTGCCGCATAACCTTTCCGTTTTTATTATTTATCTCTGTTGTTTCTTTCCAAGCTGGTATTTTAAACTCGTTCGACCGTTTCGCCGCACCCGCCGCAGCCCCGATTATTTTAAACATCGGTATCATCATTGCCGGTCTTGTTTCTGTGGTTCTGCTGGATATGCCCGTTTACGGAATGGCTTGGGGCATCACCATCTCCGGAATAATCGAAGTTATCTGGCTCAAATATTTCCTTAATCGGGAAAGCATCAAAATCAAGCCGGACTTTGCTATCAAAAAATTATTAAAAGACACAGAAATTCGCACATTATTTAAGCGTATCGCTCCCGGAGTCGTCGGCGCCGGCATATACCAAATAAATATGGTCGTCGATACGATTCTCGTTTCGCTTGTAGCAAGCGGTGCAGTTAGTTGGCTCTATTATGCAAACCGCCTCCAACAGCTGCCGTTAGGCGTTATCGGCGCAGCAATCAGCGTCGCCCTGCTGCCATTATTGTCCCGCAAACTCAAAGCCGGCGAAACCGAAGACGCAACCACCGTTCAGGATAAGGCGGTCATTTATGGAATGATGATGTCGCTTCCCGCTGCCATTATGTTTATTTGTTTAGCCGATTCGCTGGTGGCATTATTATTTGAACACGGCAAATTCACCCCATCCGACACAGCCAAAACCGCCCTCGCCCTGCAAGCCTATGCCGTCGGTCTTCCCTGTTATGTAATGGTCAAAGCGCTTATGCCGAACTTTTTTGCCCGCGGCGACACCAAAACGCCCGTCAAATACAGCGCTGTTGTTTTCCTCTCAAATCTCACGATGAATTTACTTTTGATGAAACCGTTCGGACATATCGGCATTGCCGCCGCCACATCAATCGCCGCCTTTGTATCGTTGTATCAATATATCCACGGCCTGAACAAACGCGGCTATTGGCACTTTTCCGCTGAATTAAAAAAGAAATTGGCAGACATTACCCTCTGTTCCGTCATTATGGGAATTTGCATTTATGCCGCCCAACACGGCTTAAATAACCTCCTCCCCGCCGTATCAACCGGCATTCTTTTCATAAAATTAGCAATAATCGGCACAATAGGACTTGCAACTTTTTTAATCGCGGCTAAAATAACAGGCATATTAGACATTACGGCAATTATCAAAAATCTGCTGTTACGGAGAAAGAGAATATGAACAAACCAACTTCCGGACTAAAAGAGATAATAAAGCCTTATCTGGATAAATGCGCCGAATTGCCGGCTTATTGCCGCAAACAGGCGCAAAAGTTTGCTGCCGCGGCAAAAGATAAAAACACCCGAAAAAAATATCAAAAAAAACTCACAGGGTTCATCGCCCTGATTGCCGAACGCTGGCGGCTTGTTACTCTTATATCTGCCGGTTTCATCACTATTTATTATGGACTGGGCGCTGCCGTCAGTTCCAAAATCTACAACCCGATAGATACAGAAATCAAACCTCATACTGTCACCGGAAAATATTTACCCCCTTCCGTAGCATATGTTTTAAAAACACAGGTAGACGATTCGGCGTGGGTTCCGGCACTTCCGGCCATTTTTCCTGCCGCCGTTCTCGATAACCTGCCAAACTTCCAGTTAGGAGTTAAAGACAGCACCCGTTTCCTCACCAAAAGGCTGGCTGTAATGTATAATGACGATAAACTCAAACAAGCCGGAGAACTACTGGATTATCCTGCCGATATATGGCTGTTTTCACAAACCGGAGAAGACAAACTCGCCCCCGGCTCTGCCAAACAATATCGTAAAGCAATGGCCAAAATCGCCGCAGCCGTCTTGACTGAAAATAACGATGAAACCACTCAAACACATAATTTAAAATACATTCTCGAAAGTTTTAACATCATTCTGAAACGCCAAATCACCAAATTAGAAAAACAAGTTCAGGAACACAATTCCGAAACATTTGATTTTAAAGCTGATGACATCTTCTTTTATGTTCAGGGAAACGTTTATACACTGTATTATGCACTCTTGGCCGTTTCCAAAGATTATCAGGATATAATTGTTAAGACTGAACAATACGAACACCTGACCACCGCGCTAAAATATTTTAAAGACGCAGAAAACCTCTCTCCCCTGTCTGTGCAAAACGGTGCCCCAGAAGACAGCTACGCAGCCAATCACTTGCTCTATCTTGCATACTATCTCGCACAAGCGCAAAACCAAATCAACGCCATACGCTGTGCCCTGAAATAAGGACTATAAAAATGGTAATAGAAGAAAAAAATATATCACCAACCGAAACGCTGCTTTATTTCCCCGAGCCGCAGCCCATACGCGGCACATTTTATCACACGCCGAGCACTTCGTCAAACTTACCGCTTCTCCAAAACATTGCAGAAACCAATCTTGCCGAAACGCTGTTGTTGACTGCCGATTTCCTGTATTTGCAAAGTACCGTACCGGAAGGGCTGGATGATTTGACTGCTATCACCCTTGCCGAAATTGATGATTTTATTGCCGCAGCGCCCGCCATACAAACCGCATCGGAACAACAAACAGCCGAAAAAATCCGCATCATCCTCAAAACCGCCATTGCACCGTATCTGCAAAAAGACGGTGGTGACATTGAGTTTGTCAACTATGAAAACAGCATTGTCAGCGTACACTTTCTCGGCACATGCCACGGCTGCCCCTATGCAGAAAAAACCCTTAAAAACCGTGTTGAGAAAAACCTTATCCGTTACCTGCCACAAGTGCGGGAGGCCGTGCTTATATGATAAAAAAAGCAGTCATATTGCTGGCAATTTTCTTATCTCTGCCGCTTTCCGCATTTGCAGAAATAAAAATACGAGAAGCCGGCGGAATGCTGTATGTCGAAAACGCTACCGTCAAAGAAACGGAAAACCTGTTTGCCAAATACGGCTATACACGTTTTCTCTCCCTGCAAGACAGTGCATATCCGGCAATACTCTTAAAAACGCTCCCGACCGACTTTCAAAACATCAAATCGCAAAAATATCGCAACGAACTGTTTATCCGTATTGTTACGCCACTTGCCTTAAAAATAAACGAAGAAATATCAAATGAACGCGAAACCCTGCTGCGCATTGAAAGGCACTTCCTAAAAGATAACACCCTTAATGAAGCGGATAGCCAAAAGCTGGAAGAACTGGCCTTAAAATACGATTTTTTCACCCGTCTGAAAGGCATCGAACGCACTGCCTCACAGTTAAAAAACCTAAAACTCCGCATTCAGCCCATACCGCCTTCCATCCTTGTTGCCGCGGCAGCAATGGAAAGTAACTGGGGGTTTTCCCGCATTGCAAACGAAGCCCATTCACTATATAAAGAAAAGATCTGGTATACCGATGAGGGCCTTGAACCGCTGGAAAACAAAAACGATGGTTATCGTTTTAAAATTTTTGACAGCCTGATTGAAGGAATGCGCAGCTACGCCCTGACTTTTAATTCCAACATCAACTACGAAACAATCTGGAACGCCCGCGACGGTTTAATCAAAAGACGTGGCTTCGCCATTGGTGAAAGTATTGCCTACGCCTTGTCCACAGCTTCAAACCTCCCGAATTATAACGGCATACTTGACTACACTGCTGCCTTTTATGATTTGCTGGCATTGGATATGGGGCATTTAAAGAAAGGATTACAAAAATGAGCATCAAACTATTCCCCGTACTATGCAATGAAAAAAATATGGCTAACTATGCGTACATCTTAAATGATACGCAAAGCAAACAGACTCTGATAATAGACGCTGCCGAACCTGACCCGATAATTAGCAAACTGGAAGAACTGAACCTAACGCCATCATACATTCTTACCACGCATCACCACTTTGACCACGTCGGTGCTAATGAAACCCTAAAACAAAAATACAATCTGCAAATCATCGCTCCTGAAAAAGAATTTTCCAAAATCCCTGCTGCAGATAAGGCTGCCCGCAATGGCGAAATCATCCGTATCGGTTCTTTGGAAATAACCCCGATTTCAGCCGCCGGACATACCAACGGCCACCTCCTGTATTACATCCCCAAAGAAAAAATGCTGTTCACCGGCGATGTATTGTTCAATTGCTGTGTCGGCGGTTTGTTTGAGGGAACACCGGCAGAAATGTTTGAGAGCCTACAAAAAATAAAAGCTCTACCCGATGAAACGCTCATTTTCCCCGGCCACGAATACACTCGCTCCTGCCTCCCGCCGCAAGCTTTTAACCAACCGGCATTTCAGCCCTATTTGCAAAAAATGTTTGACCGCGAACAAGGCAACACTGCTCCCGCCACACTTGCCGAAGAAAAACAGTTTAACCCCTATCTTCAGGCAGATACGCTATCAGAATTTTTAGGACAATAAAACAATGTTCTTCAGCTTAAATAAAAAATTTCTCTTTACAATCTTCGCTTTTTTCCTTTTAAGCGCCAGCATATTTTTGATTATTTTTGATGGCACCATAGGCAAAAAAATCCGAAGCGAACACATCAATCTGACCTCGCGTAACCAATATGTTATCGAGCTGTTAAACGAAAACATAGCCTTGCGCAAAAAAATAAATAACCTCCAGCCCGAAAACACCAAACAGCTTAGCGAAAGCCTAACCCAGAAACAACAGGAATTAACAACCGAACGTAAATTAAATGAAGAACTTAACCAAAACTACAACGAAAACTACGCCACCCTGTCCGAGAGCCTAAAAATTATCAGTTTTGGCGCCTCACTAACCCTGATTTCTTTGATTATCTTCTGGTTCTTGCTCCGTCGTTGGGTTCTGGCACCGATTGACAAGCTGACCGAACTTTCAGCTGCCGTTGCCAACGGCAATTTTACAAACCGGCTCAAAGCTCAAAGCAGCCGCTTTACAGACGAATTTGATACTCTTTACCACACCATAAACTTTATGCTTGATAATATCGAAAACAACATCAACCAAATCAAAGAAAATGAGATATTTCTGCAAAACCTGATTGATACGCTCCCTGATGCCGGCCGTGTTATTGATGAAAATCACAATATAATATTATACAATAAAGCTTATACCGAACACATACAGAAAAAATATTTCTACAAATCGGTAAAATGCTACAAAGCATATGACAATGAGACTGACTGTCCCTGCTCATCCAGCCAATATGTCTGCCCGCTAAAAGAATTAAAAAAAGCATCTTCCGCAAAAAATATTAAACTGATACACAGCGTTAACGAACATCCGCTCTCCATAAACTCTGCCCGTATATCAATCAAAGGAACAACAGGCATTGTCGAATCATTCCGCGATTTAAGTGAAAACGTAAACTACTCCCATCAGCAGAAAATCTCCTCTTTAGGCTTTTTAGCCACTTCGCTCGCACACGAAATAAAAAACAACCTCGGTGCAATAAACCTCATCTTGGAAGGAATTTTGCAAAAATATTATCAGGAAGAAAACAACACGTCTTCCGAAAAAAAATATTTGGAAATGATTTCTTCGCAAATTAAAGAATGTATCAAAGTACCCGAACGCCTGCTAAAACTTTCGCGCACTGCCGAACAAACTACGTCATCATTCAATATTGCCGCCAATATCACCGATACGCTGTCACTTTTGGATTATGAAATCAAACGTCAGGGCATAGCTCTTGTCAAATCTTTTTCTAACACCAAAGAAACTCTTTACGGCAACGAAACGGATTTTAAAATGATTATCCTGAACCTCGTACAAAATGCCATCAACGCAATGCCGGAAGGCGGCACGCTTGAAGTAAAAACCAACACCAACAAAGATAAAATTATCGTTGAAATAAAAGACACCGGCATCGGCATCTCGGAAACAGCACTCAAACACATCTTTGAACCGTTTTATTCTGCCACCGCAAATAACCAAAAAAAAGGCACCGGCTTAGGACTGGCAATCGTTAAAGACCTCACTTTAAAATTTAACGGAAAAATCAGCGTAAACAGCAAAGAAAATATCGGAACTTGCTTTCAAATTGCCTTCCCGCGTCAAAAAACGCAAAAAATGCTTGTAAAATAAGATTTTGCAGTATATATAGCAAAAAAAAGAATTGATAAGGAACCTTAAATGAGTAAAGAAGAACTGTTGGAATTTACCGGAGATGTTATTGAAAAACTCCCGAATGCGATGTTTCGCGTAAAGCTCGAAAACGGCGTTGAAATATTGGCTCACACAGCCGGTAAAATGCGCAAATTCCGCATCCGTGTAATGGTTGGCGATAAAGTTGATATTGAAATGACCCCTTATGACCTGACCAAAGGACGCATAACATTCCGTCACAAAGACTAATAAAACAGATACAGGCCTTAAAGCCTGTATCTGCATATAGAGCCGAATTTAGTTCACCACTTTAACCGATTTAACATCCAATGTGACTTCGTGGCCGTCGCGTGCAACTTTTCCTTTAAGGATAACTTTGTCTTTCGGGTTAACAACCTGCCCTTTCCAGTCTTTTTTGCCGATTTCCGCAACAATATTATCCGAACCGTCTGTAAAGTTATATTCACCATTATCTATACGATTTGTAATATGGCCGATAACCGTAACGCGTGTATCATCGGGCAAAGTCAAAATCCGCGCCACGCTAACCGGAGCTGCTGCAGCAGCAGTTGCATCCATAAATCCGCCTTTTTCCATCTGTTTATGACGAAGTTTATGCTCAACTTTACAAACTTCGCACCCTTCGCAACCACAGTTATGCTTGGCAACAGCACCGCCGGCCAGCATTGTCGCTGCCATCAAAAAAAATAAAAACTTTTTCATCTTTTCCTCCTGTTTAAAATAACAGGAACAATATATGTCTCACTGACCAGCCTTCAACCTAAACTTATTTCATATCGGTATATGTCACTTTATCGCCAATAAGTATATTCTTTTCTTCGGCAGTTCCGCCTTTAACCTCCAACACATAGCAATACTTCACCGGACATTTGATATATTCCAAAGACATCGGCTTGGCATTTTTATGTACACACACAACCCTCTGACTGCAGTTAATAAACAACATATCAAGCGGAATATATGTATTCTTCATCCACATACTAAGCTCCCTGTCTTGATACGGCGTAAAATCAAACAGCATTCCCCCGTCATCAGGAAGTTCGCGCACAAACATCAGCCCGCGCCGCAGCTCCTCAACCGATTTTGCAACCGGCACATTAAAAACTGCCTTATCGCCAATTTTAAGTTCCGCAGCCGTTGCATTGCAAACACTTGCCAAAAACATAAAACTCCACAAATATCTCATAAAAAAACTCCCTGAAATTTACTATATATTAGATTTTTCCCCTTAAATTGTCAAGAAAGGAAACAAATAAACGAGATTTATATGCGGCATTTTACAACACTCGGCAAAAGCGAAATATCCGGCTGGCTCTGGTCAATGGGAATAATATGTTTGTGCTATGCCGTGCTGATGTTTTCTTTCATCTGGGGAAATCACGACTGGCAGCCGGTATTAAACGATGCCGGATTAAGCGCCGGATTAGTTGAAGGGCGTTTCAGCCAATACTTACTGCTAAATCTCTTTCTCAGCGGAAAAATACTCCCTGTTTTAAACATACTTTTCGGTATTTCCTTATATTCTTTAGCACTAGTCCTGCTCTGTACACGTTTTTTTGAATTCAGCCTGTCAACTCTGGCTGATAAACTTTTTCTGGCATCAGTGGCTTCCTTGCCTTATATCACCGAAATCATCTATTTTCACTTTATCACTTTCAGTCTGCTTGGATGGACACTGGTCATCACCCTCTCGCTGCTTGCCGCCAAACACGCAGCGGAAAAAAACTATGTGCAAAATACTATCCTTAGCGCTCTGTTGCTGTTTTTGGCAGCCGGCGGCTATCCTGCTTCAGTCAGTATGTACGCCGTTGCCGTGTGCCTGTATATAATATGCCGGCCAAATATAAAAAAACTCATTCCCTTCACCGTAAGTTTTGTTGTTGCTTTAACCCCCATTCCTTTCATATACAACTGGTTAAAACATAACGGCTTAATGATTCCGCTTTATAACTCCGAAACCGAAACCATAGCAAATCTCGTCCGCAAAATTCCCGAAACATTGTCCTATGCAATACAAAGTTTATACCAACCGCAACCTTTTTTTCCGCTTGGCTTCAAGATACTGATTATAATCATCCTCCTGTTGTTTATTATCTGCCTGAATAAAGTATATTTCAAACGGCATCAGCTCTACATCAGCCTGCTCATTATTCCGGCACTCCTTTTGGCGCTCAAATTGCCTTTGTGGCTCTCCCGCCAAATTGCCGATGGTTACTACACCACGCGCGACCCCACCGCATTTATGATACGCGGGGATTTTTATGCTCTCCCCGTTTTGCTGCTGTTTAGCTTATTTTATCTCCAAAAATTTGGGTCACAACAGCTGCGCAATTTCCTTTTAGCTTTATCCGCAACGCTCTTATGGTTTAATTTAAACCTGAATTTATCTTTCTGCAAAACAATGCTCCTCGGGTTCAAAGCCGAAAATCTTCTCCTCCAGCGCATAACTGGCAGAATTGAGCAACATCCGGATTATAAGCCTGATAATATATATAACATCACCCAAACCGGAGAAGTTTATTTCCGCCATAAATACTACACGCCGACAACCAACGAAAAATACGGCTTTTATACGCTGCACACTCCTTTCGGACGTTATTGGACTGGCAGTGAACACTTTAACTTTTATGCCCCGCAAAACTTTGCCGACAACGCGGTCCCCATTGCCCCTGAAGACATCACCCGCGAAATGAGTGATTTTATATTCTCCTCCACCGCCGTATGGCCCTCCGCCGGCGCTATTTATCTGGATAATAAATATTGCATTATCGCTTTAACCGCCGAAGGAAAACAACCGCTCATCCAACAATTTGATTACTTAAACGGGCAAATACAATGAAAAAACTTTTGCAACAGCTGACTCTCTCTCCGGATAAAACTGACTTTTCCGCCCTTTTAATAAGTTTTTTAATTATTAACTTCGCATTCTTATTTCATAGTCTGAATTTTATGTGGGGCAATCACGACGTCGCAT
>ERZ778496.2228-NODE-2228-length-11856-cov-3.722227_pt1 | contig 11856 bp, 3 predicted proteins | sample MGYA00433099_ERZ778496 | MGnify/ENA primary metagenome ERZ778496 (study PRJEB29527, sample SAMN07138962) | mouse gut metagenome | material: feces | host: mouse | place: China:Nanjing | collected 2016-01-25 ... | reverse complement strand
GTCTGACAATTCAGGAAAGTATTCAAAAAAATTCCACGTTAAGGTTAACATTCTAAAAAATGTGCCGATATAATATTAAACTATCTAATGGGATAAGTCTGCGTATCGGCCGGTTTGGGCAGGGTATGCATGCTTTCCTTTGACATAGATATTCGCGTATGAATGACATGCAGTTTTAAAAATACGCACAGGAACAGCAGCGATTAAAAATCTGAAATCCGCAGTATGGAAATTTTGACGCTGATCGCGGGAAACGGATTGTGCAGCGGCTGGCACAGTCTGACACAGTATGCGTGCAGCGGCGGGATTGTCCATGTGCAGAAAGAGGATTTGGAGGAGCTGCGGCTTTGGTACATCGAAATACGGTTTTCGTAATCGGTATACCGCACTTGGCATAATGCCTGTTCGGAGTCCGGCGGGCGGTGAAATGGCTGGTTCTTAAGATTCGTACGGAACAGACGTTTTGCGAATTGCGGTGGATGGAGATACGGAAATGTTTCGAATGGTTCTGAGGCAGGGCAGGTAATCCGGAGTAAAAAAGTCTTCAAAATTTGAGATGACGGAGAGGATGGTAAGTTTATGTACAAGGATGTATGGAAGAAATTCGGGGTGAAAGCGCTGATTGTATTGTGTTCTGTACTGCTGGTAGGCGGCGTGGCGATTGCGGCGCCAAGGCTGCGGGCGGATGTGGGCACGAAGTATTCTTTGTCGGAGCTGCAGCAATGGTATAATGCAGACCCGACAAATAATATTGTTGTGAAGGATGTGTACTATAGCACAAATCCGGCGGACAATATACCAAGGTCGATTACTGTAAAGAGCGGTTCGGGAATTTCAGTAGAGCTCACACCAGATTATTTCGATAATAGTATAGATAATGTAACGGTAGGAGCCGGATCTTCATTAAATAAGGCGGGCGAGGTTACGCTGACGATAAGAGCAAAGGCTGGACTTGGTATGGATTCACCGATTAATCCGGGCGGTGAGTTTACATTTAAGTATACGATTAAGCCGAATTTGCTGCCGACAGGTAGCGAGGTGACATTTGAAACGGATAATCATAATGCATACGGAGCGCAGGAAACGGACTGGATCGTAAACGCAGAGGCAAACCAGCTGATGGCGACGAATATTATCGGCGTTTACTTAAAACAGGGAGAAACGAAAGTTCCGCTTGCCAAGGATGAGTATGCGTTAAATATTACGAACACGCAGACGCTGGGTGATCGGGATGTGGATATTACATTGACGAACTATGCGCATACAATGGGCGGAACAGATCAGACCTGGAATTTGAAATGTAAAGTTGTAAAAGATATTACAAATACAGTATCAGGAACAAGTAGTGCGGATATAAAGGTGCTGGATCCGGAAACAAATCAGCAGCTTGCACAGAACTGTTATTCGCAAAGCGGTGACAGTAATCAGGTGGAAATTGTAGGTAATCGTTCGGCCAATTATGTAGGAAAGGCTGTACTGAATTTTGGCGGAGGCGGAAAAGGACCGGTCGTTAAGTTTGCGGATAATGAGTATATTAATGGATATAAAGAATATGATTCAGAAAATACCGGATATGAGTTTAAGCCGAATTTGATTATAACGAATGAAGAAGAGGCTACAGGCGGACGTAATATCGGCAATAAGTATACAGCGACATATCGGATTATAGATGGAAATCGTAACCCTATACCGGGAGCAACGGCCGGAACTGTTGAGATGACGATTACAGTTACAGACAGCGGAAGTAATTTTAACGGCCAGACAGCGACAAATACGCTGGAATATCAGGTTAGAAGGGATATCAGCGGCGCTGAATTTATCGAACCGGACGAACCGGGAGATTATACGTATTCTCCATCAGATGCTCATGCAAAGACGCCGAAAGTTAGTTTTGACGGTACAAACGCATTAAGAAGCAATGATGTAGGAAAGGTAGAATACTGGCTTGCGAAGAGACAGGATGAGACCTGGCAGGAAAGAAAACTGGTTCAGAATCCGAAGGATGCCGGAATTGTTTATATGAAGGTCTTCGGAAGTTTGGGAGAAACATCTCCGACAAATACAAATCTTGGCGGATATTACGGGGTGCTCGACGGCTATGGGAACAAACCTCATCAGCAAAGATATGGAAGATATACGATCAATGCATTGTCTCTGGACGCAAATCAGCAGCTGCGCCTTCAGCAAAATGAAAAAGTGCGTGTATTCCCAATCTCAGAAAAAGAGCCGGAGATTAGTGAAAGTACCGGAGTAGCTTATCTGTATAACGGGACTTATTACGATCCGATCGAACCAAAGGAAAGAGATATCGAATATACGGTCGAATTTTTTAAGGATGAGCAGTGTACTGTTCCAATTGAAGATACTGAGTGGAAGACACTGCCAACAGATCAGACGTATTATGTAAAATATAAATTTATAAGCAATTACGACGGCGAACGTACCGCTCCATTTAAGATTCATGCATATACTGCGGCAGAAATAGATATTAGCTTTACAACTGACGCATGTACGGGCGGTTCCGAATGTACACCGGATACGTATGGCAGTGGACATATTTATAATGGACAGCCGCATCATCCGGCAATTATTGTAAAGACGAACAGCAAGAGTACGACAAGCGGGGTAGAACTGACCGAAGGTACTGATTACGAAGTGTCTTACTCAGAGGACGTTACAAATGTAAATCCGACGACTCCGGCGAAGGTAATTATTACCTTAAAGAGCAGTAAAGAAACAAAAGAAAAAGAATTTACTGTCAGTCCGTTGTCGATTGATAACGACGCAGATACAAGTATAACGTTAAAACTCCCATCTCCAGAATATGCAGGCAATCCGCCGAAACGTGTTTACAGCGGCAGGGCGAAACGGCCGAATCTTAAGAGTCTGACATTTGGCAAGCCGGCGCTGGCTGATTCACTGACAATGAACAGCCTTGCAGAGTATGAGGCTCCGGACGCTCCGGCAGATACGGCAAGAGATGATTTTAAAGTATTAGGTTTGTTTGAACAGCAGGCAGATGGCTCATGGACAGAAGTCAGATATTCGACCAGACCGGAGCTGAGTCTGACAAAGAACTATCGTTTTAAAGTACAGGGTAATGGAAACTATAAGGACATTGGATACTCTGAACAGTTCCAGTTTGAGCAAAGAGATATTAACGAAGCGGAACGTGTGCAGCAGCCAGAATCTATGCCGGATGCTGATAAGGATACTTCCATAGCGGATATTTTAAAATTCCTTAGAAGTAAAACCACAGGACTTAAGCTCAAGGATCTCGGCGATGAACTGGATATGAATGAGCCTGGCAAGAGCGGAGATTATGAGATTCATATTGGTAAAGGTGCAGATGAGGATAAGGAAAATACCCCGGGATATACGAATCCTGGAGATCTGCGTACGACAGAGGGAAAGATTGTATACCAGATTGTCGGAACAGGCTGTTATACAGGTATTGTGAAAGATCAGGTACTATATATCGGTCGGAATATTGCAGATGCACTTTTATGGGAAGCGAATGAAGAAGTAAAGATTATAAACGGCGTAAGGAAATTAAAAAACTCTTATTCTGTGGATACAGCGACAGAATATAACATTCCGTACTGGAAAGGAGGAGCAAACGAAAATAAAGCAAAGGCGGTATATCCGTTATACAATAAATCTGCGGTGAGTGAGACGCTGATCCAGGATACACATTATAAGGTATCCTATGGTAATGCGCAGGACAGAAATGAAGGTCAGGCAGAAGGACAGTATTGTGTTGCAACCTTGCAGGGTGTAAACGGATACTATGGGACTTTGCAGTTTGAATTTGACATTAATGTAATCAGTATTGAGGACTGTGTGATAGATGTACAGCGTGTTGACTTCTGGTATGATGATGAGCAGGGCGCAGAGTGGATCTATACCGGTTCAGAGATAAAGCCGGATGTAAGAATCTATCCAAAAGGAACGGCAGAAGCTGATAAAACTAATGCGAACAGATTGGTTGAAGGGAAACATTACAAACTCGAATATAGCAAAAATACTGAGGCAAATGAAGAAAACTATGAAGACAAATCTGTGATTACGATTATTGGTTTATCTGCTTATAGCGGCTCAAAAACAACCCGATCGTTCACCATACACAAACGGGATCTGAGTGTGAATGCGAATCAGGATCCGGAGGGTATAGGGACGATGGCGCCATATTTCCATATTAGAGAAGCGGAAGGAACGATTACGAAGGGTGACCGGCTGGGAGAGAAATATAATTATAAAACGACATCCACGGTTCTTCTTCCAGATGGTTCGTATGGATCTTCGAATGGCGTGTGCCCGCAGTTTGAATTATTGTATTATCCGGAAGGTACTGGCAATAATAAAGAACCAATTATATTGACAATTAACGCAGGATTTACATTAAGTTATCGAAAGAATACACATAAATTTGATCATACAGATACCAACAATTATGCTCCGGCGGATTCTCCAGAAGTAATTGTTACAGCGCAGGGGAGAAACTTTAAAGGAAAGTTCCGGGTATATTTTGATATACAGCCAGTGAATCTGTCAGAGTGTATTATAAAGATGACAAGTAAGGATATTCCGTTTACAGGTTCCAGCGTTGCAGATCAGGTAAAAGCGCTTGTTCAGGTATACCAGCTGGAAGTGAATGATAAAGGAGAAGAAGTGGAGGTATTACTTCCGCAGGAACACGCAGAATCAAATACGCCAGGCGCTCCGACGGTAAAAGAATATGAAATCAAAGTAGAAAATGATATTTTTGTACCGAATTTGTCAAATCAGGAAGCCGGAATGCCAATTGTCTGGATTGAAGCCACGAAAGAGGGTAACTGTATTGGTGATAAGAAGAAGAATCCGTATCAGTTTAATATTATTGGCGATCTGGCACGGGATCCATTAAAACATCCGGAAGGCGCTGCAAATTCAGAGATACATTTTGAAACAACGTATGTAGATTTTGCAAAACCATTTGATATCAAAACTGCATTGGAAAAGATTCAGGACTTAGAGTTCAGACAGAAAAACGCAGCTACAAATCAGTGGGTAACAAATAAACTGGATCCAGAATTTGATTATAATATCGATCTGGACGCAAGCAGAATCGGATCCTATATGGCAACGGTAAGCGGTAAAGGAACATATGAAGGTAATATTAAAAATGTTCCGGTAGTTGTGAGAGCTAATCTGAGTGACTTAAGCTATATGACATATGAGTATCCGAAGCCGTTTAGTTACGTTACCGGTCAGGCGATCGATTTTAAGAAGCTGATTCGGGTAAAATGCGGCGATGAATATTTGGAATATGGCACACATTATCAGTTTAGAGGAGGCGAGGAATCGCTGGATACTTTGCCGGGAAATAATTATCCGATTACGATCGAACCGGCAGGTGAAGGGAAAGATCAGGGTTATATTACCGGAGCATATGCGTTCACATATGATATTAAAGCCGGACTGGACAACAGCGCAGTGATAACAATAGGGAATTTTGATCCAGGTACAGAAGCCCGGTATGAATACGCACATGGTTATGACGTATTTAATCCAAATTCAGAGATAAAAGTAACTGTCGGCGGCACGGAGCTTCGTCCAAATAAGGATTATACGATTGAAATTATCGGTGATCTGAAAAACTGCGGACAGAAGACTATAAAGATTACAGGTATTAATTCTTATGCCGGAGAGACAACGAGAAACTTTACGATTTATCCGTATGATATTGGTCTGCATAAGGACGATATGAAAATAGCAGCCAAGGATTCCGTTGTTTTCAATGGAGCAGAGGCGTTTCCAGATCGAAACGTATACGTCACAGTAAGCGGCAATTCTCAGGAACTGAAGGCAGCTGGCGGCGAAAACGAAGAAGCCGGCGAATATGTGATTGAGAAAGATAGCGGTGATACTGTAAACTGGACACATGATCCGAATAACAAACCGACCTTTGCAATTCGCGGTATTGGTAACTACACGGGAAGACTTACCGGTAACGCATATACGATTAAACGGAAACCGATCTCAGATCCGGATATTGTATTTGCTACGATCGATCCGCAGCCTTACCAGAACGGCAGAGAGATTCGTATGGTTCCAAAAGGAGTCTTTAACGAGCGGGATCTGCTGGGTGAACTGCGTGACCCGAATAAAGAAGATCAGTATCTGAACGCGCCGGGCAGTACGTCCAAAGAATTTACATGGACGTATGTAACGCAGGATCTTAAGAGCGTTGGCACAAAGCAGGTTCTGATTGAAGGAATCGGCAATTTTACTGGAAGAATTGAATACTGGGAATATGAAGTAGTAGCGTTAGAGCTGAAAGATACGGTTTTAACATTTGACAATGAATCGCCGGTTTATGATGGCAGAGAACAGTTTCCATCCTTTAAGTTAACCTATGGTTCTGATACAATTGCGGTATTTACCGGAACACAGCTTGTTTCGGAATGGATTAAAAATCTGAAATACGAGTTCAGGGATAATATCGATGCAGGTACGGCAACTGTAAGAATATGGGTGGATGAAGGCAAAAATGATAACTACAGCGGAGAGAAGACAGCGACATTTACTATTTTGCCAGCATCGATCGCAGGTCATACGAAGTTTATGTACCGTCCGTCAGAATCAGACGGAAATGTAGATCTGAGCACTTACAAACTGAATCTGCCGTTTGATTATGAAAATCATAGTCTGGTACGGCCGAAATATGCGGTGGCAAATGAAGAAGGTAAATTGCCAGAGCTGCCGGCTGGCCAGGTAGGAATCTATTTTGATTTCGCGTCCAAGAGAAATCATGGAGATTTTCTGATTGTTAGTAAGGACTATGAGGCTGACATCGAATATCAGTATGTAATGCCGGATACAGAGGATGAACCGGTAAGAGAAGAAGATTATCCGGATCCGAATTACGGATATGCAGGTAAAGTAAAAGTAACGATCAAGGGTATGAAGAACTATACAGATACAGCCAGTTTCTGGTATTATATTGGAAAAGATATCAGTGCAGAAGCAAGTATCAGTATGTCTCCAACAACGACGGTATATAATTCACAGGCTCAGCCACCGGTTGTAAAAGTAACCGGAATCAACGATGCAAGTGAATATAAGATCGCAAAATACAAAGATGAAATCGCAGTTAAAAATCTGATCGATGATAAAGGGTTTGTCAATGCAGGTACGTATTACATACGTGTCGAAGGAAATCCTGCTAACGGTACGTATGCAACGAAACCGCATACACTGACTTACACAATTACACCAAGAGCATTTTCTAATTCTCTTGTCATCGACGGTTTCAAACGGGAATACTCTTATACGGGATATGAAATCTGTCCGGTAGGCATTTCCGTAACAGACTACATTGACAAGATCAAATACAGACTGACTGAAGATGTAGACTACACATTAACGTATACAAACAACTTAAACGCAGGAACCGCATATATCAATATTAAAGGACAGAACAATTTCAGCGGAACGGCGACCGCGAACTTTATGATCACAAGCTCTACGATCAGCGGCGGCTGGAACGGCTCCAATAGTTTCCTGGATCAGGGAACAGGTGAAATTTCAGGAGCTACAGCAGTGTCGCCTAACGATGTCAATCTGTCTATGGATACGATCGACGCGATGTACTATACCGGCAAGCCGGTATATCCGAAAGTATCGATTTCAGGTATGACGGAAAATGTGGATTATACGGTTACATTTGGCAACAATGTGGAAGTAGGTACAGCGGTAGCGACAATTAATGGTATCGGAAACAACAACGGTACGATTACAAAGAATTTCCGTATTATCGCACAGCTGTCGAAATGTACGATTTCACCGATTCCGGCACAGCAGTATACCGGTTCGGAAGTAAAACCTTCTCTGACTGTAAAATGTGGAAACACAATACTGATGGAAGGAACGGACTATAACGTAACTTATTCGAATAATATTAATATTGGTACAGCTACAGCAACGATTCGGGCACTGAATAATGCAAATTATACAGGCACGGCGTCTGTGAAGTTTAGCATAGGTAATGATGTCGGCGGATTTATTATCAGCGGCTATGCACCGAGCTATGCGTATACAGGTAAAGCCATTACTCCAGGCGTGGTAGTCGAGACAGGAAGCAGAACACTGATACCTGGTACAGAGTATACCGTATCTTATTCAAACAATGTCAATGCAGGTACGGCAACCATTACAGTGACAGGCGTCGGCAAATATTCTGGCAAGCAGACGGCGAATTTTGTAATCGAGCCGAAGAGCATGCAGAGTCTGGATACGACAGATGTTGCAGACCGGACTTATACAGGCGATGCATATACGCCGGATATTACGGTAAGCGACGGCGGTAAAGTACTGACCAAAGGCGTGGATTATACGGTAACGTATTCGAATAATACGAATCCTGGTGTGGCTACGATTAAAATTCAGGGTACGAGCAGCAATTACACAGGAACAAAGATTATCAGCTTCAGGATTTCCGCTGTTGCAGTCAAAGGACTGAAGGCTTCGAATGTGAAGTATAACAGTATGAAGCTGAAATGGACGAAGCAGGGTTATGCAGATGGCTATCAGCTCTGTGATTCCAAATCGAAAGTTATTAAAAACGTGAAGACGAACAGCGTTACCATTACGGGACTTTCCGCAGGAAAGACTTATAAGTATAAAGTAAGATCTTATATCCGCAATGCGGACGGAACAAAATCTTACGGAGCATTTTCAGCGGTACTCAACGCGACAACGAAGCTGCGGACACCAAATGTTAAAGTAGTTTCAAATGCGAAGGGGCAGGCTCGCATTAGCTGGTCGAAAGTATCAGGAGCGTCCGGATATGAGATCTATTATAAGAAATCTTCCGGCGCGAAGTACAAGAAGTTAAAGACTGTAAACAATCCGAATATCCGGGTATGTACCGTACGCGGTATGAAGAGCGGCGACAGAGCATATTTCCGTATTCGGGCATTCAGAAAGAATGGCAGCAAGAAAGTTTACAGTTCACTGAATCCATTAAAGGTAATTACGGTGAAATAAGCAGAAGCATGAGTGAAAAATACAAAATAGGCGATTATGAATTTAATACCTATGAAGAGTATCTTGCGGCGCAGGAAGACGTAAAGAAAATTGACTTCATTACGAAGGAAGTGGACATTACGGATGCCGATGTCGCCGTAAGACTCTACACTCTGATCAGGAATAAGGAGATTGTGTTCCGCAGTAAGGTGGGGCTTTCCTTTTCCTGGTATCTGACGGACGTTCTGGCAAAAAATTCCCAGAAATTGCTGGAAGAGAGCCGTAAGAAAGAGGAGCAGAAGGAGCAGGGCAAGAAGCTGGGAATGGCGGGCGGCCTTTGCATTCTGGCTGCGGTAGTTTGTCTGGGATATTATGGATTTACGCTGTGGCAGGAGCATCTGGAGAGTAAGGAATTTGAACGGTTACAGAGTATGCAGAATCTGACCGGTCAGATGATACAGGACTCTTATGCGGACGAGGAAAGCGCGGCAGCTGCCGGACAAAACGCCGGGCAGACAGATGGTTCTGATGCAGAAAAAAAGCAGAAAGCTGCAGAAAACAAGAAGAAAGCAAAGAAAAAGGCGGCTGCTGAAAAGCCGGCGGTCTTAAAGAAATATAAAGATCTGTATGAGCAGAATAAAGATCTGGCAGGCTGGCTGTCCATTGCCGGAACAAATATCAATTATCCGGTAATGCAGACAAGCGAAAAGAATGGGGATTTTTATCTGCATCATGATTTTGAGAAAAAAGAAAGTGATCATGGCACATTATTTATTGATGCGAGAAATGACTATGTCGATCGGGATACGAATCTGATTATTTATGGACATAATATGAGAGATGGTACGATGTTCGGCGGTTTGAAAAGTTTTATGGATAAAAACTATTTTGAACAGCATCCCGAACTGGTATTTGACACGATCTATGAAAAAGCAAAGTATCGCATTGTGGCAGTGTGTCTGTCCAAAGTGAATTATCAGGATGATCATGCATTCCGTTATTATAATTTTCTGAATGCCGGCAGCAGAGAAGAATTTCAGGCATTTCTGGCGAATATCCAGCAGCTGACGGTATTCGACCAAAAGATTGACATTTCGTATGGGGATGAACTGCTGACATTATCGACATGCAACAGTTATATACAGGATGGCCGGCTGTTCCTCATTGCGAAGAAGGAGTGACGCATATGACGATTTCAAAAATGAAACAGAAATTTGCCATTATAATGGCATTGGCAATGGTATTATTCTGGATACCGTGTGAGAGCGTATTCGCATCGAATACAAATATGACTATCTCCGGCGGCGTACTGACTGCGTATAATGGCGGAGGCGGTGCAGTCACGATCCCTTCGGATGTAACATCCATTGGCCCGAATGCTTTTGCAGGAAAGCCGATCAGCAGTGTCAGCATTCCGGGCAGTGTAAGAAGTATTGGGGACAGTGCATTTGCAAACTGTACAGCTCTTGCAAATGTTACAGTTCCAGGCAGTGTAACAAATATGGGCAGCGGCGTGTTTGCCGGCTGCAGCGGACTGAGCTCCGTCAGCATGCAGGCTTCGATTTCTGCTCTGCCGGCTTCGACGTTTAACGGATGCCGTTCACTGACCAGTATAGCGATTTCTGCCGGGATTACAAGCATTGGCAGCGGCGCCTTTTCAGGGTGCAGCAGCCTGAGTACAATGTCTGTTCCTGCCGGAGTCAGCAGTATTGGAGACAGTGCATTTGCAAACTGCTCGAATCTGTCTGCTATTTCAATTCCGGCAAGTACGACTAATATTGGCGGCAGCGCGTTATCGGGCTGCTCGTCGTTATCTACGATTAATGTTGCGTCAGGCAATTCAGCGTATGCATCAGACGGGGGATGCCTCTATAATGCATCCAGAACGAGACTGATTATGGTTCCGGTAGGAAAATCGAGCGTAGCGCTTAATTCGGCAACAAAGATTATTGGCAGCGGCGCGCTGGCAGGATGCAGCAGAGTCACGTCTTTAACACTGCCGAATGGTCTGACCACGATTGAAAGCGGCGCCTTTTCCGGCAGCGGGATTCGTTCGATTACGATTCCGCGTTCGGTTACTTCCATAGGATCACAGTCTGGCTGGTCACCGGATGTGATTACCGGATACAGCAATACTGCAGCGGAGACATTTGCTGCATCTGCAGGATATACATTTTCCAGTCTGGATGGCGGCAGTTCTTCTGACAGCAGCGATGACAGTGCGGAAGATGATTCCTCTTCATCAACGGGAAGTACAAGTGTGGATCTGGGTGAAGATACCTCCAGCTCTGGCAGCAGCGGTTCGAATGATGATGTCGATGAAGAAGGAGCAGGAAGTACTTCGATCGATCTGGGCGGCTCTTCCAGCGGTTCGGGCAGCAGCTCAGGTTCCGGCTCATCTGGCAGCACTGGCAGTTCGTCCGGCAGTGCAGGTTCCGGCTCATCCGGCAGCGGTTCGGGCAGTTCAGCCAGCAGCAGCTCAGCAGGCAGCACTGGCAGCTCAGATTCCGGCTCATCTGGCAGCACAGTCGTTAAGTCTGGCAGTACCGGCTCTTCGGGAGCATATGCAGGGACGACGTCGAATAGTCATACGTTAGACGAGACGCCAAAGACAGGGGACGGCTCTGTCGATCCAAAGCTGTTTTTGATATTTGGTCTGGTATTTGTTGGATGCGGACTTATGATTGTTGGAAAAAAACAGGGCGTATAATAAGAAAGTATGGAATATAAAAAGCATCTGATCATGAAATGATTCAGATGCTTTTTTGTGTGAAAAGTAAGAGATTTAGTCCAGGGCAATTTTGGCGGAAACAATATTTTTCAGCTGCTGATATTGCTCCTGCGTAA
>ERZ778496.2227-NODE-2227-length-11856-cov-4.181341_pt1 | contig 11856 bp, 9 predicted proteins | sample MGYA00433099_ERZ778496 | MGnify/ENA primary metagenome ERZ778496 (study PRJEB29527, sample SAMN07138962) | mouse gut metagenome | material: feces | host: mouse | place: China:Nanjing | collected 2016-01-25 ... | reverse complement strand
AACATTTCCAAAAACATGGTGGCGCCAAAATTGGTCGGCGCTGACTTTGCCGTCCCAAGAAATGCAGGCGAACCCCCGTCCTGAGCTGTTGCCTTCGTTGAATTGCAAAAGTTCGAAAACTTCTTCAGCCCGTTTCGGATCTTCTTTTTGCAGACGCATCCAAAGGTACGGACCGTCCGCATGGTTATCGACGGTCAGCACTTCTTTTTGATAGCCCTGGTCATAGAGTTCACGGGTCTTATCCATGATGAGATCCAGCATGTCGCGGGTTTCCTGGTGGGTTAAATCTTCTTTAATCAATTCACTGCCGCGTCCGGAATAAACCAAATGATAAAAGCAGACTCGTGGAATGTCACGTTCTTTCATGAGGGTGAAAATTTTGGGAACTTCCGCCGCATTGCGTTTGTTTATGGTAAAACGCAAGCCGACTTTGATACCTTCTTCACGGCAATAATCAAGCCCTTCCAAGGCTTTTTTGTAAGCTCCTTTCACGCCGCGGAACGCGTCGTGCACCTCTTCTCCGCCGTCCAGAGAAACACCCACATAAGAAAGCCCGACATCTTTCAAGATTTTTGCCATATTTCTGTCAATGAGCGTTCCGTTGGTGGAAATCACAGCCCGCATACCTTTGTTTGTCGCGTATTTCGCAAGTTCGGGCAAATCCTTGCGGACTAAAGGCTCGCCTCCGGAAAAGAGCATGACCGGCGCTCCGAATTGAGCCAAATCGTCAATCATTGTTTTAGCTTGTTCCGTGGATATGGGGTCTGTGCCGTTTTCTTCGAGAGCATGGGCGTAGCAGTGGACGCATTTCAAATTGCAGCGCTGCGTCATATTCCAGACAACAACAGGCTTTTTGTCAGCGGAAAATTGCAGCAGATGGGAGGGAAGCTTTCCGGAATGCCTGCCGTAGCGAAGAGCGTCAGAGGGTTCGACTTGGTCACAGTATAACTTTGAAATACCTATCATATATCTTCCTTTTCTTGTGTTGAACAATAAAAAATTTAAAACAGAATATAGCACAAGGCAATAATTTGCAAGCAATATTCTTGCTTATCCATGTTTGTGTTAGGAATGTTTTTTTCCTAAGATATGGATGGTTATCGGTATGATGAATCCGGCAAAAACAAGCGCCAGCAAGAGCAGGGCATAAGAAAAATCCTGATTGCTTTGAAACGGAAAAAGCGTAGCGAGCGAACCTGCCAAAATTCCGGAAAGGAAAGAGAGCGTTGCATGATAAAATTTGTTCAGGCAGGCGCCAAGAACATGCGCAAAGCTGAATATTCCGCAGACGCAGCCCAGAAGAAAAAGAAGAATGACAGGGAAATCAAGGGTTGTGACGGCGTGCAAAATATTGTGATATTGCCCGATCAAAACCAAAATGAACGCTCCAGAAATTCCGGGCAGGATCATGGCGCATATCGCAATAAAACCGGAGAAAAAAACAACGGGATAACTCGTTTCAAGAGAAAGGGGCGTTGCGAAGCCGAGCCAAAGGGAGAAAAGCCCTCCTGCAAAAAAGCAAAGGACGGAAATAAGTTTATGGGGATTTTTTTTCTTTATTTCCGCAAGAAGGATAAACAGCGAAGAAAGAATAAGCCCGAAAAAGAACGCCCAAACAATATCGGCATATGTTTCAAGAAGCGCGACCATGATACGGGCGAACAGGAAGACAGCCGACCCGATGCCGAGCAAAAGGGGCAGGGCGAAACTCCACGAAATTTTCATGAAGGCTTTTTTTATTTGCAGTGTGAAAAGAAGTTTGAAAAACTCCTTGTCAACGGACTTTATCGTATCAAGAAGTTTTCCGTATATGCCGGTAATGAATGCGATTGTTCCGCCTGAAACTCCGGGGATGGTATCGGCAATTCCCATGAGAAAACCGCATAAAAAATAACGAATGAGTGCGTTCATCGGTATCCTTATAAAAGAAGCAGGGTTGCGAAGCTCAGAAAAATGAAAAATCCGGCTCCGTCTGTGAGGGCGGTTAGGAAAATGCTTGAAGCTTGTGCGGGGTCACGGCCTAAAGCCCGTAAAATAAGGGGAATGGAACCGCCTGCAATGGCGCCTAAAAACATATCCAATAAAAGGGAACAGCCCATAACCGCGCCTAAAAATACATTATTGCTGATTAAAGAAACAACGCAAATGGCAATGAAAGAAACAATAAATCCCGTGGCAAAACCGATCTTTCCCTCACGAAAAACCGCGTTCCAAGATTTTTTATTGTCGAATTTTTCCGTCGCAAGCTGCCTGATCATGACGGCAAGGGCTTGCTGCCCCGTATTTCCCGCCTGATTTGCCACCATGGGCATGAGAACAGCCAAAAAAGCCATTTGGGCGATAGTTCCTTCAAATAAATAAACGATATATGCGGAGATTGAGGAATTGAGCATATTGATAAAAAGCCACGGCAAGCGGATTTTGACGGATTCATACCATGGGGTGTTGATGTCTTCATCCTGACCTGCGCCCATCATACCGAGCAAATCGGAGCTGGCGTCGTCCTGGATGATATCAATAACGTCATCGTGGGTTACCGCGCCCATCAAGTGCCCCTCCCGGTCCACAACAGGCAAAGCGAGGAAGTTATAGTGGGAAAGTATTTTCGCAACTTCCGATTTATCGGTGTCGAACTGCACGGTGATAACGTCTTTTTTGTCGGAAAGCAAATCCCGCATGGGCGTGTGCTGTTTTGAAAGCATAAGTTCGCGCAGTGAAATGATTCCGATAAGCTTATCCAAATGGTCGACGACATAAACATAATAAGGCATATCCTTGTCTTCCAGTTCAATGCGTATATGCTGGATTGCTTGGTCTACATTGATGTCGGAGGGGACCGTGATGATCTCCGTGTTCATTACCCCTGCCGCCGTGTCCGGATCAAAGGTCAGCAGCGCCCTCAGTTCCATGGCGTCTTCGGGGGTGAGGTTGTTCAAAAGGACATCGCGGTGATCTTCGTCCACTTCGTCCAGAACGTCGACGGCGTCATCGGGGTCCATGGCGGAAAGAATACGGGCGGCGTCTTCCGCATCCAAATTTTCAATAACGTCCTTTGCATGGCTTTCGTCAAGTTCCGCAAGAGCTTCCGCCGCGTCTTCCGTGTCCATGTGGGTGATCATGCAAAGCTGTTTTTCAAGGGGGAGCGATTCCATAAGCTCCGCACGGTCGGCAGGGTGAACGAGGTCGTTATCCAGATATTCGGGATTGCAGGGATCAAAATCGACAATTTTTCCGTCTTCGTCGAGATAGGAAACGTTGTCTTGTTCTTGTTCGGAAATGGTTTGCGTTTCTTCTTGCTTTTCTTTTTCGGTTTCTTTGTCTTGGTTTAAAATTCGATTTTCTGCCTGCTCGGAACTATGTGCATTCAATACGCGATTTTCATTATTTTGTGGCATACATACCTCCTTACAAGACAAAAAAGGAATTACTTGACGCTAAAACTAAAACGCCGTATTTTAAATAACCAATATCATATGCAAGTGTGTTTTTGTTTATCACTAAAACAAAATTGGGGCAAGTTTGAATTTTGGAAATGATTTTTTATGGAGTTTGCGGTGTCAGAGCGGTTAAATAAAATTTTTGGGCGGAAACAGACCGATTTTGTCAGAAGAATTATCAGATTGGCGCTTGACGAGGACGGACAGGATTTAACTTCCAACGGTATTTTTGACAGCCATGACATGGCGTATGGAAAACTTATCGCCCGTCAGGACACCTTTGTTGTCGGTTTGGTTTTAATTCCCGCCATATTGGAAGAACTTGGCATACGCGAACCGGAAAAGCTCTATGCTTTGAAAGCGGCGGAGGGCTCATATTTAAAAGACAATGAAATTGCCGCGGAATTTGAAATGCATACGGCTTTGCTTTTAAAAGCGGAACGTATTATCTTGAATTTCATCACACGGTTAAGCGGTATCGCAAACAGTACGAAGTTGTATTTGAAAGAATTGGAAGGGACGGGGGTAAGATTGCTGGATACCCGTAAAACGCTTCCGGGGCACAGGTATTTGGATAAATATGCCGTGCGCGCGGCAGGGGCTGAAAATCACCGCATGTCTTTGGAGGATATGCTCATGATAAAAAATAACCATGTGGATGCGGCAGGCTCGATAACGCAGGCTGTGGAAAAACTTCGCCGCGAATACGGAGCAAATTGCCCGCCTATCATTGTGGAATGCCGTGACAAAGCCGAAGTTTTGGAAGCTGTGCGTGTTGTGCCGCAAAGAATTTTGCTTGACAATATGGATATTGCGGCGCTTTCCGAAAACTTGCCGCTTATTCCCGAAAATATCGAGGCGGAAATCAGCGGCGGGGTGAACTTGAAAACTATCCGTTCTTTGGCTCTGTCAAGCAAGGAACGTCCTGCGGATTTTATTTCTGTCGGCAGTATCACCCATTCTGCGCCTATCGCGGATTTCAGCTTACGTGTTAACCGTTTAAAATAATTTATGGAGAGAAAATGAAAACGTTATCTCTTTATGCTGATAAAATAGAAGCATTGAAACAGAAATTCGGTCCGTCGCTTGTGATTATGGGACATCATTATCAACAGGATGAAATTATGCGGCACGTTGATTTGGCAGGTGATTCCCTGCAGCTTGCCCAAATGATGGACGGAATTGACGCGGAGCATATCGTTTTTTGCGGTGTGCATTTCATGGCGGAATCCGCAAAGCTTTTGGCGAAACCGGAACAGAAGGTCTATCTGCCCGATATGGGCGCTTCCTGCCTCATGGCTGAAATGGTGCCGGCACAAGCTTTGGATGTTGTCATAGAAAAAATTTCAGCCCATGGAAAAAAAATCGTGCCTTTGGCGTATGTCAACACATCCTTGGCTGTAAAAGCTATCGTGGGCAAGCATGGCGGAGCTGTCTGCACTTCCTCCAACGCCCAAAAAATGCTTGAATGGGCATACGGGCAAGGGGAGAGCGTCCTCTTTTTGCCCGATAGGAATTTAGGCAATAATGTCGGGAACATGCTCGGTATTGCTCAGGACAAACGCCATACTTTGGATGTCCGCAACAACGGCGGAAATTTGGATTATGACGCCATTGACAGGGCGGAGCTTATTTTTTGGGACGGCTGCTGCCCTATTCACGAATTTTTTAAAGAGGAACATATCGCGTTCATGCGTCAAAAATATCCGCAGGCGAAAATTTATGTTCATCCCGAATGTCCGCAAGAAATTGTTGAGAAGTGCGACGGGGCAGGCTCAACTTCGTATTTGATCGATGTTGCGGAAAAAGCCCGAAAAGGCGATGTGCTCATTATCGGTACGGAAGCGAACCTTGTCAACCGTTTGGCCCGTGTTCATGAAAAACGCGGCGTTACGGTGATACCTTTGTTTTCCGAGGCGTTTTGCCCTGATATGGCAAAAATCACCGAAGCGCTGCTTTATAAGACTTTGGAAGATATCGCCGCCAATAAGGCTTGTCCTGTCGAAATTGACGGCTCTATGGTTGAAGACGCAAAAAAATCTCTTGTTCGTATGCTTAATCATTGTGCGAAATAAGAATATGGATTGAGGTATAAAGTATGTATTACCGTTCGGATGTTTTAGTTGTCGGAAGCGGCTTAGGTGCGTGTGCCGCTGCATTGACTTTGGCAGATAAAGGCGTTCAAGTCAGCATGATTTGCCCGACTGAAACCTTGGACGGCGGCAACTCGGAACTTGCGCAGGGCGGTATCGTTTATGTGCATGACAATCCGGAAGAATTTTATGCCTTGGAAAAAGATATGCTCAATGCGGGGCATAATTATAATTTTGTAAAAGCGGTACGTTTTCTTGCGGACCATGGCGGTGACGCCGTGCAGGAAATTCTGATAGACCGTCTGCATGTGCCTTTCAATGTCCGCAGCGGAACTGTTGCGGATTGGGATTTAACCTTGGAGGGCGGGCATTCCGCTCCCCGCATACTGCATTGCGCCGACTATACGGGTCGCTCCATTATTGAAGCGATACACAAAGCGATTTTGGAACACCGGAATATCAATGTCCGTTATAAATGTTCGGCTGTCGACCTTATCACGACCGATCATCATTCCCATTTGGACATGTATCGCTATCAGCTGCAAAACCAATGTGTCGGTGTTTATGCGTATAATGAGGATACGGAACAGGTCGACCAGCATTTGGCCACGTTCACCATTTTGGCTACCGGCGGGGTGGGGAACGTTTTTCTTCATTCGACCAACAGCGACTGGGCTGTCGGTTCCGGAATTTCCATGGCGCAGCGCGCAGGGGTTCGGCTTGCCAATATGGAATTTGTGCAGTTTCACCCCACTGCGTTGTATCATAAAAGCAAAAAACATCCGTTAATCACGGAAGCCGTCCGCGGGGAGGGCGGGGTGCTTGTCGACCTTGAGGGCAAGGAATTTATGCAAAAATATGATGAACGCAAAAGTCTTGCTCCGCGGGATATTGTTTCTCAAGCCATTGCTACGGAAATGCTCATGACAGGTTCCCAGCATGTTTTTTTAGACGCGACCCGCATAAAATGTGATGTGACAAAACGTTTTCCGACAGTGTTCCAAAGCTGCATGAATATCGGCGTTGACATGCGTAAGGATTTTATTCCTGTTGTTCCTGCCGCCCATTATTTTTGCGGAGGAATTTTAGTCGACTTGAATGGCAGGACGACGCTTGGAAATCTTTATGCTGTCGGAGAATGCAGCTGCACGGGCATTCATGGGGCGAACAGGCTTGCAAGCACATCTTTGCTTGAAGCGCTGCTTTGGGGATACAGCGCAGGCAAGGATATAGCCGAAAACCTCACCAGGCGCGATTGTATCGATGAACGGGTTTTCGCTTCCATTACCGACTGGGAAAATACCGGAAACGAACATAATGACGACCCTGCTCTCATCGCTCAGGATTGGGCGAGCATACGCCATATCATGTGGAACTATGTAGGCATCATGCGGACGGAAAGCCGTTTGCGCAGGGCGTTCGGGGAACTTCGTGACCTGTCGAGCCATTTGCACGATTTTTATAGACACACGCCTCTTTCTCCCGCTCTTGTCCGTTTGTTTCACGGCTGCAATACGGCGTATCTTATCACGCAGGCGGCTCTTAGGAATAAGAACAGCTTGGGCTGCCATCACAGGGCCGAATGATTTTCGCCGCGTTTTGTATTTTTATGAGGACGGCATGCGCCGTCCTTTTTGTTCCGTTTATTGTGAAATAAATAATAAATATTGCAATGATTACAGCGGGACAGGAGCAAGTTTAAGGAGTATGCAAAAAAATGTTCATAGTATCTTGACTTTTGCTTGTGAAAGGGATATTGAAAAATCATAATTAGGTATTTTTTTTACCTTGTGAAAATTTTCTTTGGAGGCGTTTATATGGGTATCAGTAGACGTGATTGCTTATTAGGTTTTGGAGCATTGGTCGCCGGCGGGGCGGTAACTTCAATCGTGGACGGCGGCACCAAATTGGTTCACGCTGCAGCACCTGCAACCCGATTCCAACAAGTGAACGGCGAGTTTGGGTGGACCCCGCATAAACTCGACCCTGCCGAATGTGCGGAAGCGGCGTACCAAGGATATTGGTATAAAGGCTATGCCTGCGGATACGGCGTGTTTTACGGCATTATCGGGGTGTTGGGGGAAAAATTCGGCGCACCTTACAATCAATTTCCTTTTGCGATGCTTGAAGCGAATAAGGGCGGTATTTCAGACTGGGGCACGATTTGCGGCGCATTATACGGTGCTGCCGCCGCTTATGCTCTTTTTTGGGGAAGAGATGAGCGCACACCTATGGTGAATGAATTGTACCGCTGGTATGAAACGACGAATTTGCCGATTTATGATCCAAAAGATAACGCGCAAGGTGTAAAGGGTGCTATTCCGGCTAATATTTCCGGTTCCGTTCTTTGCCATATTTCCGTTTCAAAATGGTGCTATGAAAACAAGATTGAAGCGACAGACAAGAAAAGAAACGAACGCTGCGGACGTTTGACCGCCGATGTCGTGTATAAGGCTGTTGAAATTTTCAATAAGAAAATCGAACTCGGAAAAGATTTCAAGACCACTTTTGCGGTGCAGGATTCTGTTGAATACTGCGGCAGCTGCCACCAAACCAAGGGACAGGAAACCAACTGGGCAAAGGGTGTCATGGATTGCGCACCTTGCCACAGCGGAACAGAAGCAACCGGCAATATGTTTAAAGACCATCCATAAAATATAATGGTATGAGCCGATAAAAAATAAGCCTGCGTTCAAAGCGGGCTTATTTTTTTGTTTTCGGGCAAGGTTTCCGAAGTTGCTGGTCAGGCTTTTTTTAAATTTTCATTTATTTTTTTTTTTTTTTGAAAATTTTTTGTTATAAAAAATCATTCAAACCAAATAAGGCTTGCCTGACGTCCTGTTTGGTTGTCCTGTCTGTGGGAAAAATATTGCTTGTGCATTGTTTTTGTACAAAAATCAAGACCATGGATGTTTTCCTGCAAAAGTCCCGCCTGTCTGAGCTGGTGGCGTGTCAGTTCCCATAAGTCAAGGGTTTGTTCCTGAATATTGAACCATGCGGCATAGGTGGCGCCCCATTCGGTATCGAAATTGACGAATTGCGCTTCTTTCGGACCCAGGCTCGGACCGCGGACCGCCAGTAAATCCTTTGCGTTAAGTCTGTATTCTTCACAAAATTTTGAAACAGCTTCCAGAATGAAATCATTTCTGTTGCCGCGCCAGCCGACATGAAGCGCCATGACATGCCCGCCTTTATTATGAGCGAACAAGATAGGCTGGCAGTCGGCTGTTTTTATCAGAAGGGCATGCTTTTTTTGATTTGTCGCAATGCCGTCGCCCTCGATGTTTGCTTCTTCAAAAAAAGCTGTCGGCTCAGGAGAAAAATGCATGATATTGGAATGGATTTGGCGGACTTCCAAAACGGGCATGGCAAGTTTTTCAAATAAAAATTTTCTGTTCTGCCGTATGGCGGCATTATCTTCTCCTCGGTTGAAAGCGATACTGCCCAAGCTTTTTCGGGGATCAAGATTTTTGCCTTGAAAAAGGCAATGCACGTTTCTTATGCCGCAAAATTTAAAAAAAATCAGATTATCAAGCATAGTTATCCCATAAAAATAAGCAAAAATTTCATTTGCTAAATAAGAGTATTTTTTATATAATTTATCACTAACAAATTTTATGAATGAATTCAATAGAAAAGGTTCTGTTATGCAAGATATGCACGTTTTAAAAGAGGCATTGGAAACTATTGTTCGGAAAAAATCTTGGGAATGGCCCGAGAAAGCTGTTATCGAACTTCCAAAAGATGCGAAGCATGGTGATTTGGCTACAAATATCGCTATGACCCTTGCAAAAATTTGCCAAAAAGCACCGCGCGCCATAGCAGAAGAAATTTGTGCCGAATTAGAAAAACACAGCCTTATTGAAAAAGTGGATATTGCCGGTCCCGGTTTCATCAATGTGACGTTCAAACAAAGTTTTTGGCATGAACAGGTTCTTCGCATGGAACGGCTGAAAGAAAATTTCGGCTCGCTTGCTTACGGAAACAAACGAAAGGTCAATGTTGAATATGTTTCCGCAAACCCGACAGGGCCTCTGCACATCGGGCATGGACGCGGGGCTGCCGTGGGCGACAGCATGGCGAGGATTTTGCGTTTTGCAGGCTACGATGTGAGCACGGAATATTATATCAATGACGCAGGTCTGCAAATGCGTTTGCTCGGGCTGTCCGTTTGGCTCAGAATGAAAGACCTTTGCAAAATGCCGGTGACTTATCCGGAAGATTATTATAAAGGCGAATACATTATTGACATCGCCAAAGAAATGCTTGAGAAAGACCCTAAACTTCCTACGTATGAAGATGCTGAAAACCGTTGCTACGAATATGCGATGAACAGTATTTTAAACGGCATTAAACAAGATTTGCATGATTTTAGGGTGGAACATCAAGTTTGGTTTTCCGAGGCGAGCCTCGTTCATGACGGAACTGTCGAAAAAACGCTCAATGATTTGAAAGAACGCGGTTATGTTTATGAAAAAGACAATGCTTTGTGGTTCAAATCAACCCTTTTCGGTGACGACAAAGACCGTGTTTTGCGTAAAAGTGACGGGTTTCTGACATATTTCGCTTCCGATATCGCCTATCATGCCGATAAATTCAACCGCGGTTTCGAGGAGCTTGTCGATGTTTGGGGGGCTGACCACCATGGGTATGTGCCTCGTGTCGCCGCCGCTGTCGAAACGGTCGGCAGAAATCCGAAAGAAGATTTTTTTGTCATTCTTATCCAGTTGGTGAATTTACTTCGTGCCGGCGAGCCTGTCGCAATGTCGACCCGCTCCGGAGAATTTATCACCCTGCGTGAAGTGTTGGATGAAGTGGGTGTCGATGCCGCCCGTTTTATGTTTCTTTCAAGAAAAAGCGACCAACCGCTTGATTTTGATTTGGATTTGGTAAAACAGCGCAATCTTGAAAATCCTGTTTATTATGTGCAGTACGCCCATGCCCGTATTAAAACGTTGCTGCGCCGCGGTGCTGAAAACGGCTATTCATTGTCCGACGAAACAAGTTTGGATATTATCAGGGAATTGACGGACAGCGCCGATACAGCCCTCATCCGTTCCGCTTTGCATTTTGAGGATGCCGTGCTTGACGCCGCCAAAGCCAAAGCTGTGCATATCATTAGTTTTTATCTTATGGAATTGGCAGGAAAATTCCATAGTTATTATGCGAATGTGCCGGTTTTAAGCGGTGATGAAAAATTGATTAAAGCACGTTTGGCATTGCTTCGCGTTGTCGGAACCGTTCTTCGCAACGGATTGAATTTATTAGGTGTTGAAGCGCCTGAAACCATGTAAAAGGAGAGCGTTGTGGCTCGTCCCAATTATCGGCATGTCCCCCGGGAAAAAAAATATAATCCGTTTTTGGAAAGCGTGAAAAAGCTTCTTGTTTCAAAAGAACGTGAAGAACAGGAAAGCACGCAGACTGAAGAAATGGAAGACGGTTTTTTAAAAACAAAACCGCGTGAATACGCATACGGGCAGGATGAGCCGGAAGAAGAGCGTTTTCAAGAAGAAAATACCGTGGCGAAACAAGGAATCACATTAAGCACTTCCGCCTGTGTTACCGCGTTTGTTACGATTTTGACGTCTGTCGGTTTTGCGTTTTTGTTCGGGCTTATCATTGGAAAAGGAATGACCCCGGCGGTTCAAAAAGAAGAACCCGTGCCGTTGGCGGCGAATATCCAAAAAGAAAAACCAGCACCGGTTCTGCCAAAAGAAGAATTGCAGTTCATGACAGCTTTAAAAACAGAACCAGAAAAAAAGACGGCTGAGGAAATCCGGGCGGAAGAAGAATCCGTAAAAAAAGCTGCCGAAGAAAAAATAAAGGCTCAGGAGCAAGCTAAAAAAGAAGCGGATAAAAAGGCTGAAGCTCTTGCGAATATCAATAAGAAATTTGATTATGACATCCGTGTTGCGGCTTTTCGCAGTGAAGCCCAGGCTGATGAATTACGTTTGAAATTGGAAACGGACGGATTCAGAACACGGAAAAATGTAAAAAAAGATACGAAAGGAAACTGGTATTTTATTCATGTTCTTCTTATTGGAACGGAAGAGCGTTTGAAAGAAAGTCAGGAACGTTTTAAAAAATTCGGTGTGAGAGATTCCATTATTGAAAGTAAAGTCGAAGCAAAATAATGAGAAATAGAGAAAATACCGGAAAAGCATTATGTTTTGTAGAGCCGTTGTTCGCTCAAAAGCATAGTGCTTTTTTTTCTGAAAAATGCGCCGGGCGGCAAGGGGATTTTTTTGTTTTTTCTTCCGCGGACGGTGCCGGTAGGCATGGTACGGTCGGATTTAATGCTGATTTTTATCTTTTTGATACCGTAA
>ERZ778496.2223-NODE-2223-length-11884-cov-10.397498_pt1 | contig 11884 bp, 11 predicted proteins | sample MGYA00433099_ERZ778496 | MGnify/ENA primary metagenome ERZ778496 (study PRJEB29527, sample SAMN07138962) | mouse gut metagenome | material: feces | host: mouse | place: China:Nanjing | collected 2016-01-25 ... | reverse complement strand
TTTTATCTGACTGCTTAGGCAGGGTGAAATGCTGGAAGTGGCTCCTGTCTGCATAACCTTCCTTATAAGCCAGACGGCATATCTTCTTCAAGATAGCAAGATGATGGCGGACGGTATCTATCGCATATCCCTTGTTTTCCATGGCGAATGTCTGATAGTCGTGGATGAATTGTTCTGTAAGCTGCCCGAATGCCAAATCCTTGACCTTGTACTGATGCTCGATGAACTCGCCAAGTGTCAGGCGCATATAGTGATAGCCGGGATAAGTCCCTTTCGCACGGTCAATGCCAATACGGGCTTTTAGGTCGTCACAGACAACGTCCGTCATTCGCATGAGGGTCATTTGTGTTTCCATGCTGCCTTGAAAATGATTCTTCACATCGGTGGCATCGAAATCTACTTTACGGCTCACAAGATTGTCAAAGGCGTTGTTCACCGCCAACAGCAACTTCTCTATTTTGGCATTGGTTTCCACCGCCTCCCTGCTCTTGCCGTTCAGACGGCTTTCACGGGGATTCCACAATTCGGGTGTGCAGGACAGCTTGCAACCGAACTGCGCCATCGTGCGATTCACGGTGATACGTCCCATGATGGGAGCCTTGCCCGACTTGTCCAGTCCGCTCTTTTTGAGGTAGAGCAACACCTTGAATTTTTCTACTTTCATACGCTTATATTTTTTAGTGCAAAATTACTTGCCATATAAGCGTTCCTTGATATGCAAAACACTGTGTATGAGTGCAAACAAAACGGTGAGGATTTCTTTTTATCGCTTTCTGTTACCTATTCCCGTTTCGGTAACTGCCCGGCTAACGGTTTGGTAACTGAACAACCTCAATATTCCGTTGTGGTTTGCATTTTCTCAACTTGGCAGAATACTGAAATGTCGCTTATTTCTAACGGTTTACGTTTAATTTTTACCTGTTCGCTGTCGCTTGCTTTGCCGTGTATATTCCACATCGCGCGTCATACATTCGCCACTATGTCGTTGAACAATCATGTTCCTCTGGAAACAATCCAAAAAATGCTCGGTCATTCCGACATTGCCACTACCCAGATTTACGCAAGACTTCTCGACAAGACCATTTCGGAAGATATGGTGCGAATGAGAGAAAAATTCGACACAATACCCGTGGATATCAAGCCTCTTCCTGAACCACCTGTGACATTCACCCCCGAACCGCAGCCTAAACGGGGACGTCCGAGAAAATATAGCTGATTGCCACTGAACGATAAAAGGCGACAATCGGGTTTTATTCCCGGCTGTCGCCTTTCATCATTCAGAGATATTACTGTCGTAACGTGGATGATAGTTGCTGTCAATCAATCTTCTGACATCAGTTTCCGCGTACAGGCATTTGCCACCTATCATGTAATAAGGTATTATACCCGAATCCCGATAGTTCTGGACAGTGCGTCGGGTAACTCTCAGCAGTGCCGCGACTTCTTTGTCATTAAGAAAACTGATACCGTCGATTATGATGTGATGGCTCTCCCTGAGTGCCGTAAGAGAATCAAATGCCTGTCTGGATTTCTCTCTCGCCGCGACTATGCGCGGATGATTTTTATTGATAATCTCGTCAGCCATTGGCAATTTGTTTTACAGGGACACCGCAACGCTCCAGATATGCCATGACTTCTTTCAGCGGATAACTGATTGAGTTGCTTTCATCTCTAACAAATCCTATCTTGCCATTGATTCGGAGATTATACAGGGTGGTTGGAGATATGTTCAGAAACTCGCAGGTTTCTGTGACAGACAACATTTCAGGGGGTGATTTCCGCCTGATATGGGAGGCCAGAGTGACTACCATATCGCAAAGCATCTCATGCTCTTGGATTATGGTGTCAAATGTGCCTTTCTCAATGAGTAGGACTTCCATAAATTACTTGGTGGATTAAGTGGTGGTGTGGGATAATAGTAGAAAAAGAAGGCGGGTATCCCTCCCGCCTTCTCACCACTAAATCCACAATCAAAAATAAAATTTATGACTGCGATTCAGTGGCAAAGTTAGCGAAAAATCCCGGATTTTGCGCTATGGATCAGCGACTATTTTTCGGGTTGAGCCGGAAAAGTGTCTGATTTTTGGGAGGCTGCGGCCTGATTGTCCTCTTTCGGCACATATTTGAGTATGTCGCCGACGGTTTCAGTTATCCACTGCTCGAAAGTGGTTATAAGTTTGCGCCCTGTGGTATGACCCAGAAGGATTGCTCCGGGATTGAAACGGTCGCCGCCCAGTTCAAACATCAGGTCGTATGGTTCAAGGTCGATTGTGAGGCGTTTGCCTTCCGAGGTCAGATGAATGTTGCCGTCCTCGTCTATGGCTATGAAGCCTTTTTGCTCCAGACCCTCTATCACCGTTCCCCAGTCGTGGTCGTAACGGTTGTACGGCATACCGGCGTGGATACAGGGGTTGATATTGGCCAGTCTTCTGAGATTATAGAGAAAGGTCGAGAAGCCCAGAGGATACAACCTGCCGTGAGTGTACGGAACGACCGCCTTTGCCTCGATTACACACTCCTGTTCCGTTGTTCCGGCGTATTCCGGTTGCGGTTCGTTTATCTCCCATTTACGGGAGAACGTCATGCCGGCAATCTCGACCTTGTATGTCGCATACTGGCGTGTGGCGGGTTGTATGGTGGTGGCTTCCATGCGATGCGCTATCATATCATACAGGGCGCGTTCATTGCCCGATACGCGATGTGGCAGGGGCTGCAACGGCATTATGTCACGGTGGGGATTATCGGTGTACGGCGATGTGATTATGCCGCGTTCATACAGGCGGGTTGCCACGGCGATTGTCTGCGTCGGCATCCAGCCGAGGTTGTCAAACGCATCCATCTGGAGTGTCGTCATTATATGCGGCGACAATCTGGGGTCGGTCGTTTCACTTACGGTCATACGCGCCTTAACCGTTGTGCCTGTCTTTATGGTTTCGAGTATGGCGACGCACTCGTCGGCGGTTTCCCATGTCTGGTCGGATGCGAGGCTCAGCCCTGCCGCCTCTATGGTGATGTAGTGTTGCAGGCGGTTGTTGACAGTCCGTTCATGCTCCTTGTCTATCCCGCCGAGAAAGGATATTGCAACCGCTTCCTGTCTGGTAAGTGATTTGCCCTCGTAATACCAGCGGTCAAGAACGCGACTGAAATTGTAGCCGAACAACATCTCCATGCCGTTGGCGACAAGTCCGCACTGGGCGAGATTGTGGAGCACACGCCCTTTCTCACGTTTTGCGAATATGGGCTTTATTGCCTCGTGATCAAGCCTGGTCAGCCACATACGGCTTGTGGGCTGTCCCACGCGGAAATGGCGGCAGAGGTTGAAGAAACGGGCCTGCGCCTCCGCGCCCTCGCCTGATGCGAAAACGACCTCTTTTGCCGTGCGGAACAGGCGGCGCAGACGGCGGTCTGTGGTCTTGTCCGTCACCTGCATCTTATACTTGGCGGGAACGAAAGGCAGCCTGCCTTCGGCCATCTCCGACAACGGTGTCAGGGTTATGAAATTCTTTCTTACGAAAGCTACGGTTATCTCCTTGTTTGTGAAGACTCCGAAATGAAGTCTTGTTGTCGCCTTGAGCGATCTGGCGACGGCTCTCGCTATGCGATATTTCTCGCAGATTATAAGTGTCATAATCTAATGTGGGTTTAGTGGGTGATGTTTTTTGAAAGACACGGGAAGGGCGCGCACCTCCCCGTGTCTTGGAATTGCTTGTATCTGTGATGACAGACTGCCGGTTTCGGGATAGTTTCTGGATGGTTGCGGATTCAGTGGTTGGGGAATTGCAGCTAAATTCCGGCAATCATGTCAGCAAATCGCAGTCGTCTTTTGACTGTGGATTACAATTTATGTGTAGTGGCGAGGCGGGGTCAAGGCTTCGGGCCTTTGGGCTTACGCTGCTGTTTCTGCTGCGCCTCGTCTTTTGGCGCGGTCTGACTCCGCTGGAGTGGTTCCTGCACGTTCTTTGTCGCCTCGTTGGTCTTGCCCTCGTTGTTGACGGCCACCTGTGTCTTGCTTTCCTCGGCTATGCCGACAACCTTGTCGCGGTCGGGATATACGCGCGTGGTTTCGGGCTTCCGCTCCTTGGGGTCATACTGGAGATAGGCTGAAAAGGTGTTACCGCGTGAGTCTTTAAGCTCGCCGACATATACCTTCTCCCCTGCGAGATAGGCATCCTGCTTCGCCTTGTCCAGAGGTATGTCGAACCATTTGTGGAGGCGTTTGGGGTTGCCGTTCTCGTCATGCCAGTTGTCACGCAGGGCGCGTTCCGGCTGAAGTTGCTCGTTCAGCTCCTTATACAGATTTGAATTTACGAAGGCGACATCGCGCTTCGATGCGTTGTACTGGAGGTCGGCATAGAATTTCTGCCCGTTGGGTAGCTCGACGTATTGTTTGGGTATGAGCGCGCCTGTCTTGAGATAGTTTATGTCGTCAATCGACAGGTCTATATTGGCGACTTTCGGCTTGATGAACGCCTCTTTTACGGTCACGCACTCGATTTCATTTGTGAGCTTATCGACGCTCACGAGGCATTTCTGTAATTCTCCCGTCTTAGGGTCGGCAAGTTCCACGACTTTGCCGAGGTTGCCTGTCCTGGCAAGTGCCTCTTTATCTTCCTCGGTGAAGGTGTAGCCCCTGAAAGGCTGGTCGAGCTGCGGTTTCTCCTTCACGAAGTGAGGGATGAGTGAAAATGTGCCGTTTTCGTTGGTGCGGAACGACAGGCGTGCCTTCATCTCGTCGCCGCTGCCGTCGGTGTAGTTCTTGACGGTAAAGAGTTGCGGCGACTTGTGGTTGTAAATCATCTGCTGGAGCGCGCCTGACTTTTCAAGGTCCTCGCGCTTGATGCCCCAGTCTTTTTCTATTGCCGGCCAGTCTATCTTTTCCGGGTCGATGGGCGGTACTTTCGCGGCTTTCGCCTCAACGCGGTATTTCTCCAGCATCGCCTTGTTGGTTTCGGGGTCATTGAGCATTTCCGCCATAGGCTCGGCAAGTGCGTCGTAATCTTCGGCTGACATCTTGAAGATGCCGAAGGTGGTGGGGTTCTTCGCCTGACGCATGAAGTTGGCGATGAACGCTTCAAGCGGGTTCTGTCCTTTGTTGAACTTTACCATTTCGCTGAGCGGTGTCGATTTGACATCCGCCATCTGGGGTGTTCCGTCGGGGTTCTGCCCGACTACTGCGCCGATCTGCCCTGTTTCGTTGTTGCGGGCAATCAGCACCTCGTCCTTTTCAGGAGTCTGTTCCATAATGAATTATGATTTAGTGGTGATTATGATACGGCATTGTCGCCGTCTTTATTCTGTTTCTTTTTCAGCTTGGGATAGTCCGGATGCTGGGAGCTGATGAAATGAGAGTCTATGAAATCGTTGAAGGCTTCCTGTGTCACGAAAGCTGCGCCGCAAGTGCGGCTTTCATATATCTCGATTATTCCCTCGTCACGGTATTTACGTATTGTCTTTTTGGTGATGTGCAGTCCTGCCGCCACATCGTCAAGAGATATTATGCGCTTGCCGTGGTAGAACAATTCGGGAGGTGCGCGTGTCTTGTCGCTGTTGGCTTCCCTTATGCCTGCGAGTGCCATGCTCGCCATCAGTGCGGTCTTGTAATCCGCGTCGTTATCTGTCGTTGAAGCCATGATGTTATTCGGCGTTTGAGTTGTCGAACATATCTTTGAGCGCGGTCGATACAGATATGAGGAACAGGCAGACGGAAAAGCACTTGAACGCCTTAATTTCATTCTTGTTCATCGAGTTGAAATCGACGGGCTTTTTGTCAGACTTACGCTTGGGAAAGCGACGGTTGTTCCTTACGGCAGGCTTCTTTTCGAAGCCCTTTTCATTTGGTGGATTGTTTGTTTCCATTCGGTTATCTGGGATTAAGTTTGCGAGGAATAGCCCTCGTTTGCAATTATAACCGAGTGGTTGAAAATAGCGGTTTGACGGAGTATGTTAAAATAGATAAGATTCTGATAATTAGATTGATTTGCCATCCAATTTTACAATAGTTAAAAATTGGTTGTCGTTGGAACAATAGATAACTGTAGGATTATCCTACATCTTAGATAGGTAGTGTGAGTTCATAGATGCAAAAAAGCGTGCAATTCACGCTTCTCAGTGACGGCTCTGGTATTGCCTTAGTAGGAAAAACGTGGCTGCACGCTATGCTTGAGCATAGCATAAGCATCACGCATTTGTTTCCTACAGTGTCCATTTACCAGATTTTCACTGAAACCAATGCGGTGTTATGTTATGAAGTATGTTCAATACGTTGCCTCTGCAACGTAGATGTTTCTATTTCAAGTGCAAAGGTAGCAATTTTTAGCGAAATACGCTATACCTTTATTTCAGTCCGTATTGGCGCATCTTGACATAGAGAGTGGTGCGGTCGATTTTCAATAACTTGGCAGCCATTGTCTTATTGCCTTGTGACTGTTCCAATGCAGCTAAAATTTTAGCCTTTTCTAAAGTTGGATCTTGGAGTTTGAAACTACTGTCTGGCTCCGGTCCAGAATTACTGAAGCTAAGGTCGGCTGTTGAGATAACATCGGCCGAAGTATGGAAAGCGGCGAAAAGAACAACATCTTTCAGCTCCCGTACATTACCGGTGAAGGGATAGACTTTCAACGCTTTCAATGCCGAAGCGTCCAGATGCTTTCTGGGATGTCCAGTGCTGTGGGCATAACTGGTAAGAAAGTAATCCGCAAGTGGGGAGATGTCTTCTGTCACCTCTCTTAATGGTGGTACTACGATGTCAATCTGACGAAGGATATAGAACAGATTGGAACGGAAAGTCTTCTCCGAGACCATTTTCAACAGTTCCATCCCGGCAGTACATATAACACGGACATCGGGATGCTCGTTTTCGAGGATATGTAACAGCACGGATTGCTTGTCAAAAGACAGCAATTGCACATTTTTGATGATAATGGTACCACCGTCGGCTTTCTTGAAATATCCTTCCATTCGGTTGTATATCTCACTGCGGAGCGTTGTCGGGTCATGTTCTCCCACGAGAGCGGCTCCACCAGCCTCAATAATCGTGCATGGCTTTTGTGAACGAGAGCTATGAAGATAGATTTGCTTTGCAATCTGCTCCTTCCCAGTACCACATTCCCCGAAGATTATGGCGTTGGTATTAGTGGCAGCAATAGCTCTGATGGACTTTTCTATGCGTCTGAACGCCTCGCTTTGACGTGGAATCAGGTCGTCAGTAATCGTCAGAAGCACTTTTTCAGACTTCGAGTATCTGCTTACTGTCTCTAAGAGTTGCTTGTCCATTGCCCGACGCTGGATGATGTCAACAGCTCCTCTGTCTTTCATCACATCTGCAATCTCCAACGGATTCAGGTTATCTACTATGGCAATCACGGGGAATTTGTATCCCTCGCGCTTTTGCCAGTTTACTAACTCTTGCGCTGTGCCGTGGGCGAATTTCATCGCCGTTACCACGACTGCGCCTGGCGGTAATTTCGCCACCTCCTCTTTTGCGGCCTCCATACTGTTAACGGCAATCTGCTCGTAGCCAGACTTGACAAGCAAGCCCGACATAAGCCGGCGATCGGACTCGGAGGCATCTACAATTAATACCTTGTTCATAAATTAAACATTTGAGTATAACATACATTATAATAGTCTATTTAGATGTAATCCCCGACAGATGCCGAGGATTAGAATTAGTGAGCCATGAGTATTTCAGTTTATCGTTCAATGATTATAATTTTATTAGCTCAATCAGAATATGCCCATCTGCGCCTTTCAAAATCACAGATGAATCATTTAAGCCTGCATTGAACAATAATATTTTATTTCAAATCCATAAGATTAGTTTTCAATTTGTTATTTTCTGCTTTTGGAATACAGAAACTTGTTTTTGAGCCATTCGCGCACAGGGAGATCGTAGAGCTTGAGACTGGCGTAGGCTACTGCAACAGCTATGATAAATACACAGATGTTAAGAAAAATCTGTGTGCCTATCGGAGCGTTGGGATGGTTGTGCAACCAGCTTACTTGCATATAAATCAATGGGTAATGGGTGATATAAAGTGGATATGATATTTCTCCCAGCCATTTGCATACAGCAATCGAGTATCTGCCTGTCAGCGGGCTGCCGGCTCCTGTCATTACTATCACCGGGAAGAATATCATAATAGATATGAGGCAATAGAACCCGTTGATGATGTTGGGCTTGTCACCACCTATATGCGGGAAACAGAGAACTACAGCGAGTAGAATTGAGCAGATGAAGAATCCGTAGCTCGATAACTTAAGCTTTGCGCCGATACGGTAAATGAGTAACCCTCCGAAAAATGGAAACAATAATCGTGTGATACCTATGAAAAGTTGACAAGGAGTAAGAGACCAGCCACCAATAACACTATAGGCGGCATATTCCCGGCCATTAAGGATACCCCATAAATTGATGTCGCAACAGAGTATTATGGTTAATGTCCCAGAAAGGCCAACAAATATTGCCAACCAAAATTTTGAGAAATGTCGTATGATTGTGGCATATAGAATATTTGCAAGGTATTCCCACATCAATGACCACTGCGGCCCATTTAGTGAACTTGTCTCCTGCCAGCCGCGAATATCCATTGAGGGAGGAGTCGGAAACATTATCCATGCAAGTAGCATAATAACAAGTACCATCCACCAGGACGTCTGCTCAATTAGCGGAAATGCATCAGAAGTCTGAAAAAAGTACCACAGCGCACCGATAATCGCTCCCATTATAACCATCGGTTGGAGGCGTATTAGACGCCTCTTGAAGAAATCACATTGAGTCATTCCTTGTACCCACCGGTCATCATAAGCATAGCCGATGACGAACCCAGAAAGCATAAAGAAAAAGTCAACGGCGAGGTAGCCGTGGTTAATAATCTGCGTTGCAGGTCCTTCCGAATATGTCTCGAAAAGATGGAAGGCCACCACTATCATTGCAGCAACTCCTCTAAGTCCGTCAAGTATCTCAAAACGGGGCTTTGAGGTTTCAAAGGTTTCTGTTTGAGGCTTCATTTGTTTGATTGGTCATTTCTTGCAAATATCAGTCTGGCAACTATTCACCGTTTGAAGACCAATACTGATTGCAGATATAATAGTTGAACTCCAGTGTGTAACTTGATTCTATCGGCATCCCTTGGTTTAGACCGGGATGGAAGTTGGGCAGTTTGCTGGCAACGCGCAGGGCCTCGGCGTCAAGTACATTCCCGGAACTTTTAAGAACCAGAGCATCTTTTACATCCCCGTCTTTATCAATGGTAAGTTGGAGTATGACATCCATGTTGAGAACCCCGTCTTTATAGGCGGTTTCAGGGAAGGAGATGTTTTTATTGATGAATACTCTCAGTTGATCTTTGCCACCGGGGAAGTTTGGAGCGGTCTCAGTCTTGAAGAAGGGCAACGCAATGGAGCCATATCCATTTTTTGCTACTTCAATATCAGAATTTCTTTCTGTTACGAGGATTGTGGAATCGGGGTTGTTGCTAACTTTGTGGCACAGAGCTTCTATCGGTGTAGCGGCAGATACTTCGTCGATTACTGCTGACACCGTAGGGTTGGCTATACCTATTAACGCGAGTGCCATCGCAGGCACTACGACAAATGCACGCATACGTGCTTTGCCAGTCTGTTTGCGTGATAACATCATAGTTATACGTTTTTTAAGTGAACTGTGATTTAGACAGTTGGAAAGAGTTGCAAACCTTGATCCGACTGTCTTCTTTATTAGAAACATCTGATATTCCTCTCGTTTGACGCCTGATGCAAGTACACGGCTGTCTGTTTCATATTCATGGAGAGTATGAAGTTCATTGCGCAGAAGCCATATAGCGGGACAATACCAAGTAATAATAATCGCTGTCTGCATAAAAAGTAAGTCAATCCAATGGCCACATTCTATGTGTGCTTTCTCGTGTCTGAGTATCATGGGGCCGAACTCATACCAGTCACGTCTGGGCATCATAACATACCCGCACCATGCAAACGGAGCAACGCTATTGTGGCGATGAAGTATAATGCGTCTGCCGTCCTGTACTATATGCTCACCTTTGAAAATAAACAGCATCAGTCTTACCAACGCAACAAAGAAATAGAGGATCATTACAATACCACCTATAATGTAAAGTGTGACTATATAATCCCATACCGGAGTGATTCCTTCTGATATAGTATTTGTTATATAGGAAATTTCGGCCGGATTAAAAGCTGTATCAACATTATCCTCTACAATATCCGCAATCCAGAAAGGATTAAGGATAAAGATTGGGGTAACAAAGGCAAGCATTATGCAGGATAACAACAATATTCTGTTGAACCGGAAACATCCGGTATTGGCAAGGGCACATTTGTACACCGCCCATACTACAATCAGAAGGGTGCTTGCCAATAATGAATATGCCAAAAATATGCCTGCCATTTTTACTTGATTTGAAATAGTAGTTGCTTACACATCTTTAAAATCTACCTGATTCAAGTGTGTATAGTTTGTGTTTATAGATACTTTTATTTCAGGCTTTAAAAGTAAAGCCACCATATTGGATTTTAGTTCATTTACAATTTCAGGAGATATAATTTTGCGGTCAAAACTGAGTCCAATTTGCATAGTGTCATTTAATGTTGCAATTCCAAGAACAATATAACTACCCGGAGCTTTTGGCGCAAAGAATACCAAATCACGAATGTTATAAGAACCTATCTGAGTATCAAAGTTCAATCGTCCCAGGTTAGATACAGCCGTAGATGAAGGATTGTCAATTGAAAACATTGAAGCAGCCTTTTTCGCGACTTTATCATCACACTCTCCATATGCAGCAAAATACATCGCATCAATTAGTAAAGGATTCATTGATGCGTAGGCATTTAGTATAAGCCATTGCGCTCTGGTTGAATCCATTTTAGATTTTATTTTCTTCTTTATATGAATAGCATTTTGCCAAAAGTCTTTTTTAGGTTCATATTTATATGCAATTGTAATGGCCGAAGCAAAATTGCCCAAGCAGCTGTCTGCTGAAAACGAAAGTTGTTTCCGCATATCTATAGGAATCCCGACTACCAATTTTTTGCTATTGATGAATGTTTCTTGCATAGCTCCAATAAATGCCGTAACAATTGCATCATTTATTGTTATGCCGTGTATTTTACAAGCATTGTACAAAGAGTTCATATCAACTTTGTTTATGGTTGAGTACGACAAAGCAATATCTGTTAACTGATGGTACTTATTGAACATCTCCCGGTATTCCGCTTCACCAAAACGTTGCTGCTGACCTTTAGACCACTTTGAATTTAGTGAACGCAGAAGCAATTTTACAGGAAAAGAAAGTTTAGCTTTTTGTGGAAAATCACTTTGTTTTGAGATGAGCTGTTGTTCTTTTAAGGGCAAATTATTTCCAGCATAAACAAACACCACATCCCTCAATAATCTTGCAATAGCGTTACCGTCACCCAATAGATGGTGACATACAACCAAAATATCAAAATTAAATTCAGTGTAGAATACAAAAAAGCGTATGAGTGGACCTGTTTCGCAATTAAAAGGCTTTTTATTTTCTGACTCGGCAATTTCCAGCCATTGATCAGAATGTTCACTTTTAATAAAATGCAATTCGAGCTGATGAACGGTGTTTTCCTGATAAAATGCCTCTCCATCATTATTCATGCAAATGGATGAATAAAGCAGCGGGTGAACGCTTCTTAATTTAAGCAATGTGTTTTTAAAACGTAATTCATCCAAGTAACCGTCAACGCTTAGTTTCATCAGAACCGTAAGTGACGGATTACGTAGAAGGTGGCGTTCTGTAAATATTCGGAGATTAGTTTCCATGCTCTTTATGTTGATTAAGAAACTGTTTAAAATTAGAATTGAAAAAATGTTATAGGGCATAACAAACCC
>ERZ778496.2202-NODE-2202-length-11972-cov-4.011077_pt1 | contig 11972 bp, 9 predicted proteins | sample MGYA00433099_ERZ778496 | MGnify/ENA primary metagenome ERZ778496 (study PRJEB29527, sample SAMN07138962) | mouse gut metagenome | material: feces | host: mouse | place: China:Nanjing | collected 2016-01-25 ... | reverse complement strand
TTCGACCGAATACAATAATGATAACAAATTGCATCTATAAAACATATTTTTATATTTTGAAAGACCACTCCAAATACAATTGCCTTATCTTCTGCATACCTAATATCACTTCCTATCTTACTCAAAACTTCCTGCAACATTTGCCTTGAATAAAGTTTTGCAACACTGTATGGCAGCACCCCATACTGTTCTGTATCCTCATAATAAAATAAATTTCTACTAATCTTGTCTGTTTCATAAACACCGCTTGGTATCCCATTTCTTTTCTCAACCGTGCCATCACTTTTATCTATAAACACATTTGAGCAGACAAGCAAACAAGAATTCTCAATTATATGAATAACCATATTTTCAAGCAATTCTTCTTCTATCCAATCATCAGAGTCCACAAACATCACATATTCCCCATGGCATTGTGCAAGCCCTGCTTTTTTTGCAGCTATGATCCCTCCATTTGAACGGTGAATAACCTGAATCCTTCCATCTTTTTTACTAAACTCCTCACAAATACTTCCCGACTTATCCATTGACCCGTCGTTCACCAAAATAATTTCTATGTTTGAATAAGTCTGTTTCTGAATGCTCTCAATGCAGCGTGACAAATACTTCTCCGTATTATAAATTGGAACGACTATGGATACTAAAGGCTGCATTATTTTTCACCTCCACGGTTTATCAATTCTAATATAAATTTTGCCGCACGCTCACTGGCGTGACCATCTTCGTGAATACCATAAGCTTCAAAAAAATCATCCAATTTTCTATCATACTCTTGTTGGTCAAAATTTCTAACTGCTTCACATAATCTATCATTACTTTCAGCAATCGGAAACGGAAGTGTATCATAATCAATCAAAAGCCTGCGTTCATGATTAATATATTCTTTCCTGTCAGGTGCAAACAAAAATACTGGTTTATGAATATATGCTGGTTCAAACATAATACTGGAATAATCTGTAATTACAACATCTGTAGCAGCAACCAATTCTTGGCTGTCCTGATAATCACCTACATCAATCACAAAATCGTTTTCTATACGTTCTCTGTTCTCTTTTGAAACAACAGGATGCATACGAAACAAAATGACCCATTCTCCACCATATGTTTCTGTAACAGCTTCACGCAGCATTTTAATATTCAAATTAATATTCCCTTGTTTTACAATATATTCATGCCCTGTTCCTCCCCTAAAAGTAGGCGCATATAATAAAATTCTGTTTTCTAAATCAATTCCATATTTCTCACAGATATGCAATTTATACTTTTCTCCATGAAATAAGACATCCGACCTTGCCGAACCTGCTTCAAATATTTTTCCATTATAATGAAAGCCTTTCCGACACGTTTCTGTATCAAACCTGCTTCCTGTTATAAGATAATCAATTGCCCTGCTATCATGTTCACACAATTCAATTCCGTTCTTAATCCCTCGAAATTCATAGAAATCAAAGCCAAATGTTTTCAACGTAACACTTGACCAGTGTTTCACCTGAAAATACAGCTGATCATCACGTTTTCTTACATACAACGGAATTTCACTTTCAAATATCCAGCAGTACGCTGTTTCCATTTCATAAACAACTTCAAAATAAGCGGATCTATGAATTTTACGAAAACCGTTTGGTAATTCTGCCTTTAAATCATCCACCATCCAAACAATATCCAAATTTTTATTGTATTTTATTATTTGTTTTATAATCTGTTTTCCATGTCCGGAATAATTTCCTTCTGTATATACCACTATTTTTTTGCTATCTATTGCCCGACCACAACAATTTATTATGTAAGTATCAAAAAGCCTTTCCTTTAATGTAACACCTGTTCCCAATAACATTGTAGGTTGACTATCTTCCATTAATTTTAGAATAAAATTGTCATTAAAACCTTTCTTTTCTAATTGTTCTTCCATTTCTTCATAGTGATTCATACTCGTAATTAATACAACTGTTTCAGATGATTTTAAATCTTCTATCTTACTGACTGCAGAAACAAGCATATTCTTACTGACATCACATTCCATTCCAAATGCAAATTCTCTGAAATGTTTTCCCTGCTTTTTTACGTCATTATCTATCACCATTTGAATATCCAAACTCTGATATCGCAAAAAAAGAAGTGACGCAAATATACTAGCACCAAAAATAACTATTTTCTTCTCTGGCAAGGATTTTTCTAATAAATCCCATGTCTGTCTTTTTAACATACCTAACATATTCTCCTGTTTTATACACCACTCAATTCAAAAATAAAATATGTATATTTTCAATACCATTTGACATCAGATATTCTGCTATCTCCTCTTTATACACACCACCAGTCAAAAAATGGCATTCTGGATGTTCTTGCATAACTCTTTGAGGATTGTCAATTTTAATTCCCTGATACTCTGTATCCCACAACATACAATTACTGTCACAAAAACATAAAATGCTATCTGTCCTGATGTTGATGTCAAAAAATTCATATATTTTTTTCCCCACTCCTCCTGCTCCAAAAATAACAAATTTTGCCTGAGTATCTATTAATATTTCATCATAAATAATATTTCCAACATATCTCATTTCACACCACCTAATCTATTATTCTTTGTGAAGAATCACTCCTATGATTACCGGATAATCTGCATCATATGGCACAAAATCACTTTCCGATAAATCTTCACAGCACAATCCATATAGCATCGCTATAGCAGTCTTGACGTTGCCATAACATTTCACGTCCACATTCTTCTTTCCAAATAATGGCTCAAAAAGCCTGTGCATCGCATCTTCATGGAAACCATAATAACTTCCCCATCTGTCTGCATCATTTCTTGCTATCTGTGATATCCCCGCTACCGTAATGAAAGCAGTTCCTCCATATTTCAATGTTTTATATATATTTTCAGCAACACTTTTCACATCATAGATAAACATAAGTGTCTGTGTAATAATTAGTGTATCATATCTAGCTACTTCAATCCCCTCGCCTGTTTCAAAGTTTCCTTTTATAGCATCTTCTCCCCAGCCCTTCACATGAAGCATATAAGCATGACTAATCCTGTCTTCACCATATTTTAACGAATATGTAGTTTCCGCAATTTCAAGCGTTTCTCCACGAATATACTGCTTATTATCGTCAAGAAAATTTTCTATATAATAGCGATCTATAGGCTTTCCCCTCTCTGATCCAAATGCCCTGCTGGCAGGAACCGTCGGCATACCAGCAATTATATCTATATAGGGACATTGTTCCTTGTACTTCTGAAATGCATATTTTTTTATACAGTTTTCATACATTTCTCGATTATCTAATACAACACATTTATTATTCGATTGAAATACAATCTTTCCACCCTCAACAAGCAAATGCCCCTCACCCGAAAATGCCAGTTTTTCACTCCATGTCATTGGGAAGAATTCTAATCCAAATAGCAACCGCTTCTCATCAATCCCCATATCCAAAAATTGATTATATATTTCCCATATATTTTTTACCATTATAATAATTGGATATGCGCCAGCCTTTTCTATTTCAACCGGGTTGTATGCATACACTTTCTCGTCTTCAAGATATTCTTTTTGGCTCTGTTTTATTTTGTTATCCAAAAAAGCAACCACTTTGTATTTCATACATAGTTCTGCTTTCACGTTCTGATAAAATTTTCCCATTCCAAAGATAATTACTTCCAGCATACTTTTTACTCCTTTGAATCAAATATCTCTACCATCTTTGCCTTAAATTCAAACAATCCACAATTTTTCGTACCATTTCGTGGTATTTTGTATTCATCTGATTGTTTCTGCCATAATTCTGCCTTAGTAGAAGCGGCTTTCCTGATTCCCGCTTTTTTACATGCAATAATTGTATTTTCATCAAAGTCTACACCTTCTACGCCAAAGGGATATGACAAAATATCTATTTTTCGTTGAAGCAGATTTTCCAAATAAACAACAGAACTCATAATCTCTGCTTGTTGTTCTTCATATGTTAGCTTCGCCAAAGATGGATGTGATATTGTATGCGCCCCGATCGTGATATATTTTGATTTTGCAAGTTCCAAGCAGGTTGTATCTGTTAATGTATTATTCTCCACATTTACATACCGCACTAAACCTCGCCACTTCCACAATTGTTCAAACCATATTTCCCTTTTTGACGGACTTATATAATTTTTCATTAAGTAATGAAGCCCTTTATAACAATTAAGCCGATATTCATATGTATCTGTTCTCCATTCGCAACTATAAACCTCATCCTCTAGTGAAAACCGTTTCGGGTAATTTCCATCTGTCAACAATACCGTTTCCAATTCGTCCCACCACAGTTCCCTACTCCCCGACAGTATTCCTGTACTAACAAATACCGTTGCGGGTATCTGCAGTTCATCAAGAATCGGAAGTGCGTATGTAAGATTATCAAGATACCCATCATCAAACGTGATTACAATCCCATCTCTGTCACTTTTGCTCCAATCCTCCTCAAAACGAAGAATATTGTAATTTTTCTTCAGATATTTCATCTGCTGTTCAAATTTTTTTGGTTCAACACATAAAAGATTTGTATCGTTTTGCTTTACATATACCCTATGATAATATAATACCGCTATCTTCGTCTTCATTTCTCCCCCCATCAGACAATATATTTTCTACAACTTTTACCATTTTTCCTCAAATATTTTCTCTAAATTTTACTGTATTACTCTTAGTAAATTATTCTCAAATCGTTTCATAGTAAAATGCTTTTCATATATTTCTTTTCCTGCCCGACCAATTTCTTTTGCTTTCTCCCCATGATCTATAACCCATTGCATCAATTGGGCTAATTTCAGACTATCACCACAAGAAAAAAGCAGCCCATTTTTACCATCTTCAATATAATCCGCATTTCCCGCTGCGTCAGAAACAATAACAAGTTTTTCATTCATACATCCTTCTGTTACTGCCACCGACATTGCTTCTTCTCGTGAGCAACAAACCACAGCATCAATCTGACTATACAATTCTGACATCTTATGATTCTCTATTTCGCCGACAATTTTAATACAAAAATACTTACTGGCATGCTTAAACTCCTCTTCCTGAAGACTTCCAGCTCCTACAATCCAAAATTCCGCTTTTTTCCTGTAATCTGTCTGGAGATTTTCTACCGCCTTTATAAAAATATCCTGCCCCTTAATCTTTCCTATCCCTCCAATAATTGTAAATATCTTTTTCTTCTGATGAATAATTCCTTTTCTTACATCTTTGTATATCGGCAGACCATATGCCAATTCTCCAATATTTAAATCCTTCCCAATTATCTGAATCATTCTTCTTTTTACCAATGGACTTACCGCATAAACAGATAACAAATCCGATCTAATCATATGCCTAATTAGATTATTATTCAAAAGGTCATATCCTATCGTTTCATGTATCCACCATATTACTTTTTTACCCCAAAACAATAACTCTTCAACTGCATAATATAGCCATATGGTATTAACTATTACTTTATCAGCCCAATCAATTACTTTCATAAATTCTTTATTATCAGTATGTGGATTCTCCACAATCATTACAGGCACATTTAGATTTAAAATTTTATTTCTCAAGCACCCGTCTTTTTTTGAAATGACAGCTAATTGGTATCCGTTCCTCTGTAACATTTGAATCGCAAAATACAATACATTCTGTGCTCCGGTAGAATTTAAGGCATGAGAATAAACCAGTATTTTTTCTGTGTTTTCCTTCACTGAAAGCTTTCCAAAACATCTCATTGGTTCACTTACACAAATTCTTTCCATCTGATCAAGCCCTATTATCTGTTCTTTCAATACACCTATTTCTTCTAGTTGTTTTTTCATATCTTCCTGATAAGAACTCAGCAAAAAAATAAAATCAAATGTATAACTAACCACTTTCTGTGGACAGATTATTGGTATTCCATCTATTGTATTCCCCCACTTTAATGAATCATTATCAATAAACATAATAATATTGATATCATTCTTAATGTTATTTTTTATTCTCTGATACATTTTCCCTGCACCAAATAACACAACTTTCATATCTATAAACCCCTTTATTGGCTTTAAGCATACATCCGCAAAAATTTTTCAGGTTGATAAAATAATTCTAAATTATCCATAATTTTTTCAATTTCCCAATTCCACCATTGCAGTTTTTGAAATTTTATAATATCTTCTTTCTGAAACCGATAACGTATTACTTTTGCAGGTACTCCTCCAACAATAGCATAATCATCAATATTTTTTGTAACAACTGCCCCAGCCGCTAAGACAGCACCATCCCCAATATGTATTCCTGGTAATATAATCACATTTGCACCTATCCATACATCATTCCCTATGACTACTGGTCTATTATCACGTAGAGCACTGGCTTCAAATGCAGCATTTTCATTATATTTTCCATATTTTTTTATAAGCTGTTCTCTTTTTTCTATTTCTTCCCATGCATAAAAATGAATATTATCCAAAAAAGGATGTGTTGTCACATAATCCATTGGATGGTTATCCCATATTTTTGCACTACAATTTATAGAGCAAAATCGTCCTATTGACTCTGCTAGCGGTTTATATTGTAACAGGTTTTCATAACCATAAGTATATCTTCCAATCTTACACCCTTTATAAATAATATCCTCCTTATTAAAGTTTTCTCCTACACTAATATAATAATAATCCTTTTTCGTATACCCTTTTTCTTCGCATATTTCTATTATGGTATTATCATATCTATGCAGACTGACTATAATAAAATCTTCCTTAGGATTCATGCCAAGAATTGATTGAACAGGATAATTGTCCACATTTTTTATCTTTTCTGCATTTGTATCTATAAAACCTGATACCTGAATATGATACTCTATCAACGTTTTCATCACTATTTTTCCACAAGTGCCAGCTCCATATATCCAAATCTTTCTATTACCCGCAAACTGCATAATAATCGGAATTTTATTGATAAAAAACTCCTTATAATTTTCTTCGCTAAACATAATCTTCCCTCATTTGATTTCTGTAATTGGCAATTCTTTCACTTTTACATTTTCCTCAAGTAACCATACAGTCAATAAAGTTTCTGCAAAATATCCTATAGTTCTTTTATGATGCGCATCACAAAGAGAAACATCCAATGCTTTTGCTGCATCTATCAAAAATGAAAATAGCCATTCACAATAAGTATCAAATAGCTTTCGTCCACTAATAAACATCTGACATTTATAAAATTCTTTTCCTGACATTACATATTCAAAAGCCGCAGTATACTGTGGTACTCTCTCTCTTATCAGGCAACGTATCATTTCCAAAGCACGATTCGCCAATTCTGATCCTATTGAACGAATAATATTATCCAAAACTGAAACAGATAATCGTGTTAATTCCGGCAAAATAATATCATATCCACTCTCAAATATCTCAGTAATTCTTTCTTTTGTTAAATAATTAGCATAATTTCTAATCTCATTATTATAAAAAAATCTTCTATAATGATTTAGTCCTATAAATTGCGAATCGGTATTTTTCCAAACCCAATATAATGCTGTACATTCGTTGAGTATTTCATTAAGTGAAGCTATATTCACACCCTCTCGCTCAATCTGAAAATTTCTGTTTTTATACTGATTTCCTACGCAAATTGGTTGATACAGGTCATCATTCAACACATTATATTTTTTGTGTGTTACCACAAATATTTTACAGTCCAATTTTAACACATCTCGATCTTTTTTAAAAAGATGCACAATTGCATCTGAAAATAAAAAAGTCTTTTTTTCTCCATATTTTTTCAATCTTTCTATCGTTTCAGCATAATTTTTATGTAAAATATAATTATATGAAACTGTCCATATTATCATTTCCTGTGTCAGATTTATAACCTGATTCCACGCAATCTCTTTCTCAAAATCTCCCCATAACAATGTGACATCATATTCTCTTTTCACTTCCCTATAATCTCTATAACAGTTTCTATAGAATCCACAATGTAATTTAAATAAATTCTTTCCAATATTATCCATATTGCTCATAAAAGCCTCTCTTGTCAGCAATGCCTTCATCATATGCTGTTCTCCTATATCTATAACATTACAATATGGTTTTTCCTTCAAACATTGCTTATAAAACATCTTCCTTTCTGATACAACATTTTCATCTATTTTGTATATATCAAATAAAAATCTCCATGAAACTATTTTTTCTTCTTCCACAAAGAAATTCCCAATTAAATTCATCTTTGCATTTTCAAAAGATTGCGATGTAAAAATCACAACATAATCATACTTTAAAGAAATAATTCTTTCGGGTGTTTCAATTATCCTTTGATAAATAGACTCAGCTTGCTTATTTACATCTATATCGACAATTGCAACAACATTCTCCCAATTCAAATATTCCTTATATCTTTCAAATATCCGCCCCACACCATAGATAACAATCTTCTTATTCCCTATATCCAAATTACCTATATCTTTGTGATCTGCTTTCATCCATTTCCCTTTCATCCATTGCCTTATTTATAACATCAACAAAAGAATCAAAGATAACCATATTAGATTTGCTTTCAATCCATCATTAGTTCACAATCTGCATTATAAATTACCGTTTCAATTGAAATAATATCGAAATCATACTGCTTATGTAAATCTTCACGAATTTTTTCATATTCCATAATTGGCGTAATAATTATAGCATCTGTTGATTCTATTGGTTCACCTGGAATAATTGTTTTTATTCCTAACAAATCTACCTTTCTATTCCAATCTAAAAAACATACTACTGTAATATCTGTTTCCCTCAACTCATAATACAAATGTTTCCCCAATATACCTCCACCATATATTGCTATTTTTTTTATCCCCATTTTAATTAAAAAATTGTCAATTGTAACTTTACGATCTCTTAAAACCATCCACATTTCTAATATTTGTTTATAAGTCTTTTCTTTTTTGTATTTTTCATCAGTTAATATTTCTGGTCTATTTAAACATTTTCTATATTGCTGTATTTCTTTCTCTTCCTCAAATGATAGATAACCCATGTTACGTATTTTCGACAGCATTTCAAATACAGAGGCAGTCATCTCATTTGTATTCTTTGATGTATTAATATCTGAAATTAAGTGCCAAAACAACACCTTATTATGTATCTTCATTTTTTTGTTTTGAATAAACATTAACATCCACAAAAAATAATCATCCGCCCCATTTTTCATTAAGATATTACAAAACCATTCTTTAGGAATTGCCGATTTCCTGAGTAACACTTGTCCTGGAGAAACAATTTGGTTATTTCCTTTCAAATATTCCTTCATTTCAACAGCTCTGTTTAATTCTTCTTGATTTCTATAAATCAAATTGCTCAAATTCTTTCCATTACATATTATTGCATCAGCAGACTCCATTTCTACAATCTGCTCTCTTATATACACTGGACTGATTTTATCATCTTGATCCAAAAATAATACATAATCACCAGACGAATAAAGTAATCCTTGTACTCTCGAAAAATGGATTCCACAATTTTGTTTATTTGTTATTTCAATCCATGAAATATTCTTTATGAGTTGTTCTTTGATCTCCAATTTTTCATCTGGAAAATCATTAACCAAAACCATCTCAATGCTTATCGGTTCAATTTTATTAACGGATTTCCAATTTTCTTCTAACATATACACCAATTGTGATATATACGAATTTCCTTTGTATATGGGTATTATGACACTTATCTTTTTTTCCATCGTAACGCCTCATTAAATTTTCTATTACTTACATCCATCTACAATGTACATTCATAGTTCTTCTCTGACTCATCTGTAACCTTCTAAAAATATTATATATAAAAATCTTCTCTTCCTATTTGCATAATCTGTTCTGTTTCTATACCGATTTTTCTGATTTCTGTTTCTATTTCCTTTGCATACTTCGAGGTCGCCACAATAATTCCATCCACTTTTTTTTGAGAACAATACAGTGATAATTTCGCTGGTGTTATAACTGGAAAATCATGAAAAAAGAAGTCATCCTCACACGCCTTTTTATCAACAAAGACTACTTTATTAAGCATTTTCTTCAAGTATATAAACAACCTGTCGGATACATTCCCTGTACCATAAATTGCGGTCAGTTCATGTTGCTCAATAAATTCTAAACACCTGAGAAGATTATCCAATCCATGCCCTATATTTTCCTTTCCTATTTCACCTTCAAATTCAAACGGCATTTTTCTCCATTTGCTCATTAAATAATATGCACCAACTTTAAAATTATATAGAATCGCATCACATTTTGACAAACAATATGTAATCAATAAATAGGTCTTACCAAATTCACTTTTATTTCCTTCCAATATATTAAGCTGCCTGCCTATTGTGTCTTTCCCCATAACTCTCTTCTGATCTATTGAAATTAATTTATCTCCAAATTCTTCTCCAAAAGCATCATAATAATCTTTATCCTCTGTTGCCAAAAACAGATAATCAAACTCTCCTTCTTCAAAAGTTATTCTGCATTCTTCCAACATCTTTTTTGTATTATTTTTGCTTTTTCTCAGACCAGGTTTATCTGTTCCGCGTGCCAAAACTCCCAGAACTTTTATATTATTACTATTAAGTGGAAATGGCATATCTAATTCAAATTGTTTTATAATTTCATCTTTTAAAAATACACCAAATTCTGCACCCTGATGCCAAATACTTCTAAAAAATGGGTTAATCCATATGGCACGACAATCCAAATGATTATTGCGAATACATATAACATTTTTGCTTTTCAATGCCTCTTCAACTGATATATTTGAAACTGGCTTAAAATATTGCTCCCACATATTGTCATTGCAAGAATCAATATACATATTATCACCCGTCAAATTAACAACCGGAATCCATCCTCGCTCATATGCCATGATTGAATAAATACAGACTGTTCGAACAATATATGCCAACCCCGCCTCCATACCAAAGTCACAATCTATTAAAAGTATTATTTTGTCTTCATTTAAGGGTCCTAACTCCAAAATGTTTTTCGCCCAACATAAGCTATTCAAAACATTTTCACTACAAAATATATTTGATATTAAATCTGGTATCCCTAAATTCTGAACTCTCGAATCAGATTTTATGTACATATACTGTCCTATCTGCATATTCTTGACATGATATATAGAGTCTAAACAAACAACTCCGTCTTGCTCACTCCAAAAATACCTTGCATTCGGATCTAAATATACAATTAATTTTTTCGTATAAGTTTGTCTAATAAACTCTGTTAACGCAAATGTATACTCTTCCACTCTATCAAAAATATATGTATCCGCTTTTTCAATCAATGAAGTATCCACATACTGCAAATCCCTCAGATTTTCTCCATTATAATTTACATTAATTTCTGATATACCTAAATAATGTTTGGATATATCTTGTTTATTTATCAGAAAAAAAATACAATTTTGTTCCTCTACAGAAACCTTCCCATCCTTCAGCACTGCAATTAAATATATTTCCCCTGTATTAAATAGTTGCCTTGCCTCTTTAAATAAATCCTGCTGCATAAACAAAACCGGACAATCAGCACTCCCTGACCTCATTAACATTAACCTCTTATATTTATCTATTTCATCAGGATTGTTAATCAAACAAATCATACGTTTTCCCCTCACTGTTTATGGTATTCCATCCATACACGATTCCTCTCCTGAAATCCATAGAATCGGCAATCACATTATCTCCTATGAAAAACATATATCCATTGGATACATCTGTACTATAACCATAACTTTTTAAAATATGTCTGATATATTTTTCATCATTTTGCCTATGATAACTACAAATTGAGCACCGTGCTTTGCTTCTTATCAGAATTTCTTTAGCTCCCAAAAGAGCTTTTACTTCAGCGCCTTCTATATCCATTTTTAAAAAATCAATTTTATCTTTTATTATATTATCTAACGTAACCGTATCTGATGAATCATATCCATCCAAAAATTTATT
>ERZ778496.2199-NODE-2199-length-11978-cov-3.783276_pt1 | contig 11978 bp, 5 predicted proteins | sample MGYA00433099_ERZ778496 | MGnify/ENA primary metagenome ERZ778496 (study PRJEB29527, sample SAMN07138962) | mouse gut metagenome | material: feces | host: mouse | place: China:Nanjing | collected 2016-01-25 ... | reverse complement strand
GCCGCCCTACGTGGTCAACGAGGCTTCGGGCTACGGCACGGGCCAGCTCCCCGACAAGGAGGGCCAGATGTACTTTGTAAATCTCGACAAGCTATATCTCATCCCCACGGCCGAGGTGCCTGTTACAAACCTCTATCGCGACGTGATTATCCCCGGCGACCGTCTGCCGATTAAAAACTGCGCCTACTCGGCATGTTTCCGCCGCGAGGCCGGCAGCTATGGCAAGGATGTGCGCGGCCTCAACCGTCTGCACCAGTTCGACAAGGTTGAAATCGTGCGGATTGAAAAGCCCGAGAACAGCTACGCTGCCCTCGAGGAGATGAAAGACCACGTACAGGGTCTGCTCGAAAAGCTCGGTCTGCCCTGGCACATACTCCGTCTCTGCGGCGGCGACATGAGCTTCACCTCGGCCATCACATTCGACTTCGAGGTATGGTCGGGCGCGCAGAAACGCTGGCTCGAGGTTTCGTCGGTTTCCAATTTCGAGACATACCAGGCCAACCGCCTCAAATGCCGCTACCGTGGCGAGGACAAGAAGACGCACCTCTGCCACACTCTCAACGGCTCTGCCCTGGCCCTGCCGCGCATCGTGGCCGCCCTGCTCGAAAACAACCAGACACCGCAGGGCATCGTAGTGCCCGAGTGCCTGCGCAAGTATACCGGCTTCGATATCATAGACTGACAGGCAGTCAAAACACCATCCAATCCATGTGTGGTGTATCAAAATAGAAGTCGTCGGAGACGACGCTTTCATGGTTAACCCCACGATTATTCGTGGGGCTAAGAACCGCAAGAGAGCATCTGTCCTCGGAGAGGACGCCGTGTACGTGTATATACTTTGCGTCCTCTCCGAGGACTCTTTTTAATCGTACTTCAATTTACCCCACCAATGATGGTGGGGCTAACCATTACCTCGTCCTCTCCGAGGACTCTTGTGAATATGCTATTTTGATACACCCTCATTATTAACCGCATGACGAATTTCGAAACCAGGGTTGCGGACTATATAGCCGCCGGGGGGCTGCTGCACAAATCGGCCCCGGTGATAGTGGCCCTGAGCGGCGGTGCCGACTCGGTGGCGCTGCTGGCCGTACTGTCGCGCCTGGGCTATGACTGCCGCGCGGCGCACTGTAACTTCCACCTGCGCGGAGAGGAGTCGGTGCGCGACATGCGCCATGCCTCGTATGTATCTGAAAAGCTCGGAGTAGACATATATATACGCGACTTCGACGTGCCGGCACGTATGAAGGAGACCGGCGAGTCGGTCGAGATGGCCTGTCGCAGCCTCAGGTATGCGTGGTTCGAGGAACTGCTCGACCGCGACGGCGCACAGGCCACGGCGGTCGGGCACCATCGCGAAGACCGTGCCGAGACATTCATGCTCAACCTATTGCGCGGCACAGGCATCGCAGGCCTCACGTCGATGAGGCCAAGGTCGGGTTCGGTCGTGCGGCCATTGCTCGACGAGTCGCGGTGGGCGATTGAGGAATATGTGTCGTCGCTGTCGCTCGGATATGTCGACGACAGCAGCAACAAGTCGGACGCCCACAGGCGCAACCGTCTGCGCAACAATATACTGCCGTTGCTCGACTCGCAGTTCCCGGGGGCTGCCGATGCCATATTGCGCACCATGACGAACCTTGAGAAAATGGAGGCCATCTACCGCGAGGCCGTCGACGAAAGGCTCAGGCTCTTTGTGTCGGACGGCAGCATAGACCTTGTGGGTCTCAGCAAGCAGCCATACGCCGATACTTTGCTCTTCGAATACCTAAAAGGCCGCAACTTCAATTATACCCAGGTCTGCAACATGCTCGACTCGGCATCGTCGTCGGGCAAGTGTTTCTATTCTACCGACGGCCGCACGGTAGCCGAGCTAAACCGTGGCAGCCTCAGCCTGTCTGATGCGGGCCGTGTGCAGTCCGCCGACAGCGTGTATGCTGTCAATCTGCGTCACGACATACTGTCGCCGGTACATATCATGGTCAGCCGCGCCGACGTGGCGTCGTTTCGAGCCGAGGGCCTCGGGCCTGCGGTGGCCTACTTCGACGCTGCCGCCCTCGACGGCGATGCCGACTGGCAGCTAAGGCACATCCGTCGTGGCGACCGCATGGTGCCCTTTGGCAGCAGCAAGAGCAAACTCATAAGCGACATATTTGCCAATGCGCGCTACAGTGCCGACCAAAAACGACGTGCGTGGCTGCTGACCCGCAACGGCGAAATCGTATGGGCCGTAGGCTTGCGCAACAGCGCGGCCTTTGCCGTAGGCCCCGGCACCAGGAGCTTCGTAAGGCTCGAACTCAAAGATTAGCGCGTCAAGCCGGAACTCGGGTGTCACCATCTTTAACGTCATCCGTATCTACCGTAGGGTCGCGGCACCGACCGCAGTCAAAAATATATTCCACTCAAGTTTCGGTTTTGGAAAACTGTCGAAGACAGTTCCTGTGTCTGAACCCCAGCTTTACGAAGTTAGCTGGGGTAAAACGGCTCAAAGGCGGTGCCAAGGTCGAAGACCTTGCACTCTTAGACGGGTAACAGTTTGGCGTGCATACAAGCATTAGTATGCAAGGTCCTCGACCTTGCTCTTAGTATGTCGCGTTAGGCCCCAGCTAACTTCGTAAAGCTGGGGTTCCTGCAAATGAACTGTCTACGACAGTTTCCATGTGTTCTGTCTGTTCGCTTTGTTCACTGTAACGCAATGTTGAACACAGTGAACGCATCGAGCAACACATGATAAAAAGAAACCCCATGATTTTTTCATGGGGCTTCACTTATGGCGTCGTCTACGACGATTTTTGGTCGTTTTTACCTTTTACTTCGCAGGGTAGATTTCAATCTTTTGTATGTGCACCTGGCCGGGTTTGCCCGCTTCGGTGCCGATTGATGTCGCACCGACGGTAAAGGTTATGTCCGACGAATTGCCGGTCCAGGTTATCGAGGTATCGCCCGAGGCTTGTTCCCCGACATTGCCCGTACTGGGACTGAAGGTCGCATAACGCTTAGCGCCGGTAGCTGTGTTGATGGTGAACACTATCTTGGCAATTGCCGTGCTACCCTTGATGTTCAGGGTGTTGTTGGCATAGAGACGTATGGTGCCCTCGGTTATGCCAGTGTTTTTGTCCGTGTATTCGTAATAACCTGGGTCGTTTTTACCCGACGCCTTGCTGACTGTGAAGGTATAGCCGTCCTCGGTCAGGGGCGATATAACTACGAAGCCGTTTGTGGCTGCCGGGCCCTTGAACGGTGTCAGGTCGATGTTGACAGCATCGCCGGGAGTGCCGGGTTCGGGGTTGTCGGGGCCGGGACCCGGGTCGGGCTCGGTGCCGCCGCCGCTTTCGCCGTCGTAGCTGACCACCTGGTTGCCCTTGGCGAACTCGGGTGTATTACCCTTATAGTTGATGAGCTTGCCCTTGACTACGACTTTGGCACCGGCTTTCATTTGGTCGGTCGAGGTGAATTTGTCGCCGTTGAGCCAGTAGCCACGGAACACGTAGAACTCGGTGGTATAGCCCGGGTCAACGATATAGTATGTGGCGTTGCCGAAGTTTGTGCTTATTTCATCGACCCTTGAGATTTCGCCGGCAACATATACATCATCGGCACTCTCCTGGTCGGCGGGCAGTGCCATAGTCACTTGCAGAGCCTTAGCCACGTTGTAGGGGCTTTCGAGTGTGCCTTCGCCTGTCGGTTCGGCTCCGCTTGCAGGAGGTGTGACAGGTGTGTCGCCGCCACCGGTGAGGGTATAGGCTGAAGGATTCTTGATGCCGGGTGCGCCGCAATATTTGGCAAGGTCGCCCTTGATTGCCACGAGTTTGCCAAGGTTGCCGGGATTGTCGACAATGTTGAGGGCTTTGCGGACATCGCTGCCGCTTACCAACTGGACTGGTATACATTTCGACGGGTCAGTGCAGTCGGCCGTGGGTGCGAGCACGAGGTTTGACGGTGCCGCGCCCTCGGTGCCGAAGACGGTGTAGGGGAGTGTGGTCGATGCTCCGCCGGTGGGTATAGAGCCTACGATATAGCCTTTGACCCACATGCCGCTTTCCGACACGGCGTCGCCCTTGGCAATCACCTGTGCCACATTGTAGGGGCTTGCTTCCTGGCCGTTGCCGGCAGGCACCTCGCCGGTGTCTACTGTCACGCCCTCGATTTCGAACTGGTCGGGTTTGCCGCTGTTGCCGGTGATGCCCGGGGTGCCCATAAACTTAACCAGGTCGCCCTTGACAAGGATTTGCTTGCCGAGGTTGGCGGGGTTGTCGCGCAGGTTGCCCACCTCGCGGAAGGTACTTTCGGCCGGCAGTTGCACTACCAGGCACTGCGATATTTCCTTGCACTCAGGGTCGGGGCCGACGACGAGTGTCGAGGTCATGACCGTCGGAGCCTCCCATTGTATGTCGCCGTTGCCGGTCACGGTCTCTACTTCGGGAGCTACCGCGCCCACGATATAGCCTTTCACCCAGCCATTGGCGGTGATGCCGTTGTTGATGTCCTTGATTGCGCCGGGCACGTCGTAGGGCTTGTCCTTCGCGCCGGGCACCTCGCCTACGTTGATTACGCCCTCGTAGTCGAGCATCAAAATCTGCCACGAGTCGTTGTAGTAGCCGAGTATGCCGACCAGGTCGATATTGCCGGCCGGGAGCCGCTTCTCGCACCACGTGGCGTAGCCGCTGGTGCGCACGATGCGTGTGTTGCCTTCGCGGTCGACGAGCGTGCGGTTCTGCTCTTCGTTGACCTTGGTGTGGTAGACCGAGAAATTCTTTTGTCCGCCGTCGGCAAAGTAAACGTTCTTGAAGCGCACGAGCTGGCTCTGGTATTTGCGCAGGCCCTCGGTGTCGGACGGTATGTCGGAGAACGTGTTGGCCACGAGTGTGTCGATTGACGCATACGAGGGCATGCCGTTGAGTTCGGTATGCTCGCTGAACTGCTGGAAGGCCATAAAGCTGACCTGCCATGTCTTGCGGTCGGCATACCATGACTTGTGGCCGATTTGCTGCAGGCCGGCATATTTGCCTATGGTCATGCCTGTTACGTCGATGACCACTTCCTGGCCACGGCGGTAGTTGAGGTAGAGGTTATACGAGTCGACCGAGAATGCCAGTGCGGCGGTCTCGTCCTGTATGACTATGCTCTTGAAGATGTTGCCTTCCTTGTCCGACGAAATCACGCGGCCCTTGATGATGAAGCGGTGGCTCTCGTCGTCGGGGTCGTAGATGCTGTCGGCGTAGTTGGTGTCGTCGCTCCAGAAGCGTGTCTTTAGGTCGAGGATTGATATGTTGGCCTCGACGTCGGCCTCGGGGACTACGGGTGCCGGGGTGTCGATATCGTCCTGGCACGAGCTGAACCCTGCCGTCACGACTACTGCGGCGGCAAGCCCGGTGATATATTTTGTTATCTTGTTCATGGGTAGTGTCGGTTACTTCTTGCCTTTGATGGCGAGGTTTTTGATTTCCCAGGTGTCGGCACCGTCGGCGCTCGAACCGTATTTGAATGCTATCTGAATTTTTTTGCCGTCGTATGCCGCCAGGCTTATGCTGCCGGAGTTGACAAAAGTCCAGGCACCGGCCTCGGGCCATGTGGGTATTTCGACGGGAGTCCAGTCCTTGGCACCCTCTTCGCGTACTACCAGGCCGCACATGCTGCGCAGGGTGGTCTGGAACTTGGCGGCGTGGTCGAAGCTCATGGCGCAGCCTGTGGCACCGGTGAGGTCGATGACGGGCGATACGGCGTACGACTCGGTGGCTATGGCCACCTTGTTTACATATGCGCTGGCGTTGAGATAGCCTTTGTCGTTGTAAACTTTCCACGACCATACGTATTCGGCCGTGCCGAGGTTCACGTTGTCGATAGTCCAGTCGGCGGGCATTTCGGCAAGGTTCTCGCCGAGGAACGAGTAGAGCTGGTCTTCCGACGGTGTCGGGGGCGTCGGGGTGTCGCCGCCTGCCGTCTGGCCGTTGTAGCTGACGAGCTGGTTGTCCTGGGCGAGTTGCGGGGTATTGCCCTTGTAGTTGGCAAGCATGCCCTTGATTACCACCTTGGCGCCTGTGGCGATTTGGTCTTCGGCTGTGAATCTCGCACCGCCGAGCCAGAGACCATGGAATACGCCAATGGTCTTGGAGCCGCCTTCGTCAACGATAGTGTAATTAGCATTGCCGTACTGCATGCTTACTTCCTTGATTGCCGAAATCACGCCAGCCACGTATACCTCGGCTGTTTTTTCGCCATCCTTGAGCGCGGTGGCTAACTGCAGGGCCTTGGTCACATTGTAGGGGCTGGCCTCGGTGCCTTCGCCTGCCGGGTCGACTTCGGGGCCGGGTTCGGGGGCGATGTTGTCGAAACCGATGCAGCCTTCCTGGTCAATCATAGTGAGCTGCAGGCTGCTGTTGAACTGGCTGAGTATGCCCACTACGCTGCCTGTGCCATAAGGCAGGGGGTCGCTCGAGTAGTTTGTAAACGTGCTGTTGCGCACCATCAGGCGGTGGCCGTCGGCATCGGTGATATAGCGGTTTGTGCCGTACTGCTGGTCAGAGTAGGGCTGGCCGGCCTCGACCCAGCTTACACCGTCAATCCGCACCAGGCGGCACTGCCATACCTTGACAGAGTCGCTGATGCTTTTGATTTCGTCGATGTGGGCCAGGGTGGTGGCGGTGGTATCTACCTTGTCAGGCTCGGGCATGCCTATGCCTGTGCGTGCCACGTGGGCATAGAAGCGGTCCTCGGTCATATAGAAGTCCTTGTCGGCAGGGTCGCCGAAAGCGAGTACGCCCGAGGCCGAGCCGATAGTCAGCCCGGTGCCCCACACTGCCACTTCCTGGCCGAAGGGGAATTGGGCATACATGTCCTCGGCATTGACATAGAATGCGATGGCTATCTGGTCGCCATTCTCGTTGCGCGACTGCACATATATTTTCTTGAAAATGTTACCCGACTCGTCCGACGAGCACACGCGGCCTTTGAAGACCATCGAGTCGCCCGTCGAGGCACTGACGCCTATGTTCGTGGGCGTGCTCATCTTGGGCCAGTAGCGGTCTTTGAGTTGGGTGATGGTATAGTTTGCCTCGACATCGACAGTCGTGGGCAGTACCATCGGCGGGCGGGCGAAATCGTCGTCGCAGGCACTAAAGGCAGTCACTCCGAGCAGGGCGGCTATATATAATAATGTCTTTTTCATTGTTTCTGTCGGTTATGGGGTTAGAAACGGACGCCGATGTTGAGGTAGGCGCGTATACCCTGGGCGTAGTTGAAGCGGTTGGGGTATTTGTTTCGGTTATACTCCTTGAGGTCGAGACGGCCCTGCTGGTAGGCATAGGTCACCACGTCGCGGTTGTTGAGTATGTTGTTGACGTTGAGGTTGATGTTGAGGCTTACCTTGCGGTTGATATAAATCAGCTTGCCAATCGAGGCATTGAGGGTAAAGGCGTTCTTGATTTTATCCTGGGCTGAAAGTTCGATGATTTTGGCCTCGAGTTCCTTGAGCGAGCTGCCGAAGTCTTCGTAGAGCTTGGGCAGGGCCTCGTGGTAGCGCGGCGACAGGTTCACATAGGCGTCGCCCTGGAAGGTACCGTTGATGTTGAAGAACCAGTTTTTGGGTGCGGCCCAGTCGATGCCGATGTTGGCGGCATACTGCGGCGTGGAGCCCAGGTAGTAGTTCTTGAGATATACGGTCTGGGTGGTGTCGGCATACATGCCGTTTTCGAACGAGCGTGTGCCCTCGGGATTGCTCTTGTATTGGAAGCGTGCATAGGTGCCGGCAAATGTGGCGGTGACGCTCGGAGTGATTTTGTAGGCCATGCCGAGTTCGACACCCTTGTAGACGCGGCGTACGCCGGTCATGACATAGTTGCAATATGTCTGATAGTCGTCGTCGTAGAAACCCGAGCGCTCGATTGCGTTGTCGGTATTGGTATAGAAGCCTGTCACCGAACCACGGAAGCGGCGGTAGTTCCAGATATAGGAGATGTCGCCCGAGAAATCGCGTTCGTTCTCGATATTGCTCACGGTCTGGTTGCCGATGCGGGGCGATATGAATACCTGGTCGAAGAGCGGTGCGCGTGTGCCGTAGCTAAGGTGGGCGGCAAACTGGTTGCGGCCGTCGAGTTTATATACGGCGCCGGCCTTGAAGCTCACGTTGTCGAAGCTCAGCGTCGAGCTTTTGCCCAGCGAGTTCTGCTGTGCGCGGCCGTTGCGCATGTGGCCGTCGCGGTAGTACTGGGTGTGGCTGAGCTGGAAGGCGTAGTTGATGTCCCATTTGGGCAGGTTGATTACATTTTGCAGCCAAGCCTCGGCACGCCATGCGTGTATGTCGTAGTCATAGCCGAAGCGGTCGCCCTTGCGCACGCGGCGGTTGGGGTTGTCGAGGTCGTTCTGCAGGTTGTCGGGCTTGACAGAAATCTCGCGGTCGCTGAAGGGGTCGATGTCGAGCCAGAACTCGCCGCCGAGAAGGTCGCGCACGGTCTTGTAGTTCGAGCTCTTGGTGTAGTTGAACGATACGCCGCCCTGTAGTGTCATCCACGAGTTGAGGCGCGTGTTGACATAGCTGTTGAACATGCCCACAAGCTGGTGGTTGGTACGGTTTTCCATGATATACGACGAACCCTGCTTCTGGTCTTCGGGCAGCGAGGCGTTCTGGGCGTTGTTGAGGTAGTTGACCTCGTAGAGCTGGTCCCACTTGATTTGCCTGAAGGCTTCGTCGTGTAGCCACAGGTCGGTGTAGTACTCGTAAGCCTCGGGGTTGTTCTTGTCGGGGTCGGCGTTGCTCATGAAGTACGAAGGCAGATATTTATAGTAGGTCGGGTTGGGGTCGACTGCCTTGTAGTAGTTGAGGGCCGTGCGGTTGTAGTAAACCGAGCGGAATGTGAGCGAGGTGTTGAGCGTGGTGCTTTCTTTCTTGAAGAGCCAGTTGAGCATCACAGTGGGGTCGAATGTCTCGGTTATGCGGCTCGAGCGTTTCTTGCCGTCCTGGTAGCCCCAGTCGGGGTTGTAGAGGTTGCTGCCGGCGAGGTCGTAGGCCTCCTGCACGGTCGGACGCCCGGTGGCGCGCTGCGTGGGGCCGCCGAAGGCTGTCAGTACGAGCGAGTTCTCGCTGTTGAGCACTTTCTGGAGCGACAGGAAGAGGCCGCCCGAGTTATAGAACGTTCCCTCCATCACGCCCTCTTTGGCATATCGGCCTATGGCGCTGGCGGTCAGGGCCCAGCCGTTTTTGTTGAGGCCGGTAGAGTAGGTGGCCATGGCGCGGGCCATGTAGTTTGAGTTGGTAAACGCCACCGAGCCGTTGAAGCCGGGGGCATAGAGGTCGGTAGTGGTGTTGTAGTTTACGCTGCCAGCAATGTCGCCGAAGGCATAGTTGCTGGCTTCCATGCCCACGCTGGTGGTCTTGTTGCGGAAGGCGCGGCTGGTCATGCCGAGCAGGGTAGAGAAGCTGAACGAACCGCGAACGAGGTCGTTCATCCTCACGCCGTTGATATACACGCTCTGGTATTGGTTGTCCATACCGCGATAGCGGAAGTACATGGGGCCGAAGTTATACGAGGCCGTGTTGTAATATATGTTGTCGTTGGCGCCGGTAAGTGCGGCCACGCTCTGCGAGGCACCTTCGTCGTCGTCGAGGGCGCTTTCGTCGAAAATCAGGTCTTCGAGGTCGCCGTAATAATCGTTGTTGCTTTCTACGGGCTGCAGGCGGATTTCGCCAATGTTGACGGTGTTGCCCTGAACGGTGACCCGGGTGCTGAAGCTGTCGTAGCCGTCACACATGATTACGACATAGTCGTCTGAGCCGGTTTTGTCGGGGGCTGTGAGACGGAATTGGCCGTTGAAATTTGTCGTGACCTGGACTTTTTGGTCCCTCAGCGTCACTGTGGCCCCGGAGATGGGGCTGCCGGTGTTGCCGTTGACCACGACGCCGAGCAGCGTTTCTGCCGACGCCCCGAGCGCCGGTAGCAATATTGCAAGGCATAGCAGTAAAAACAGTCTTGTTTTCATTCAGTTCTATTTTGGTTTTTTAATAACATTCGGTGCGTTGTATAAAAAGCATCAAAATTAATAAAATATATCTTAATCTTCCAAATAGAATTGGCATAAAACAAGTTTTTAACACTTCCGGGTCGATATTATTCATATTTCTGGCGTGAATAGTGTACCCGGTATTGGTATAATTTATATACTTTTGCGTGTTCTAATACCAACCGAATCATTAACTGTGAAAAAGAAATTCCTATATCTCGCCCTGGCCATGGCGTCGTTGAGCACGCAGTGGGCCTCGGCTGCTTACCAAAGCGTAGTGGTGCATCGTCGCGACGGCTCGGCCCTGCAGATTGGCCTTGACCGGGCAGTGACTGCGAAAATCTCTGATGGCGCACTTGTGTTTACTTCATCATTGGGCTATGTCAGCCTGCCCGCCGACGAGGTGTGGCACTGGGCCTTTTCGACAGCCGAGGCTCCCGGCGACGTGTGGTCGGGCATCGAGGACGCGGCTGCCGGCGAGGCTGCCATAATATGTAGCGACGGCCGACTGGAGCTGCGCGGACTGCCCGAGGGCACCGGCACCTCGTTGTATGCCCTCGACGGGAGGCTCGTGGCTGCTTCGGCTGCTGCCGCCGACGGCACATGCCTGTTCGACACGGCGTCGCTGCCTTGCGGCATATACCTGCTGACTTATGGTAATCACTCGGTAAAAATCATGCTCGGACGATGAAAAAGATATTGATGATGGCGGCACTGTCGCTTAGTGCCATATCGCTCGTGGCCCAGGGGCACGAACATATACATGTATACCGCAACGACAAGGGCTTCAACACCTACAAGGCTTCGCAGGTGACCAATATAGCTTTCGAGAACCAGTTGATGATGGTCACCACCGACGCCGGCAGGGCGGTATACCCCATGTCGACGGTCGACAGCTGCGTGGTGCGCACCACCGCGCTCCCCGAAATCCACGTCAGGCTCGTAGACTACCCCGACTGGACCGAGCTGCAGGGCGCGAAGGACGATGTGAGAAAAGCCATATTATATATGGATGGAAACGGCATGTACGACGACCTCGAGGAGCAGGAGGTGGAGTTCCGTGGGCGCGGCAACTCTACGTGGAATATGGACAAGAAGCCCTACCGCTTCAAAATGGCGAAGAAAAAGTCGGTCTGCGGCCTGCCCAAGGCCAAGACTTTCGCGCTGCTTGCCAATAATATCGACTGCACCCTGATGCGCAACGCCATAGCCCTGTGGCTGGCCCGCTATTTCGGTATGCCATATACCAACCATACGGTGCCCGTCAAGGTGTACCTCAATGGTATCGACAAGGGCCAGTACGTCATGACCGAGAAAATCGGCATCGGCGGCGGCAGCGTGGATATCGACGAGACCACCGGCATGCTCTTCGAACTCGACACGAACTACGACGAGGCATACAAGTTCCGCTACACCTGGAGCGGCAAGAACATCCCCGTCATGGTCAAAGACCCCGACCTCGACGAACTCGCCGCCGACCCCGAGGTGACCAATATTACCGACGCCGCCGAATACCTGGCCCGGTGGCAGGCCGACTTTACCAAGATGGCAAATGCGGTGACCACGCGCAAGGCATCGCAGAGCCTCGCCGACGTTCTCGATATAGAGTCGGCTGTCAACTACTTCCTGGTCAACTGCCTGTGCGGCAATCACGAGGTGCACCACCCCAAGAGCGTGTATATGCACAAGAAATCGCTTGCCGACGGCGAGCTCTACCACATGGGGCCGGTATGGGACTTTGACTGGGCCTTTACCTTCGACGGAAAAGAAGGTGCCCCGGCCAACACACCCCTCATCGAGACCGACGGCAAGGCGAACGGCTATTCTTTCTTCAAGCTCATACTTGCCAACCAGGAGTTCAGGGCCCTTTTCAAGGCCAAATTCGAAGCCTTTGTCAAGGATGGCTATCCCGAGCTGAAAGCCTTTATCGGGGTCAAGCCGAAAGTACGGTGCATGGATTTTGGGAAAAGTGTTAAATTTGCAGT
>ERZ778496.2195-NODE-2195-length-12006-cov-3.933729_pt1 | contig 12006 bp, 10 predicted proteins | sample MGYA00433099_ERZ778496 | MGnify/ENA primary metagenome ERZ778496 (study PRJEB29527, sample SAMN07138962) | mouse gut metagenome | material: feces | host: mouse | place: China:Nanjing | collected 2016-01-25 ... | reverse complement strand
ATATTGACATAAAAACTTTGTCCTTGCCGAAGTGTTAAACAAGTAACCGAATTATAGCGTTATGAAAAAAATAATATTTATCCTCCTTGCCGTAATACTCTCGGCAAGTTCGGCTTTCGCCTTTATCGACAGTTATGTAGTCAAGCGTGAGAATCTGCCCGAAGAGGCACAGCAGATGCTCACTGAATATTTCCCCAAGGCTAAAGTGAGCCTTATAAAAGTAGACAGGCACCTGTTGAAAAAGACTGACTACGATGTACGCCTTACCAATGGCACTACTATCGAATTTTCCAACAAGGGCAAATGGACATCGGTAGATTGCGGTAAAAAAGCCGTACCCGAGGGCCTTATACCACAAGCAATACGTAAGTATGTTGCCAATAACTATAGCGGCGTAGACATCGTAAGCATACGCAAGCGCAATGCCGGCTACGACATCGGACTCTCCGACGACATCGAACTACGCTTCAACCTCCTCGGCCAGTTCAAAGGAGTAAAAATGGAAAACGAGTAAACTTATTCAATTCAAGTTTCGCAAGTACTCGGAGAGGACATAATTGTAGTTAACCCCACCATAATTTGGTGGGGTAATACGCTATACCATAGCAACATGACCTCGGAGAGGTCGCCTTGTATATATACGGCATCCACTCCAAGGATACTCTTTTCTTTATTGTTCATACCACCCCATGAATACTCATGGAGTTTGACATACAGTCTCTTATTCTTTCGTTCCGTAAGCCAGGTCGCCGGCATCGCCGAGACCGGGAACAATATAACTGTGAGCATTTATCTGGTCATCAATGACACCGACCCACAATTCGACATCGTCGGGTAACACGCTGTTGAGATAATCGACAGCTTTTTTCGACGCGATTACAGATGCTATATGCAGTTTGCCGGGATTTCCCTTGGTAAGCAGGGCGCGATAACTAAGCTCCATCGATGCACCGGTTGCAAGCATCGGGTCGACAAGTATAAGTGTCTTGCCATCGAGGTGCGGCGAGGCAAGATATTCTATACAAATATCGAAATTTTCTTTTTCCTTGTATTTGCGATAGGCTGATACAAAGGCATTTTCGGCATTGTCGAAGTAGCGTAGAAATCCCGAATGAAATGGTACACCGGCCCTGAAAATAGTAGCCAGCACGATGGGTTCGCCCAGCACCTGGCACTGCGCCTCTACACCGAGGGGGGTGCCGACAGGCACGGTCTTATATGTAAGAGTCTTGCTGATTTCATAAGCAAAGATTTCGCCGAGGCGTTCGAGATTGCGACGAAAACGAAGGCGGTCGCCCTGTATATTTATATCGCGCATTTCGGCCAGGTACTGGCTCACAAGCGACGGATGCTCTGCAAAATTGTGGACTTTCATTGTATTATTTTTTAATTTCTTTTATACCAGTCGTATAGACGTTGTATGCCTTCGGGCAGCTCTACTGTGTGGTGCCATCCGAGGCTGTGGAGCCTGTCGACCGAACAAAGTTTGCGCATCGTGCCGTCGGGCTTGCTCGAATCCCACTCTATAGTGCCGCTAAAGCCTACTGCGTCAGCCACAAGTTCGGCAAGCTGCGCAATGTTAAGTTCTTTGCCGGTGCCTATGTTGATATGGGTATTACGGATATCGCCCTTGCGGTCTTTTATGATATCTTTAAAGCTGACATTCAATAAAATATGCACGCATGCATCGGCCATGTCCTCGCTCCACAAAAATTCACGCAGCGGAGAGCCTGTACCCCAGAGTTTTACAAGATTTGGATATATGCCGAAATCGGCAAGACGTGCCTTAATCTGCTCCTCAGTCGCATCGGCACCGAGACCTGAAACCGGACGCTTTGCCAAGTCGGCACGCACCTCGTCGAGGCGCCCTTCGCCAAGCAGCTTGGCAAGATGTACCTTGCGGAGCATTGCCGGCAGCACGTGGCTGTTTTCGAGATGGAAGTTGTCGTTGGGGCCGTAGAGATTGGTGGGCATGACGGCAACATAATCAGTACCATATTGCAAGTTGAGCGACTCGCACATTTTGAGCCCGGCTATCTTGGCTATGGCATATGGCTCGTTGGTGTACTCGAGGGGCGAGGTCAACAGGGCTTCCTCCGGTATGGGCTGAGGAGCCTCGCGTGGATATATGCAGGTCGAACCAAGGAATAAAAGGTGTTTTACGCCCGTACGGAAGGCGTTACCGATTACATTTTGCTGTATACCCAGGTTCTGGAGTATGAAATCGGCACGATACTTCGAGTTTGCCATAATGCCGCCAACATGCGCAGCGGCAAGTACGACTGCAACAGGACGCTCCTGGTCGAAAAACTTTGCCACGGCTACGGGGTCGAGAAGGTCGAGCTCGGCATGTGTGCGCCCTATGACATTGGTATATCCACGCTGCTTCAGATTAGCCATAATAGCCGACCCTACAAGTCCGCGATGACCGGCAACGTAGATTTTATCGTCTTTATTTATCATTGTTTATAAGCTTTACATCGCTGTCGACCATGCGGTTGACAAGTTCTTCAAACGAGGTTTTACGAGGGTTCCAACCAAGTTTCTCACGAGCCTTTGCCGGGTCGCCGAGAAGCTGCTCTACCTCTGCCGGACGGAAGAAGCGCGGGTCTACCTCTACAAGCACTTTGCCTGTGGCCCGGTCTATGCCTTTTTCATCAAGGCCCGCGCCTTGCCAGTCGAGGTCGATACCCACCCGGCGGAAAGCGAGAGTGGCAAATTCGCGCACAGTATGGTATTCGCCGGTGGCAATCACATAGTCGTCAGGCTCTTGTTGTTGCAGGAGCAGCCACATACACTCCACATAGTCAGGGGCATACCCCCAATCGCGGCGTGCATCAAGATTACCAAGGTATAGTTTTTCTTGTTTACCGACAGCTATACGTGCGGCAGCCAGCGTAATCTTGCGAGTCACAAAGTTTTCGCCGCGACGCTCTGACTCATGATTGAACAAGATGCCGTTGACCGCATACATGCCATAACTTTCGCGATAGTTCTTTATTATCCAGAAAGCATATAGCTTTGCCACCGAATAAGGCGAACGCGGATAGAAAGGCGTGGTTTCGCGTTGGGGAATTTCTTGTACCTTGCCAAAAAGTTCTGACGTAGATGCCTGGTATATACGTGTTTGCTTCTCGCGGCCGAGGATGCGGACAGCTTCCAACAGTCGCAACACACCGATGGCATCGGCATCGGCCGTGTACTCGGGAACATCGAACGATACCTTTACATGGCTTTGTGCGGCAAGGTTATATATTTCATCAGGTTTGACAAGGTTGATAACACGGATTAGCGACGAAGAGTCGGTCATGTCGCCATAGTGCAGGTGCAGGAGACGCTTGTTGTGCATGTCCTTTACCCATTCGTCAAGATAGAGATGCTCTATCCTTCCCGTGTTAAAACTTGAACTCCTACGTATAATACCATGGACTTCATAGCCCTTCGAAAGCAGGAATTCCGCTAAATAGGAACCATCCTGACCTGTTATACCGGTTATTAGTGCTGTTGGCATAATATTTTATCTAAATTGCTTTACAATTAAATAACAACCACATATCTTGGGCGGTTTTGTGGCGGCCAGTCAGATAAGTTCTGAGGAAATACATTTACGCCTGCGGTGTCGAGGCTCATCACGGTCAACCATCCCCGCAAGCCTGGCCGCAGAAAGTCTTTGCTCATATTGTCGCCCACATACACGAAGCGCTGCCCGGGGGCTGCATATGATTTTTCGACAATCGACCATGGTATGTCTGTAGTCTTGTCGCCGCCGGTTTCCTCGCTGATGAGTATTTTGTCGAAATATTTTTCTATGTCGAGAGCATGGATTTTAGAGCGTTGGTGACGTGTCGACCCGTCGGTGATAAGCACTAAAACATGTCCTTCGCGATGCAGGTTTTCGAGCAATCGACCTATGCCGGGGCGCAGCTTTATCTCAGGCTTATGACCACGGTAGATTTCTATCATCTTATCAACACTCATTTCTACATCCTTGCCCCCGTGTCGACGATATTGGTCAAGTGCCCACTCAAAACCTACGGGACGGCGCCAGCTTATGCCCTCGAAATATATGTCGGCATCTATATCGCTGTCTTTGGCCAGTTCGCGCGCTACTACACGATAACCCGAGTAGACAAAGTCCATCTCGGTATAGAGCGTGTCGTCGAGGTCGAAAGCGTAAACCATAAACCTAAGTCAATTGTTGATAAGCCTGATTACACGCAGCCCAAGCCATTGGCGGTTCTTTTTCATAAACTGGTCAAGCGGCAGTTTCGAAACCTCCACCTTGCCGTCGGTCGACGAGGCGTGCAGCAGGTAAGGTTCGGCACCGGGGCCGTCTTTGACGATGATACCCATATGCGTCACATCGAGGTTTTTAAGATTCGATACCAGCGCTACTACATCACCGTCGTGCAATTCGGCCTTGGTTGCCTTCAGGGCAAGGTCGTTGGTCTTTATATATGGGAAGCGATGTTGACGATAACCGTTTTCGAGGTCGCGCATACGGGCATAATTGGCCGAGTCGGCCAGGGCAGGGTAGAGCTCGCGGTTCGAGGTCATGAAATCAATCGTACGCATTATATATGACACTCGTGGGAAGTGGTCGGTGACATCGGTAAAAATACCACGGTGACGGTTGTCAACAATCCAGTCACATATATAATGCAGGCGCGAGGGATAACCGTTGACATTGCCCCCCCGATAGCGCATACGCTGAAGATTGTAGACAAAATCACGCCACGAACGCCGCGACTCCATCGATGTATAGGCGAGCGCCATGGCTGTTTCTACAAAGGTGGTACAGTCGAGGCTGTCGAGGCGCACTGTCAGCATCTCGGGGTCGCCTTCGAGGGTATGTGACCCGTAAGGCGTGCCCTCGAAGCTGCGGGCAAACAGGGCTACACGGCTTTCGGCATTGGCAAAGTTTTGCGAGGCACCGCGACTCTCGAGGAGTTCGTTTATCATGGTGGTGTCGGAAACTTCGTTGCCAAATCGCACGGCAGTCTGACCATGCATTGTCATCGCGCCGGCTGCAACTATAATTATGGTTATTGCACGTTTGAGCATAGTATCTTAATTTGACGCAAAAATACGAAAATTTTGCCTCGGGGCAAAATTTTAGATTAGCCCTTCAGGTAGTCATTTTTTGCTCTTTCTTCGTTTATTGCCGACTTTTCAACATTCTTATTTTTTATTTATCTCTTTATTTGAAAAAAAATTTTTTAAAACAAAAAACCGAGGAGTAATAATAATGGGTGTTGAAAGCTGTGATAAGTTTTTGGCTCTTTTTTTGCTTATGTCACTTATTGATGTCTGCAATTGGGTCGTTGACAGTTTATCTACAACGTAAGTCGTTGCTATTCATAGATTATCGTGTTTTATCTACATAGTGTTGAAAAGTGTGCTATTCGATAATTTGATAACTTTTCGATAGTGTTTTTTGTTGATAAGGACTGTTTTTTGTGTTAGTAAGCCTATGATAATTAGCTTATAAATTTTATATGTAATTTCTTGCATTTCGCATACGTCCAAGGCTATATACAAATAGTGTTAGTTACCAAATAAAGTTCTTGAAAACTTATTGAGTGTTTTCTACATGCTTTTCTACAACATAAAACGACAACCGCGACGTTGTTTTTTGTCGCGGTTGTCGTTTTGAATTGTTGTGCTATTTTATTCTTCGGGAGATGTAAATTCGTATGCCCCCAGAGTGCTGGCGCGTGTTGTCCCATACCAGTCGGCAGGGGCGTCGGTGGCCTCGCCGGCACCTATGGCAGGAGAGTCGGGTTTGACGCGGTAGTCGAAATAGTAGTCGGAACGCACTGTGTAATATAGAGGGTCGGTATCCCATATACATTCTATGAAATTGTCGTCATCACTACCCTTGCTCTTCAGCAGGCAGCGGCGCATAGTAATGCCGGTGCCTGTCAGGTCGCCGTGGCTCAGGTCGGCACCATTGCCGTATATGATGCAGTTGACAAAAGTAGCCTGAGTGTAGGGTAGGCCCGAACCGTCGTCGAGTCCTGTCTTTTCGTCGGCACTTACATGTGCAAACTGCACTGCCGGGCCGCCGATGGCTGTAAAGAGGTAGTAATTTGCAAATGTACAGTGAGTGAAATTATATCGACCTCCTTGCAGGTACACGAGTCCGTCGGAAGCCTCGGCAAATTCGCACCCTGTGGCATTGATGGTGCTGTGATATGCCTCGAGTACGAGCCCTCCGGAATTGCGAAGACGGGTATTGACAAGTGTCAGTTGTGTATCGCCCGACTGTGGGTCGCCGTCGAGGGTGACTCCCTGGGTCGTATTGCGCAGTGACACGTGGCTTAATATGTTTTTTGTCGATGTCGATGTAAAGAAAACACCCGTCCACTGGCGCGACATAAGGTCGAACGATATGTCGCCTACAACATTTCCGGTGCGGTCGCCGGTCATGTTGATAGGTGCGTCTATGGTGCCTTCGGCAATCATACGGCCACGGACTATGAGCATCGATTTATCGTGAAAATACATTTGTGTGCCGGGTGCTACCGTCAGTGTGGCGCCGGGTGCTACCACGAGGCTGTCGAAAACCTGGTAGGGCAGGGCACTGTCGAAATGAGTGTCTTCGGTCAGGGTGACGGCCCTCAATCGGTTTACATTCTGACCTGCGGCAGTAATGACGACATCACTGGTTACTCCGTTGGTAGTAAAATTTACCTTAGCCTCGAAATAGCTTAATGGTTTGGAGCCCTCGGGCAGGGTGGCCTCCACAAAAACATAGATAGAGTCTTTGCTCCTGATTTCGACATTGTTGAAACGATGCCCGGAAATACCGTCGACATTGAGGCGGAAATAATCGGCAGCATCGCCCGACAGCGAAATCTCGCTAATAGATATTTGTTTAGAATGAGGGTTGCGCACGGTAAAGCGGTGCGTGGTGGTGACCTCGTCGGTAAATACTGTGCCGAGCTTGAGGGTATCGACTGAGAACAATGGCTGGTCGGAAGGCGAGGTTGTGAAACCGTCTTCTATACAGCCCGCAAGGGCAATTATCAGGGCTATGAGGAGGTATATCTTTTGCATAAAGATATAACGCACACATATTTAAATTATTGTACCTTATTTGTATCGCTTTGGCTTAAATGGAACGAAAGTTGGCACTTTGGGTGTCACTACGTGTGGGTGTGCCAAAATATTCGTAATTTTGTCGCATAATTCATTTTGTAATGGAAAAACCCGCAATAGAGAACGAAAAAGAACTTAGCCAGGATTCTATAGCCTTGCTTGAAAATATTTCGACTGATTTCAGCATGATTGAGGGGTCGTGTTACTATAGTCACATGACTTCTGATGTGTCGTCTCGTCTGGGCGAGCTAAACAATAGTTTGTTCAAAGTCACGGGAAATGTGATGTTGATACTTGTAAAGGGCAGTATGCATGTAGACCTAAATACTGTCTCTATCGACATAAACGGTCCGGCGGCTGTAAGCCTCAATCATGGTTCGCTGGTCAATCTGCATACTGGTGACAACGACCAGATAGATGCGCATATATTGATATATTCTCCAAGTTTTCTACACGACCTCAACATATCGTTTTCGAGTATATCGGTCGATGCCCTCGTAAGTCACGAAACGCCCGTAATGGAGCTTCGCGAACGAGAGGTGCATATGCTACTGCGCTATGTGGCGTTGATACACCAGATAATGAGCGACCGTTTCAACATGCAGCTCAACCGGCATATTGTGTCGTCTATGACTTCGGCATTGTTCTATCAGATGATGCTTTTCCTATACCGGCGTATTGATACGCGCGATGGTGTGCAGTCCGGGCCGCGACGCAATAGCTACGTGCAGGATTTCCTGAAACTCGTGCACCTCTACTATACCACCGAGCGGTCGGTGGCATTTTATGCGGCGCAGCTTTTTATATCGCCCAAATATCTGTCCCTGCTTGTCAAGGAGGCTACGGGACGCTCGGCGGCGTGCTGGATAGACCACTTTGTTATAATGGAGGCTAAGAACTTGTTGCGTTATTCGGGAAAGAACGTCCAACAAGTGGCCTATGCGCTCAATTTTTCAAACCAGTCGAGTTTCGGCAAATACTTCAAACATCTGACAGGACTTAGCCCTACAGAATTTCAAAAACAAGGGTAGGGTATTTTGACTTTATCTTATTTCAATAAGATTGAGTCTACCTTGTCGAATACGCCACGCTGGTCCCAATCTGCACGTGTGGCAAAAATCAGATAACTGATTTTACGTTCGGGTATGGTTGCTTCGGTAATAGAGAAACCACCGTTGGTGTTGAGATGATAGATTTTTATGGGTTTGCCCGGAATATTCTCGATGGCATTGGCAAAGCCATAGGTCACGTTTGGTTCGTCGGCTGTGGTGAGGTAGCTTGTATTTATGCTGTCGAGCGACTGCTTCGATATTATTTTTCCGGAATATAGTGCGCGGTTCCAGCGCATGAAGTCGCGTGCCGACGAGTAGGCCCCACGGTCGGCCTTGGTAAGGAAATAATCTGCCTCGCCATAGTCATATTCTTCCCATCGGCCGTCGGTGCTGCGGAATACGCCGGCACGGGTATTGCCGTTTGTACGACGGTAGCCATGGGCCATGCGGGGTAGGGTACAGCCGGGATTATAATAATATGTGTCGGTCATACCGGCCGGCTTAAATATATTATCAGACATCCAACTGTCGAAATCGCGGCCGGTCACACGTTCGATTAGCGGCACAACGAGTATGAAGGCCGGGTCGGTGCGTTGATACTCGGTACTGGGGATATAGTCGTTGGCTCCGAGGTCGCGGAAAATCTGCATGTGTTCTTTTTCAGAACCATAAAGTCTGTAGTCGGGTCCTTCGCTAAAGACGGTTTCGTGATTTTTCACATATTTATTCCACTCCTGGAGGTCACTGGGGCGAAGGTCGGGAAGACCCGAGGAGTGGGTGAGGATATTCCTGATTTGTATGCGGTCGAACAACTTATTGTTAAATTCGGGGAAATATTTCGATAGTGAGTCGTCAAGCGATAATGTCCCCTGCTCGCACAATTTTAAAATGGCTGCCGAGCAAAAACTCTTTGATGCCGATGCGAGGTTGAAGAGTGTGCTGTCGGTAATGTAGACTGACGAGTCGAGGCGTGCCAGGCCGAAGGCATGGTTGTATATGATAGTGTCGTTGCGCATCACCGTGACTATCGCGCCGGGCTGCGCATCGGGGAACAGCGAGGTAAACAAGCTGTCGAGTGAGGCCGTGTATTCACAGGGGGGAAGGCCATGGTCAGCCCTATAGGAGTTGGTAAACTTATTGCAGCCTGCTGCGACAGCAGAAGCTGCAGCGATAACGAGGAGGAGATGGCGCATAACTCGGCCCGAAGTTTTGTCAGACATCTTTTTCATTGCTTTGCAAAATTAGGGTAGGGTAGTGTACTTTGCAATAGCTTCACCAAATTTTGCTTGTTTTGTTGCAATAATGAAACATTATATAAAAATCCAAATTTTTAACTATCTATTTTCATTTTTATTTTTACGTTTTTTGTCGACAATTATACGACAATTTTTGAATATTCAATTCTCAAAGCGTTTGAATACAATTTAAAACATTGTTAAGCAATAAAATAATATTGAATTTTAAATTTGGGTTTTAAACTCAAATAATTTATTGGTTTCTTTTATCGGCAAAATCTTAAAAATTTTGTATCTTTGCGTTTAAATCAACGGTCAAACTGTAGTGATTTAAGTTGAAGTTTGCGAAACTTAAGTTAAATTATATATGACGCCCGCTTTTCAATGGCTAAGCTCGGGTGTTACTCTTCCCGGGCTTGATTATCAGCAACTTGAGCGATGGCTCGTACAAGTTGCCGCTGCGCACAACCGTATGGTGCGCTCGCTTAATTATATTTTTTGTAATGATGACAAGATACTTGATGTCAATATCCAATTTCTTGACCATCACTATTTTACCGATATTATTACTTTTGATGACTGCGTCGGGCGCTTGTTGAGGGGTGATATTTTTATATCGCTCGACACTGTGGCAAGCAATGCCGACATGCTGGGTAATGATTATATGCGCGAACTTCACAGGGTGATTGTTCATGGCGTGTTGCATCTGTGCGGCATTAATGACAAAGGCCCGGGTGAACGCGAGGTTATGGAGCGTGCCGAAGATGAAGCTCTCGCAATGCTCGACGAGCTTAAAGTTTAATCTGACTATGCGATTTGATTTCGACGTAATAGTGGTGGGTGCCGGCCACGCCGGGTGTGAGGCCGCACATGCCGCCGCAAGGCTGGGGGCAAGGACGCTCCTGGTGACTATGGACAAGATTGCCCAGATGAGTTGCAACCCTGCCGTGGGGGGCATCGCAAAGGGGCAGATTGTGCGTGAGATTGACGCCTTGGGCGGTATGATGGGCATCGTCACTGACACTACCTCTATACAGTTCCGTATGCTCAATCGTTCGAAGGGGCCGGCTATGTGGAGTCCGCGTTCGCAGGCCGACCGTAATAAGTTCTCGGCAAAGTGGCGCGAAATTCTCGAGCATACCGACGGGCTGTCTATGTGGCAGGGGGCTGTCGACCACCTCTTGTTTGACGATGACGGTTCTCTGGCCGGCGTGCACGTTGCCGACGGCGCGTCGTTTTTTGCCAGGCATGTGGTGCTGACAAACGGTACCTTCCTCAACGGCCTTATGCACATCGGCCGGGTCTCGCTGCCCGGTGGACGCACAGCCGAGCCGGCTGCCCACGGCCTGACCGAGCAGTTGCGCGAAATAGGTTTTCGTGCCGACCGCATGAAGACCGGTACCCCTGTGCGTGTCGATGGTCGCACTATTGATTTCTCTAAGGCCAAGGTGCAGGGGGGCGAGTGTGACTTCCATCATTTTTCATACCTCCCCGAGGTACGCTCTAATCTCAAACAGCGCGATTGCTACATTGTCTACACCAATCCTGAGACTTGTGAAATACTGCGTCGGGGACTGCCCGATTCGCCCCTCTACAACGGGCAAATCCAAAGCATAGGGCCGCGTTATTGTCCCTCTATCGAGACTAAGATTGTCACCTTTGCCGATAAGACCGAGCATCAGCTCTTCCTCGAACCCGAGGGTGAGACCACTGTCGAATTTTATGTCAACGGCTTCTCTTCGTCGATGCCGATGGACATTCAGTTTGCCGCCCTCGCCACCGTCCCGGCCCTTGCCGACGCCCAGATTTACCGCGCCGGATATGCAATCGAATATGACTTTTTCGACCCCACGCAACTGCGTCATACCCTCGAGACACGCCTCGTCCCCGGTCTATATTTCGCCGGCCAAATCAACGGAACCACGGGTTACGAGGAGGCCGCAGGGCAGGGTCTCGTAGCGGGTGCTAATGCTGCCCTTGCGGCTTTGGGGCGCGAACAGTTTACACTTGCCCGTGACCAGGCTTATATAGGCGTACTGATTGACGACCTTGTTACCAAAGGTGTCGACGAGCCTTACCGCATGTTTACCTCGCGTGCAGAATATCGTATATTATTGCGCCAGGACGATGCCGATATGCGCCTTACCCCGCTTGCCTATCACCTCGGCCTTGCCGACAAACGCCGCTACGAACTGATGTCGGAAAAGAAGGAATGGCGCGACAAGATTATCACTCTTGCCGACCGCCTGACTGTACACCCTGCCGAGGTAGAGGAGCTGCTCGTTGCTGCCGGTACTACGCCGCTGCGTCAGGGCACCAAGCTGGCCGACCTCGTGCAACGCCCGCAGCTCGATATTATGATGCTTGCCAGTGTGGTAAAACCACTACAAAAACTCATTTCCGAGCTCCCCGACGACAGGCGCGAGGAAATAGTAGAGGCTGCCGAAATATTGATTAAATATCGTGGCTACATTGCGCGCGAACAGCTCATCGCCGACAAGCTCGGACGCCTCGAAGACGTGCGCCTCCCGGCCGATATCGACTATGCCTCGATTGTGGCCATATCTACCGAGGGGCGACAGAAACTCGAACGGCATAGGCCCGAAACTGTAGGA
>ERZ778496.2193-NODE-2193-length-12018-cov-9.782329_pt1 | contig 12018 bp, 10 predicted proteins | sample MGYA00433099_ERZ778496 | MGnify/ENA primary metagenome ERZ778496 (study PRJEB29527, sample SAMN07138962) | mouse gut metagenome | material: feces | host: mouse | place: China:Nanjing | collected 2016-01-25 ... | reverse complement strand
TAAAGCGTGATTAGTCATTTTACATTCGATGCCGAAGATTTGTTCGGGGTACAATCTATAAGAATGATATTTTCATCATTCTCCAACTTTAGTTCTTTAAGGATGCGTTTAATCTTGTACAATTCATCTTTCCTAAAGTAAAAAATCACTTTAAGACTTTTCTTCGTCCCATTTGCAGCTTCATAGATTTTAATCTGATTCTGAAGATTCTGCTTTAATTTGCTGTTACTTGCGAGTTTAAACTCAACAAGTGTCTTATCATAGCTACCCAAAGAAACTTTATAATCCACAGGACCACGTCCGTTATTTACTTCTGCATTTACATCAAAAATGGTTGCAAACCAAGTGAATTTGAACAACAACTGTAAATCTTTTTCTTTCTTAATAGGTTTGTGGTCAGTATACAATAGCTTATAGCCATCCTGATTTTCAATCACATCCTTGAAAAATAGAACACGCTGAAGTGTTTCATCATATGAATCTTTCGGTAGAGGAATGTCATAAAACCCATTATGAACTAATTTTTCAATCAGGAGTTGTATATTAGAGATATAAACCCGTGAGGCCTCAGAGAGTATTTTTTGCGAAGAACTCTTAGCCCCTTCTTTATCATCCTCTTTTAGGCGTATATAGTAGTCCATGAATTCAGGATATTTCCGTACAATTTCATTGATAGCACGGGTATAGTCCTCCTCTTTAGCCTTTCTTCGAGGTATCTGAGCTTTATAAATATCATTTATTCTATCTCGCAATTCTTCATTGGGTATAGATTGCTGAATTTGGAAGTAACTTGCTTTCATGTCACTAAAGTTAATCCAATTCTCATCTTTAGTCAATATGTCCGTTGGAGTAAGAATAATATAGTCTCCGTTAAAATAAGGCAACTCGAATACTTCTGGCATCCAAGATTCCAGATTATAGTCAAAATATACCTTGCTCACATTTATTCTTCTTCTTTGAGTCTCAGCAAGATTTCTTATTGCGAACTCTTGTGTATACCGCAATAAATACTGTTTAATCAGATTGCACGTAAAATCACTGATATTATCTCTGCCTACACCAGACTTGAAAAGGCCTAATTTTTCAAGATGAGAAGTGTTGGTGATAGTCTCATTGTTTAGGTCTTTATAGACATTGACAATAGCCTCGCTCATTGAGCGACCAAACTTTCCACCCAAACCAGCCCCGCAATTCCCTTTTTCACTATACCCTAACCATACTTGCTTAACTTCCGGGAAACGATACCAACGTTTGATTTTTTCATCAGAAATATGACCATCCAACATTTTTTCGCGAAGGAATGTGAGATATTTGATAATCCCATCGTGCAGATTTCGATATTCCGGCTTCTCACTGGCATAAAGCAAAAATGGGTCTACAAATAATGGCAAATCGTTGAGTAACGAAATATTGAGCGCTCCGTACTCTTCAAGAACGCTCTCTTCAATTCCAAATATTTCAGAGAAATATACCATTGGTCCTAATTGTTAATGTGTAAATTATGCTATATACTTAACAAGTCATATGACAGCCATCTCTTCATGGAAGGGTATGGCGGAGATGCCGAAGTTTAAATCTTCGGCACCTCGCGGGTATGGTTTGTGGATGTCACATTATTTTTTGGGGGAGGAGGCGGGGGTACAACATATTTTATCTGTGGCAAAACGAGCTCTTCCCGTGTGCCAGAATCAGATGGTTTATTTATTTGCTTTGGTGGTATCATAAATGTATAAACTAATTAGTTCTAAAGTATATGCTCATTTCTTTTTAGGGGGTGGAGGTGGGGCACTAAAACGAATATTGGGTACTTCGCCATGGACATTAGCGATTTTCGCAGTTCCACTCACAGTGGGCTTAGAATTTCCTTTATCAGACATTATATTTAGAGTTTAAGTAATTTAAAGCTTCATCATTGAGATGTTCGTTATCGGGGACTTTTCTCACAATGGAATCTAACAACGGAGAAAGTTTGCTGATTTGTTTTTTCTTCTTCGTGAGAAGTGTTTTTAGATCTGAATCGGTAGCCGAATCGACTCTAAATGAAAGAATGCCATCTTCAATATCGGATAAAATCTCTGCAAATTTACCCTGCAATACTCGCAATTCAGACAACTCTTTTTCTGATTGAGTTAGAAATGGTTTAAATTTTTCAAGTATGGCTTCTAATCCGGTAAGAATAGATGCAATAAGGGTAAACAGTGGGTTAAGTTTATATAATGCGGCGCCGATAAGTGGAAGCGCAATAATAATCCATTCATAAATGCGATTCCGTCGTTTCATTTTGTTGGAGTAACGAGTACAACATAGCTCATAAACCTTTACCGTTTGAGCTGTGTACCATAGGTCTTTCCAGACTAAATTATCCATTGTCTCTCCTGACATATAATTCTATATTATGGTTCTGCAGCTATTGAAGTTTGTGTATTGTCGTCTATCGAATACGGCTTTATTGAGCCATACTCAAATAAATCATCAATATCGAATCCGCCACTAATTATGAAGGAGCGGAGCATTTTATCTGCTTTCGCAGGTATCATGAATGCCGGGACGGTCTTGCCCTCAACACGCTCAAAGAAGAATTTAGCTTTTGATTTGTCAAGAGTCTCATACAAGCCTTTATAGTATCCGCTACGGTTGATATTGTCTTCAGGCAAATGCAGACTGAGGATATGGCGTAGCTTATCCTCATCAAGCCCGATAGCCAGAGCGAAGCGATGAATCTGGTCATTCTTTGCCTGCGCCCGGTAGTCGGCAATGTAGTCTGACAGCGACTTCTCCGAGTCAATGTCATCGCGTTCCAGACGACCACTTTGAATGTCGCTCAGGAATATGTTTGCATATTTCTGGTCTTCCGCCGAAAGATGAGCGAATGAACCGTGCAGCTCTTTCAGCACATCGTCGATTGTGGCTTGCTGCTCGTCGCTGTAGAACGCTTCGAGATATTTCTGGAAACGGCTGTTCATATATGCCGAGTCAATCACGCCGGTATCTATCTCCGTGAGATATGGCTCGATTTCAAAAGGAACATCGCCACCGCGAGGTTGTTGAGTCCCCGGGCCTGTCTGATTGAACAGTTCCTTGTATCGTTGGGCAAGAGTGAGGTATGTCGGTTCGTCAAACTGAATAGTGGCGGAGCGACGCACTCCCTCTGCATCATCATATTTATAACGCTTCTTGCTCCAGACGACCCCCTGCATCTTGGCAGCATCCAACCGGGCGTTCAGTGCTTTCCATTCTCTTGCAAAACGGGCGCGGACAGTGTTGTCTTCCGGCAGCGATGCGAAGTTTTCAATGCCCGCACGTTCAAACATGTGCTTGATTTCGTTATAGTGGAAATTCATGCCGCTTACATTCTCGCCGATTTTGAGCACGAAAATTCCCTGCGGCTTGCCATGTGCATAGAGTTCAAACGCATCCTCTATGTTGCGCTGCATTCGGTGTGGACGACGGTAGAAACGGATAATTCCAAATCGCTTTTCATGTCCGAACAAGCGGTTGGTGCGCGAAAATGCTTGGATAAGGTCGGCGAAAGTCAGTTCCTTATCCATGTAGATTGTGTTGACGTATTTAGAGTCGAAGCCGGTGAGCATCTGGTCAACGACAATCATTATATCAAGCTGCTGTTCGCGGCTTATGCGGTTATAAGGCTTCTTGTGGGCCATGCGCTTGGCCACATCTTTCTTAAAGAGTTGCCAAGTGGGTATCGAGAACTTCTGATTAAACCACTCATTGTACTGCGTCAGAATCTCTACAAGAGCCACCTCCTTGATTGCGGCTCGGTCTTGACCGTTGTTGTCAATCGTCGGGTCGAAGATAGCTGTTATCTTCAACTGCGACATCTTCTCGCGCAGGAGCCGATAGTAGGCTATCGCTTCGGGTATGCTGCTTGTTGCGAGGATAGCATGAAACTTACCGTTCCAGCTCTTGCGTGGAAATTCGTGCATAATATCCTCTACAACCTTTTCACGATGCTCTGCGCGACGATACTGTGAGTTTTCAAGATAATCTTCAACTCCTCTCGGATACCTGTTGGTGAGCGGATCTTTCTCGGTATAAACCATCGGCATACTCATGAAGCGGTTATATACCTCCGCTTTCTGTTCGTCAGCAAGAGCCTCCTCAATGGTTTCTGCTTTGGCTTCACTCAGCGCCACCTTTTCACGCACATCGCTGTCGCGCATGGTCAAGACTTTGTATGTATCAAATCCAAGCACATTACCATCGCGGATACCGTCGCCGATTGAATAGAGATGCAGCCGCTCGCCAAAGAGGTCACGGGTTGTCATGTCGCGCACGTTGTTCTCATCGCCTATCGGAGTACCGGTGAAACCGAAATAGAGTGCGCCGGGAAAATTGTTCTTGATACCTGCCAGTGTCTCGCCAAATGTGGAACGATGACATTCGTCAATGATAAAGACTATGCGTTTGGCCCGGATTTTATCAAGTTCACTTTTGGCAAAACCTCCTTCTTCGCCGGGCTTGTGCTCGTAAACGAGACCCATCTTCTGAATTGAAGAAACAATCAGGATCAGTCCCTTATCATCACTTTTCAGTTTTTCAACAAGGTCTTTGGTATTGTCTGTTCCCTCGATGCTGTCGCCGTCTCCGGCAAAGCCTCTGTATTCTTCAAGGCTCTGTGTGCCGAGTTCAATTCTGTCCATAAGGAACACCACCTTATCGGCATCGCCACTCTGAGCAATGAGTTGAGCGGCCTTGAACGAGGTCATAGTCTTACCGGATCCTGTTGTGTGCCAAACAAAGCCTCCGAATATCTCCTTATCCTCCCAATGAATTTTGGCTACTCTTGTGCGGATAGCATCGGCGGCATAGTATTGGTAACTGCGCATAACCTTCAGTACGCCGTCCTTACTATCTGGCACGGTATAGAATCCTATCATCTGGTGAGCCATCGGGATAGAGAGAAGTCTCTCAATCACCTTGTTCCACTCGTTGATGGGTTCATTGTAGAAGTCTGCCCAATGGAAATAAAAATCCTTATTGAATATACCGTCAGGACCCGGATTGGCAAAGTATAGCGTTTCTTCGGGATTCATAGCCACAAACACCTGCACCAGAGAGAAAAGTCCTTGCGAGAAGATTCCCTCGCGTGAATACTTTTCTATTTGGTTGGAGGCTTGGCTTACATCAACGCCGCTCTTTTTGAGCTCGATATGGAACACTGGCATACCGTTGATAAGAAGCATCAGGTCTCCACGTCGGTCGTTGAGCAATGGTGAAGCGGTGGGAAACTTAGGTTGCTGGACAATCTGATAGCGACTGTCGCCGGCCGCAATCTCCTTGCGGTCGTAGATTTTCAGTGTTACCTCTTTGCCGAAATGTTCCCTATCATCGGGATTATCGCGCTTCACCGAAGTTTCGCCTCCGTTGATAAACTCATTAAGGGCGAGCGGAGTCTTCAACGAATTGATTTTATCTATAATCTGCTGCATTTCTCCCTCAGTGAGTGGATAGCAGTCGAGACGGTCACGGTCGCGGTTGTTCTCATAGAGAATATTGGCCCAGTTCTGAATGAGTTCCTTTTCGGTCGGATTTTTCAAGACGTTCTCTTCCCAACCATATTGCTGGAGTTTCTTGATGACCGCTTCCTCAAACTGCGGTTCGGAGTTAAAGACTTGTTGGCTCATAGCTCGGTATCATTAACAAACATCTTACTCAGACAAGCCTTTTTGATGTTACGGAGTTTTACAATAGATTTACGCTTGGCGACTATCAGTTCGTCAAGGTTGCGGAAATACTCTCCGATGGCTCGTTGCTCGTCGAGAGACGGATACATAAGCGACGTTTGCTTTATGTCATCATTATAGATATGAACAACACTCTTGCCTTGTGCTCGATTAGCCACATCATAGTGAGGTTGTCCATAAGTCAGCATAAGAGCCAGAAATACGGAATCCATATTTTTATTCGGATTCAAAATATTAAGTCCTCCGCCTAAGATAATACCGGGAGATAAAATTGCCGAAGCAACAGCAATATCTTCTGCGGTTTCACCAGAAGAAGGCATCACAACTTCTGAGCCCTTACTCTTCACAGCAGACGAAGTCATATAAGAGAAGGTATCAACCTCCTTGACGTAAGATGAGTAAGACGTATATAACCGACCATATAGAAATATGGGTACTCCTGATTTCCTAAGATCACTTTTTGTATATCCTTGGCCACGAGAAAAAGAACAAATTTCTCCAAATGTACTCTCTTTCCACGGCTCAGAGAATCCGGCGAAGCGGATTTCGGGGGCGGTTGCATCGGGACGTGGGAACATTTTTTGAAGCGATGCGATTTTCATCTTCTCCAGTCGGTCAACCTCACGCTCAGCCTCCTTGATTTGCGTATTTATCAGCTTGAAGTATTGACCAATTTCTTTCTGTTCTTTCTTTTCGGGAAAGTTAATACTATAACTCTGTAATTTCGGTACTGTTAATTGTGGTACACCAGTAGATTCTAAAACAGTAGGATGTAGATTTATCGCACAAGATAAAAAATCAATATCGTGAGGTGAAGTTAACGCCAATAAACGTACTACCGGAGTGAAATTTATTCTTCGAGGGATAGCAATACCAACATCACCTCTACCAGTGACAGAAATAGCAGGTGCCTTAATTCGATATATTTCGTCATAATATCCCAAAATACCATCATTTGTCAGTGCATTTGCAATGACAGGATATTCGCCAGATGTGTGGAGTAATGTTTTATCAACATCCCCACCAGCTTGGATATTAAATTCAGGCTCAGAAAGAGACTTCGTAGTCCATTCGCCATCGTAGCCCTTGAAGCGGATTTGTGGTTTAAGTGTCTTACTCATGGCGCAGAAGTTTTTGGAACTCACGGAGTCCGGCCATGTCAAAGTCCGAGCCTGTGAGGTTGTCGATTAACGATGCGAGAGACTTCTCTGAGTCGGAGATGCGCTCATCAATATTGACGAGGGTGTCGCAATACTTGGTGTCGAGCGCATCGAGCTTTTCAGCAAAGTCTTTGACCTCCTTGTCGAAAAGATTGGCGATACCTTTGCGCACCGGTTCAATCCATTTCGCCACGAGCAAGTGAAGGATGTCCTTCATCGGCAATTTCTTGATAAGGGCAATCGTCTCCTCCTGAAGAATGTCGGTAGCCTCGCTAACGGCTTTCTTCTGTTTCTTATCAAGGTCAAGAAGTTTGTCGGCCTCAACGAGGATGGCTTCGGCTGAGTCTTCGAGAAGTTTAGTGCCAAACTCCTGTTTGATTTTCTTAACCTTGGCTTTAAGTTCCTTGGGGACAAAAGCAGAACCATCATCTTTAATCCACGGCGTAGCACCCTCGGCTTCGGGAAGCGATTCAAGTAATTCAGCGATACGATCGATGGTAGCATCACGTTCATCCTGAAGTTTGGCGAGTTTGCCAAGCTCTGCACTGAGTAACTCTCGCTGCACAAGTTCAAAAGGAAGGATACGACCTACCCAACCGTCCTGAACCTCAACATCCTTGCCATCTTTCTTCTTGATGATGATATTCTCATCAACAGCATTGGCTGCCTCGATACCCTCTGACTGCAATGTTTCAAGGTCGTATGTTATTTTTCGCCAGTTGTCTTCAAGAATCTGATAGGCCGCGTATGAGTCAATCAATGCGAATGGTTTGATGACCTCAAACAGATGTGCGGAGAATGAATTGAATTCTATTGCAGGATTAAGACGGCGCAGACGTTCAGGACTTGACAAAGGATTGACAACAATGTCAATGAGAGCGTCACGCAGTGGGTTAACGGCTTCGAGATAGCGAAGTTGGTATTCTGAAACCTCAGGATTTCTCCGGATTGTATCAAAAATCTGGTCTGGCGAAGGTATCAGTTTACTGTAAGCCTCATTAACCGGGCTGAACAATTCATTTCGCAGCGAGGGGAATATATCCCACCAATTTGTGAAACTGTCAAGCTCGTTGTCAGGTATGCCGCCAAACATCGTGGCGTAAATATCCCACTGCTCATCAGCTTCTGCCGAATTGACGTAGCGAGGGATATTGAGGTTGTAGTCGTTTTTGCGTATTTCCTCACGGTCAACACAACGTGAGAATTTCGGCATTTCACGCCGTTCTGTGACAGCATCAACTATCTTGCGTATGTCACGTGCCCGCAGCTGGTTGTTCTTGCCAACTTTGATGAATCCTTTGGAAGCATCTACAAAGAGAACATCATCACGGTCGCGCTTCTGGCGAAGCACCATGACGATTGTTGGAATACCGGTACCAAAGAAGATGTTAGCCGGGAGTCCGATAATAGCGTCGATATTGTTGTTTTCAATAAGGTTGCGACGGATTTCCTCCTCGTTGCCTCCACGGAACAGAACACCATGAGGCAATACTATTGTCATAATACCGCCGGGCTTTACGTGATAGAGGTCATGGAGAAGGAAAGCATAATCTGCTGTGCCCTTAGGCGCGACCCCATATTTCTTATAACGAGGGTCGGAAGCCGTTTCTTCCTTCGGATACCACTCTTGTGAATAAGGAGGGTTGCTGACTACAGCATCGCAATACAATGGGTCATAGGTTGATGTCGGGTCGCTGTCATCAAACCAAGGCCAGTCTTCTTCGAGAGTGTCACCGTTACGAACCACAATATTGTCGGGGTGAATACCACGCATCACGAGATTCATACGAGTGAGGTTGTAGGTAGCCTCTTTCAGTTCCTGTGCGTAATATGTGATTTTATCTTTGTCAAGATATTTGGCAACACTGCGACCAATATTTAGGAGCAAAGAGCCGGAGCCAGATGTCGGGTCGTAAATCTTGATTTCCGACTTGTCGCTGAGATGGTGGGCTACAATCTCCGACATCATCAGTGCGACTTCGTGAGGTGTATAAAACTCACCGGCTTTCTTTCCGGCATTAGCCGCGAAGTTGCTGATAAGATATTCGTATATAAAACCGAGAACGTCATAGTCCTGACGGTCATCGGTTGGAATATCCTTAATCAGATTGAGCAGATTCTGAACCGCCTTGGTCTGTGCGCCGGCACTTTCACCGAGTTTGCTCAGGCCGTTCTGCAAAGTATCGAAAATACCCTTGTAAACCTTCTCATGAGCCGGATTTATAAGACGGGCAAATCGAGTAAGAGCATCTCGCACATCTCCGACCGAGAAGTTCCGATCCGGTTTAATCCAAGTTGAAAACAGGTCATTGTAGGCTATGAAGTACCCAAGGGTCTGACGACAATGCTCAGCCCATTCCGAGTTTTCCTCGGTGAGGTATTGCGGTTGGAGTTCTTCGGTCATATCCTCCTTAATGGCAAGTTCAACTACCTTGTCAGAAAGGAATTTATAAAAGATAAAGCCGAGTATATAGTCTTTATACTCGTTGGCTTCAATCTTCGACCGCATTTTGTTGGCCGAAGCCCATATTTTGGATGCGAGTTGCTGTTTGTTCATGATCAGTTTCTTCTAAAGGTTGAAATTGTCGGGTTGAACGAGAAAATGGGAGAGTTGTTCAATATGAACCAACGTTTGAAATCATTGGGCAAAAGATGAGAAATTGAAGACAAATCTTCATCTGAGTAGCCCAACTCTGTTTTGTATAACTCCACCACATCATGTACCATATTACTTCTTTCGTATGGCAGGTTTATCGGTTCACGTTTATTGTAGCCTTTTTTCGAGAATATTATCTGATAGTTTCGATATATTTTATCGTCTATCATTTGTAAGTCTCTTGCACGTCGAATTAGCGCACGCATTGAAACGCCCCACTGTTGCTTAAGGTTACCTAACATTGGTAGGGTGATTCGTTTCAAGGATGATTTTATTTCTGCCTCAGGCATAAGAAATTCAGAAGCGAATTCGTTAGCCTCATCCTCTACTCTCTCAGGATACTTTGGAACAAAACTAAGATGCATAATTAAATGCCCCAGTTCATGTGCAAGTGAAAAGCGCATTCTATCATTTGGCATTCTTGTATTGAGAAAGATAACTCTTCGACCTCGATCTGTAATAGAAGTAAGTCCGTCCATCTTTTCTGTGCCGAAATCCATTTTTTGTATGATAACGCCATGGTCTTCAAGCAGAACAGTCAAATTTCCTATTGCGCCTCGGTGCAGTCCCAGTGAATATCTTGTTCTACGAGCGATTTCTGCTGGTGTCAGTTCATCACTTGGCTGTTCAAATTGCCAATCAAACTCTGGTAATTCAATGGCATCAAACATTTGATCGATAGCCATTTTCTGAACGCGAATTTGCGCATCTAACGCATCTAATACTTTTGCGGGTATTGACATTTGGCGCCTATAATAGAGATGACCTACCTGAGACGCATCAGTTGATTGGTAGAAAAATGATAGAGGTAGGTTGAAAACCGTTTGGAGATTTTCTATAATATCGGAGGGGAGAGGTTGCAGACCCTTTTCGGCCTTGGAGAGTTTACCCTGTGATACACCAAGCAATTCAGCAGCCTCCTTCTGGGTATACTGACGAAGATGTCGGGCAAGCTCCAAGAACTTAGGATTAACAGTCTCACTCATAATTATATTGCATCCTGTTTCTTAATTTTAAGACGTGGCTTTTTATGTTCAACCACTTCTTGTTGTGTTTTCTCGTTAACGCAGTTTTCGAGATTCCACATATCTTCCGGGGTGATGACAAAATTATATTCTATTGTATTCCCCTGAAGATACTGTACATAAATTCTTGAAATGTCTGTGTGGAAAGCATCGGTTTCATAGGATATGGTAATTACGTGCTTTGCCACTTTCTGCTCGCGAATATTTTTGCTTACCTCTGTTGGATTTGAAGGAGCATTCTTCTTTTTTAAGATGAAGATATAGTCTCCCTTTGTAAAAAAGGCTCTTGAATTTCCAATTGAATCCGAAGTGAACTCAAAACCCAATGGAGAAAGCTTTTGTTCGAGGTAATAATGGGTGCAATCATGCGTTATACTTGCAGATGTGATTTGAGTGCACATCTCTCTTAATTCGCGAGCCTTTTGGTAGGCGTTGCGATGAGCCATAAAAATAGCACGCTGGACATCAGCGGTTAAAATTTCATCTTGAAAAGCGGCCGCCTCAAAAGGTGGCTTAAACTCGTCAAAGAGGGAGTTGGTGAAGATTTCGGCTGTTACCATACTTTTACTTGTTAATTATGGCAACAAAGTTATAAAAAATATTCCACGGAACAAAATATTTTATCCGATTTTCATTCCAAATATACTGAAATCGGTCAAATGAAGAGTGTTAAGGGCCTGCGACAATGAAGTGGCAGACCCTATAATTCATTCCCTAAATCAGTGTCTAATGCGGTGTGAGCATAGAAAGGCGTTTAGGTCGGCGCGGTTGACGTAGATTTTGCGGCCGATCTGGGAGAAGGGGATGACGCGCTGGTCGCGGTAGTTTTGCCATGTCTTGGACGAGACTCCGAGTAGTTTTCGCGCGGCTTCGGATTCCAGCCACTCGGCGTCGCGGTCGGAAGCGTTGCGGTTCTCAATCATCTCGGCAAGGCGGTCGAGCTTGTCGTTGAGTGACTGCCATTCTTCCTGCGGAATCATGACCATTGTGATGGGTGAGATTGTTGAAGGTTGCGAGCTTTTGCTCATTCGTGTTTATGTTTCAGCAGTCAAGACTGCTAATTTCAACTTCTTCTCCAATGAAAAAACAGTCGGAGGATGAAGTTGCCGGTGTATCAAGGCTTGGCATCCAACATAAGAAAGGATGCTGTTTGGTATTGAAGGGCCAAGTTGCCCCTCGTTGAATCTTTGTCGCAGTGCAAAAATAATATCGGGAGGCGCAGATTTCCAAATATTTGTATCCCTTGGACGCACAAAGTATAGCTATGGCCGCATTTGGCCACTTGAAGCAGCCAATGTCCAACCGATATTTTCCCGATAATTATCTGCTACTTCTCGCGTTGCAACAGATAGCTCATGTGTCCATAAGTCCTTATAGACCTATATCCAAAATATTAAGAGAAATATGTTTATATATTGCTGTCTGAATAGTAAGAACTATAATTGTATTTTAGTATCCGTATTGATATAGAA
>ERZ778496.2188-NODE-2188-length-12032-cov-4.953244_pt1 | contig 12032 bp, 9 predicted proteins | sample MGYA00433099_ERZ778496 | MGnify/ENA primary metagenome ERZ778496 (study PRJEB29527, sample SAMN07138962) | mouse gut metagenome | material: feces | host: mouse | place: China:Nanjing | collected 2016-01-25 ... | reverse complement strand
ACATCAACCGGAATATCACCTGAAGCATAATTCGCCCAAGGAGTAACAACAGTAATGCCGGAAGATAATGTCACCTTATCTATTGTCTCCCAATCGGATTCAAGTACTGCAGATCGAGATATTGGCTCATCAACTAAAGGATAAACTACTCCCGCAGTATATTCAGCCGACTGTTTCACTATTGGTAAAGATTCATTCTCTAAAACCAATTCTTCACTACATCCTGTTAAAAACAAAATGCCGGCTAACAAAACGTACCATTTGTTTCCCATAATATGATTATTTAAAGTTACATTGCAAAGATGGCAATTCAAGCAAGCAGGAACAAATACAATTCAAGCATTAAACAATGAAATCCTATCAAGATCAAAAAAAAATATCCTTCAATACAAAGAAACACATCTGAATTTAATGTGGAACATAAAAATTCACAAACACCTTATCACATTCAGAACCAGCATATTACTGTGTAAAAACATTCATAAAGCCCCCCAATCGGTAAGTAAGCGGAGGCGTTGTCCATCCATGTACAACATAACGGGCACCACACACAGAGTGGAAAAGTTCCGATAGATGTATCTTATCAATAGGATGCACCCGTGAAAGCAGTCTTATACCTTTATTGCTTCACCTAGGTGAAGCAAGTATTTCACACAGGTGACAACGGCTCTTCACGCAAGTGAAAAGGCGTGTTCACCCGGGTGGTAACACAGCTGATGCGGCCTTCTTGCATGGATCCTCCCATCCCCTTGTACGGATACTGCCGTAAATATACCAAGATTACGTACCCAACATGGAAACCGGTACCTGGCGAACCGGATTCTGCAAGAAAAAAACAAAAAAAAACACTTCGTGGGAATACAAAAAGTTCCGCCACCGCATATTACTGTGTATCAGCACAATGCGGTGACGGAACAAAAAACTATTGCAGTGTGGAAATAAAAACAAAAATCAATGTTACAGAGACGAGCTACTCAACACGGTTCCGGTGTAGGAAACCACGCTACGAGCCGGCAAAGTCAGCCTATAGACACCATCGGCAGGTTGAACGGCTTCCACCGGCTCCCATTTACGGGTATCATCGGTGACGTAGCCTTGCAAAGCACCGGAAACCTGAGCGCTTTCGAGAGCCAGCGAAATAACTACTTCATGATCCGCAGGGTTGATGGCTACAACCGTATAACCGTTGCCACCATATTTATAGCCCGACACCATATAGCCTTGTTCGGAATCATATTGCACTGAAATGCGCTTGCTGCCCACGGGGATATAACGGGAGAAGTTGCCGAACACCTCGCACCGCTTGGTCACTTCATAGTCCACGCGGTTCTTTTCAATGTTAATCAGCCCCTCGGTGGTTCCGCCGTCGGGTATGGCACCTGCCCACCACACAATGGCACCGGTATTGGCCTCACACAAGAAACGATGGAACTTCTTCGCCCATTTCAAGCCGCTGGTCATGGTGGCATCATAGCTTTCCGTAGGATCGCTGATTTCGGTCAGCCACACGGGAATTCCCTTCGATTCGGCTTTGTCAAACGGTTCAATGGCAGGATCTTTCTTGGTCACGGGATCCACATAGCCGTGTCCGGCTGCTATGATGGGGAAATTGGTGATTTTAGGATTCAAGGTCAGAATATCGCGCACATAGTTCTTACTGCCCATGACAAATCCCAGAATGGCAGACCACTGGGCATTCTCGCCAAAGATAATCCGGGTTTCGGGATGGGTCTGCCTCAGTTTGGGACCCAAGTTGTTCACAATGAACGGACCCAGCGTAGTGGTGCCGGGAAGCCAGAGGCACGAACTCCAACTTGCCGCATATTCGGGTTCATTGGCCGGAGAGATGGCATAGACGGGCAGACCTGCCGCAGTGTAGGCATCGCAGAAATTGGAAAGATAGTCGGCAAAAGCCTGGTAGCTGTCGCGTTTCAGCGAACCTTGCGAAGTGTTGCCGTTGCTTTTCATATAAGCCGGAGCAGACCAGGCGGAGAAGATGAGTTTGTCCACACCATATTCCTGCTTCGCTTTTTTCATGATCCACAACTGTCCGTTGCGCTGTGCAATGCCTTCGGCAACGCGGTTCTCATCGCGGTTGAAATCGATATCGAAAAAAGGATCGTCCAAAGGCAGGTCGATATCCTCGTCCATATTGAATGTGGTTTCATCGTAATGGGGGAACACCTCACCCCTGAGGATGCTGAGGCGTAGCCCGTCCTGCCCGAACATCACATCCATAATCTCCTGACGCTTGCGGTGGGCATAGAGGTAGTCGGACCAGCCGGCCTGCGCCACGCCAAAACCGTCGATGGTTTGTTCTTCATTGTTCCACTGAAAAACTACGTCGGCACCCGAGGCACTACGCGCATCGGCCGGGATTTGCTTTACCGAAAGAACATCGGCCACATCTGTACAAGCACAGAGGCAAGTTGCGGAAACTGCCACGGCAAAAAGGTAAGATAGCTTTTTCATGACACTTTTTTTTTAAGGTTAGTATTCAAAGTTTTATCAGGTTGTAACCCAAAAGCAAAGATGGGGATTTCCCAGCAAACAAGCTAATACTATCCGAACAGATACTTATGATATCCTGTCAAAAGTAAGCATTCTATTTTCCGCTACAACAATTTTATCGGCTGTTTTTCAGCCTATAACATAAAAATGTCCTCAAGAAAATATGTTTGTTTTAACATTCCGGTTTATAAAAACATGGCAGAAGAACCTTCTTGTCGCAGTCCTTACCATGAAGTGTAGCATTTGGGAAACTCATCAACATCCGGAATACCTGAATATGGAAAAAAATACAAGAAACAGACTATCACTAAAAAAGTGAGAAAAGAAGTTGAAAAGGTGTATAGACAATGTTTATTTATTTCTCCTGCTGTTCCAGCATTCTAGTAAAATTTATTGTCGGCAAGATAACAGGTTGCATTCCAGAAAGAGATGTCAATGTAGATATATATGCCCTAAAGTAGGGGAACAAAATGGCTGGCGCATTCGAATTTACAAAACTAGTTTTATTCTCTTCAGATATTTCAGAATCAAATTCAAACAAAGCTACCATGTTTGCGCTGATTTTGAAATTGTTCGTTTCATCAGAAACACCAATATACATATTTATCCTATAAATATTATTTTCCTCTATACCACCTTTCCTCTCGATCTCTATTGACATTTTAGACAGAGGTTTATCAGGATCAAATTCTATACTAGCCTTATTTATCTTATATTCCTTTAAACGGAAACTTGCTACTTTTTCTGCCATAATCACGCTGCTAACAAATCTATAGTGTCAATATTAAAAAAAGAATCCATCTCACCAAAATCTAAATCTATACAATAAAGCAAATTGCCACTATCCACAATCGGAATATTGTCAAATAACACATTATGCATATCATTAGACTCGCAAGGCTCCGAAATAAGCAAATCCTCATCCGGAAACATGGCAAAGAAATCATTCCACATTTCAGACTCCCACCTTATGTATTCATCATCTCTTCTTCTAATATTTTCCGGTGATATCTCAATTATATGAAATTCAGTTATACTGTCAAACGCATATTTGATAGAAATGCCCTTGAACATATTACTAAGTTTCTTTAATCGTTCAATGATAAAATCTTTCACTGCATCCATAATCAAATATATTTTGTAATTATCAAATTTCTGAATTTATCTATAGTATCTTGTATATTTACTACATCTTTATTTGTAACCAGATTTTTCGAATAATCAGCTTTTTTTCGTTCCTTTTTTAATTTACTAAGGCAAGTGTGAAACTCAACACAATCTAATAGTTTCGCTTGACGTATCTTATTTCCCAACTCATTCCTGATATAAGCATGATTATCTTTTCCTCTTGAATTATTCTGTATATCTTCATAAAGATATCCAAATTTCACACATAATGAATATATAGATAATAAAAAAGCTGAGTAATAAGCACAATGTATTGAAGAATTAAGTTTGCCATTATCCTTCAATAATACAAAAGCATCGTAATTCTCATCAGCCTTAGTCTTTAGATTAATCATAACAATAACAGCACCCTAAAAGTTCACCTTCAGTTTTAAAAAATCATCAAAAACCATTTGTTTTTTGCAAAAATAGATATTTAATTTTTAATCTAAAAATAAGACTAACAATTAGATAGTAATTTAGATCTATTTCTAAATTATATTTCGATTCAAAATGCAAATCAAAATTCTTCCGTAATATTAGCACCTGTTAAAAAATGTCTGAATTCTTTTTCTAAAGAAGTTTCCGTATCAGCCCAATTGTATCTTTCTTTGAAGCGACCAAACTTTAAAAAAGATGTATCAGACAGATTTAACGGAAACCGAGTGGCAATATATACCAAAAGTTGGTCTATTACTATTATCGCAAATGGGCTTCCCCATTGAACTTTGACTTGTTACTGGAAAAATTACGTGGTCATGTACGAGTGAAGCGCGGTCAAAGCATGGAACCAAGTGTTGGTATCATGGACAGTCAAAGCGTAAAATGGGGTAACAATGCTTCCTTGAACGGTGTTGACGGACATAAAAAGGTAAAAGGCATAAAACGCCCCATACCATAGTGGACAAAATGGTTTTCTTATTGCCGTTATGGTTACCATAGCCAATATGTATGACAGTAAAGCGGCTTATTTATTGATAAGGGTTCTTAAAGAAATGTGCTCAGCCTTACATGCAACAAGCACATAAATATCAGGGGCTAATCCAGATTTCTTATCATCCGTGTACCCCATATTGCAATATTCGCAACTGAGGTTGGAGACACTTTTACATTAATTACCTTTCATCAGAAATCGGGATATGACGGATGGTGACGGGCAACGATGGCTATACATTCCATCTCTATCAACCACGCCGGACGGCACACCGGAGCGGATACATAATGTACCGGGACTCCGGGCATCCTGTCCGCCAGCAACGGACGCACCACGGAATAATCGGAAGCATCGCGCAGATAGACCGTAGCCTGAGCCAGGTCACGGGCGCACGCACCTCCCTCCTCCAGTAGTTTCTCCACATTTTCCCACATACGCAGGATCTGCCGGGCCACATCGCCCACATGTACCACCTTTCCTTCCCGGTCAATGCTGGCAGTACCGCTGATATACAATTGCCTACGGTCTCCATATTCCACTGCCGTTCCTCGCTCGAACGCCACCCCATACACATGGGTGGGACTTAAATGGGTAAGGGCATGAAGATAGCTCACCTGCTCTTCCCGAAGCCCGTGCACAGCGTATGCATCCATCGAAACTTTTACCCGGGCATCTGCCTGACGTCCCTGAATGCCGGTGCTGGCTATATAATGTGTTTCCGGAGTCAGCCCCCAATGCCGGAAACAATCATTGCGCGCCTTTACCACACCTGCATAATTCACATCAATATCGTGCACATAAAGCCAAGTGCGCAGGCAATGCCGGGCCACATCCATCGAGTGCCGCCCCAACTCATCCTGGTAGGACCTGAACAGACGCGACATCTGTTCTTCCGAATCTCCTTCCTGAAAATACCGGTGGGTCCACCAATGATGGACATAACAGCTGTTTGTCTCTCCTTTTTGAAGATAAACCCACAGAGCAATCTTGCTCCCGTCCAAAGGGGGTTGCTGCACAACAGACAGCGCATAAGGGCTTCCCTCCTCTTCCCGGAGCAAAGCTTCCGCCTGATTGGCGGCATCGCTCAAGAGATAACGCTTCAGCACGGGACGGCTACCGGCCATCTCTTTTTCTTCCATAAACAAACCGACAGCCGCCAGGAGTCCTTCCAGCTGGCGGGAATATGATAAAAAAGTATTAGTTACCCGGGCACATGCATGTATTTCTTCCACTCCGTTGCCGGCACTGAAAAAAGAGGCATCCAAGCGGACATCATGCAGAGGATAATCATATCTTTTAGTCTTCATAACAAAAAATTCTATTGATGTAGACGCAAATATACGCAATTAGGACTGAATATATCAACTCCCAAACAGGAAATTGAACGAATTGTATCAATAGTTGACAATATTATATCAATCAACTTTTCCATTTTTTTTCTACTTTTGTTGCTCATAAAAGCAATACTATGAAAAAGAAGTGGATATACAGCAGTATAATTATGGTATGGCTTGCCGGGATGCTTTGCGGATGCAATAATGCCGGACAAACCATTGAGTTTCGCGGAATTTACACAGACGATGTGAATGGCGAGCAAGGATTATATAACCCCGGAAGAGGTTTCCGGCTGGAAACAGCGGTGGATGTACAGGAACAACAAGATAATCCGGTAGAAGAGTTAGTCTGCCTGTCGGAAAAATATGCTTCAGACAGCGTTTCCTTGGCACAAAGCTATTTCTACCTCACGTATACGATCGGCCGGAAGCTGACCGAGGAACATTTCCACACCATGCAACGCTATTTTGACGAATTGCAGGCACAAGGGAAAAAAGCTGTGCTGCGCTTTGCATACGAGAAGGATTTTGCAGGAAGAGCTCCTGTAGGCCCAACCTTGCAGCAGGCCCTGTCTCATCTGGAAGAACTGAAACCTTTCCTTGAGAAGAACAAAGATCTGATTCTGGTAGTCCAGGCAGGAGTGATAGGGGCATGGGGAGAATGGCACAGTTCCGTGCATGGCCTGGAAAACTCACAAACAGCCATGACGGGCATCTTGGAGAAACTGCTGGAGGTGGTTCCGCAAGACAAGCAGGTGCAAGTACGTGTTCCGGAGTATAAGAATTTACTCAAAAACAAACCGGAACTCTATAACAGGCTCTCTTTCCATGACGACTTTATCGTTATCCGCCCCGATAAATGGGACGGCGACATGCACGAGGGTACAAACAATTTCAACCAGATGGTGGACGAGTCGCCTTATCTGGTGGTGGACGGAGAACTGCCATGGGGTTTCTGGAGTGTGGGAGCCGATCCGGACAGCCCTTCGGCAGGCTGGCTGATAGATGGCATGCAAACCGCACGCCGCCTGTTTCTACAACACTTCACTTCGCTGAACGTGATACATAATTACAAAGAGCAGCATGCAAACCGTACCTTCGATGAAAACAATCCGCCGGAATACTCGATGGTGGTATGGAAAAAGACTTTCATCCATGAAGATTCTTTGAGAAAATACGGAATGCCCGTATCCGACGGTTATTTCAAACGAAAAAGCGGAGAGCAGGTGGCAAGGAACGTATTCGACTACATACGGGATCACTTGGGATATCGCATTGAATTGCAGAGGCTGGACATGCCTGCCAAGCTGCATGCCGGTACGGGAAACCCGCTGAAACTGAAACTGGTCAACAGAGGGTTTGCCACCCTGTTCGGAAATCATCCCGTATGCTACGTACTGATTGGCCCCACAGGCAAAGTGACGGAATTCCCTGTAGAAGCAGACCCGCAGGAGTGGCAACCGTTCTCACCCGGCGACAGCACCTACACCCCTCTTTTGCATAAGGTGGAGACGGTGATTGCTCTGCCCGCCGATTTCCCGAAGGGAACTTATCAACTGGGATTGTGGATACCCGACGGCGGAAAAGAGTTGAAATATAATGCCCGGTATGCCATTCGCTGCGCAAATGGAAATACGACATGGTGGATGTCCGAAGACCATCGCTACGGGGTGAATCTGCTGACTTCCGTGGAAGTAGACTAAACCGGAGGAAAAAAAGAATGAAAAGGCAAAGCACCATGAAGCATTCCAACCGGTATCTGCTTTTGGCAATGGCAATATGCGGAACAGCCTGTTTCCTGTTTTTCCGTTTCGCCTATCCTTACCATCTGCTCCACCGTGAACAGCTGCTGTTGTTCACCTACACTGCCGGCCAACTTGCAGATTATTTTAACCACCCTGCCCCATTGTCTTGTCTGGGCGGTGATTTTCTGACTCAGTTTTTCCACCACGTTCCTATGGGAGCGGCTATCGTTGCCCTGACAATGGCATTATCAGGAACCCTGACTTATTTTACTTGCCTGAAATGGACGGACCACCGGATAGCTCTGGCAATCGCGATATCGGTTTTTGTTTGGGAAAGCATGCGTTTCTGCCAAATCAGTTACCCGCTCTCGGGAACAATCTCATTAATCGGTGCCCTGTCTTTGTTCTTATTGGCCGATAAATTAAAAGGAAAATGGGAATTTTCTATCGGAAGCATTTGCGGTATCATAATAGGTTACTTCTTGTTCGGGTATGGCATGTTCGTTTTCACACTGTTTGCTTTACTTTCCGCCTTGACGCGAAAGAGGAATTATGCAGGAGCATGCGGAATGGCGATAGTCACTTTAGCCCTGCCTCCTATAGCAGCCGGCAAGTACCTGGTCATGCCTTCACAAGCGTATGCTTTTCCTGCCACTCTGTGGTACGGAGCTCCCGATTTTGAAAATGAACGGATATTAGGCTTAAATACGGAAGACTATTCGGCAAACCGGGACAAGATAAATGAACTGGCCCGCAAAGGTGCTCCGGGAAACGCCATATCCGTGTGCTACAATCTGGCAAACGCCATGCAGGGCAGGCTTCCGGAAAAATTGATGGACTATTACCAGCCGGCAGCCTTGGGATTGTTTATGCCTGTGGATGAACAATCAACCTACCTTTCCACCCAACTGGCGGGAGAGGTGTGGTTCCAACTGGGCGATATGACCCTGGCAGAACATGCCGCCATACTAAGCATGATATTTTCTCCTCAAAATAAAAATGTACGCATGGTGCAGCGACTGGCAGAAATCAACCTGATAAACGGCGATCATGAAGCGGCGGGGAAATATTTACGGATTCTCTCGAAAACACTGTTTTACAGGCAATGGGCGCAAGACCGCATACCGGGCAAGGAAAGTGCGAAAGTGAAGGAATGGCTGAAACACAAACGTACCTGCCTGCCCCGAAGAGATACACTGAGGCTCTCGTCCACCGATGTCGTCAAATCACTCCACTTGCTGTTGGAAGCCAATCCGACTAATCAAATGGCACTGGATTATCTACTTTGTTTCGACTTGCTGATGAAAGATCTCCCTGCCTTCCTGAAAGATTACGGACAATATCACACCGGAACGCCTTGCCGGCTGTATGCCGAAGCCCTGCTGATACATCTTTATCAAAAACGGGCCACCGGTGAAGAGATCAAGACATGGGGCATACATCCTTCAGTGATAAAGGATTTTAATGAATACAACCGGGTGCATACGCAGAGTAAAGGCAGTCCGTCTGTACTCGGGAACAGGTTTGGCAGAACGTATTGGTTCTACTATCAATTCGCACAATTTCAATAAAATAGACAATGAACAAGACCTACTTATTTTTCATATTCCTGCTGGTCGGGTTAGCGGCATGTGCTCCCCGGCCTGAAAATGTGACGAGCGTAACAGAAAGCGCCCCAATCTATCCCGACTATACCGACATCACTCTACCTTATAATATAGCCCCTCTCAATTTTATGATAGAAGGAGCGGACGGATTGCAAGTGACTGTTTATGGAAACACCGACAGCCTTCTTGTATCAGGAAAAGACAAGGCTTGTTTCCCCATTGGCAAATGGAAAAATTTTTTGCTCCGGAACAAGGGAAAATCAATGCAGGTTCATGTAACAGCCCTTATGGATGGCAAATGGCTGGCATATCCCTCTTTCCAATGGCAGGTAGCCGCCGATGCCATAGACGGCTATCTGAGCTACCGCCTCATAGAACCGGGCTATGAAGTGTGGAACGACCTGCAACTGCGTGAAAGGAATCTGGAGAACTTTGATGAGAGAGTGATAGCCGACAATAAGCTGACAGGCGGGAATTGCATGAATTGCCATACCTACGGAAAACAAAGCGGACAGCTCTCTATGTTTCATTTGCGTGGAGAGAAAGGAGGTACCATCCTCAACCGTAACGGAAAACTACGTAAACTGAATCTGAAAAACGACTCCATGATCTCGGCAGCGGTTTATGGAGATTTTCACCCGTCCGGACGTTATGCCGTATTCTCTTCCAACATTATTATTCCTGCATTCCATGCCAAAGACAACAAACGGCTGGAAGTGTATGATACCCAATCCGATCTGGCAATCGCTGATTTTGACCAAAACCGGATGATTCTTTCCCCCCTTACCCATGACAAAAAAGTATTAGAAACCTTTCCTACGTTCTCGGCTGACGGAAATTGGATCTATTATTGCTCCGCCCCACAAACCACTCTGCCGGACAGCATCGGGCAACTGCATTACTCCCTTTGCCGCATAAGTTTTGATGCTGAAAACGGGAAATGGGGAGAAAAAGCGGATACTTTATGGAATGCATGCAAGCAGAAAGGTTCCGTATGCTTTCCCAAAGCATCTCCTGATGGCAAATATCTGCTATTTACGATAGCGGATTATGGCACTTTCCCCATCTGGCATCAGGAAACCGACTTGTACATGCTGGACTTATCGGCAGGAGCCATCCGTGAATGCAAAGCGGTGAACTCAGACCGCTCGGACACTTATCACAGCTGGTCTTCAAACAGCCGGTGGTTTGTCTTTGCCAGCAAACGTGGAGACGGCCAATATGGCAAGCCGTATTTTGCCTATCTGGATAAAGAAGGAAAAACTTGCAAGCCGTTTGTTTTGCCGCAAAAAGATCCGGAACATTATTTCCTGACGTTCAAATCCTACAACATTCCCGAACTTTCGGAAACTCCGCTTCCTTTTGATGCTGTCAAAATCAGGCAAGTTTATGAGAAAGTTCCGGCCGAACCTTTTAAATGATGGTCTTGTTTTTACGGTAATTATCACGGAACTCACTGGGGGTCACTCCTTTTTTCTTTTTAAAAATACGGTTGAAATTGGATAGATTATTAAAGCCGCAGTCATATCCAATTTCAGCGATTGACAAAGAGGAATCAACCAAAGCACGTGAAGCAGCCCCCAAGCGGATGTCAGTCAGGAAATCGATGAAACTTTTGGAAGTATGCTGCTTGATAAAACGACAGAAAGATGCCTCGCTCATATTTACCATTTTAGCCACATCGGCAAGGCGGATCACTTCCGAGAAATGAAGATTGACATAATCCTGCACCTTGTTCAGTTTCTCGTTATTATGCTCTTTGGAGGCAGAGTTAATGGCAAACTGCCCGGTTGACAGCTCACGCATCCCTTTATCCAATGATAGTTCATGAAGAATAACAAGTAGTTTTATCAAGGAATAGAAACTATCGTTCTCGCAAGACAGTGTTTTCAACAACGGGCGGACCTTCGCAATCGTCTCCCTGCTGAACACTATTCCTTTGCGGGCACGTTGGAAAAGTTCCCGAATGCTGATCATCTGGTTCCTATTCAAAACCAGATCGGAAAGCAGATCGGAATGAAACTGAATGGTTATTTCATGAATATTCTGCGGCTTGTTGTTATGGTCCCTCCAAGCATGTTCCAATTGGGGATTGGTGACCAACACCAATTCCTCCTCTTCTATCTCTTCTATGGAGTCCCCCACAATGCGCTGTGCACCCTTTGCATTCTCAATATAGTTCAGTTCATACTCGGGATGTATATGGATAGGAAAATTAAAGTTCGTTTTCTGGCGTTCTATCAAGATAAAGCAGTCCTTGCCCGACAGAGGTGACACTTCTTTAAATAATTCTGTGTTTATCATATTTCTCTTTCAAATTAGATCCGATCTTTTATAACAAAGATAACACGAATTATGAAACCGAAAGCAAAAAAGTGAAAATATTTTTATATTGAACCGACAAAAAGAACTTTCCATAAAACACAGATAACACAGTTCCTAAAAAAATAAGAACTGTGTCATCCACGCCATTTTAATAAATCTTTCTCTATTTCAGACAAGCTTTCATCGCTTTAATAATCGCTGAATCAAAGCCTTCGTGATACAATTCATTGATGCCCTTATATCATTTTTCCAGCATCTCCGGCCTATGACAGCACTTTGCGAAAGCGTCCGATAAATTCATCGGCCTCTGCCATAGTAAGGCACAAAGGCGGAAGCAGACGAATCACATTCGTGCCACTGACTCCGGTAAATACTTTCTGTTCGAACAGCAGGCGACGACGCAATTCCT
>ERZ778496.2187-NODE-2187-length-12036-cov-6.398715_pt1 | contig 12036 bp, 15 predicted proteins | sample MGYA00433099_ERZ778496 | MGnify/ENA primary metagenome ERZ778496 (study PRJEB29527, sample SAMN07138962) | mouse gut metagenome | material: feces | host: mouse | place: China:Nanjing | collected 2016-01-25 ... | reverse complement strand
TCTTGAAGAAATATCCTGCGCAATCTGAGCACTTATTTTCCTACAATTCCTAAAGTGGGCAAGTGGGAGTTAGAATCAAAAATAAAATCAAAAATAAAAACAGTATAAAAAGATTTGATGATAACGGCTGATTGATATATTAAGAAAGGAAGCCTGAAAAAATGTACGCAAAAAACTTTTTCCTCTTGTTTGCTGCAAATATTATTTGTGCGGTTGGACTGATGTTGTCGCGGGGGTATACGGTATATGGTACGGAGCAGGCTGCAGAGGAAGCAATCGAAACACCGGAGCAGTTAATCGAGATTATAAATACCGAAAATGTGGATATGGAACCGCGGGCGTCGATTGAGCGTGTTATTCCTTATGAAACAATGAAACCAAATTATTGTATAAAGACTTCCGATCAGGATATTGAATCCTTGATGAAAATTGTGGAAGCGGAAGCAGGCGGTGAGGATCGCAAAGGGAAGCTGTTGGTAGCAAACGTTGTAATAAACCGTGTAAAGAATGCATATTTTCCCAATAATATAACAGATGTTGTTTATCAAAAGTCCCATAATGTGACGCAATTTTCACCTGTTTCAAACGGGACAATTAACGAGGTAGAGATTTCTGAGGAAACAAAGGAAGTTGTGTACAGCGCGTTGAGAGGTGAGGATATTTCTAACGGTGCGCTGTATTTTATGGCGCGCAAATATGCGAAGGCGGAAAATATAGCGTGGTTTGATCGAAATTTAACATTTCTGTTTTCGTATGGCGGACATGATTTCTTTGGGCGGTAAATAAGTGTACGAATCATTTGGCAATAAATGAAAAGCAATTATTTGGTTACTTTTCACACCCACGCCAAAGTAGTGGGTATCATGTGCCAAAATGCTAAAAGCTTTCGCTTTTTTACTTTAGTATTTTGTGTGAAAAATCTGTTATAATTCACACCTCAGAAACTTATAAGCGAATAAAAACTGGCATGAGTGTGAATTGGTAACAGTTCAGATAACCCATTGAACTGTTACGTATCCAGCCATTGGAAATCGCTTCGCGATGGGCTACCTGAACTGTTACGTGAATTGTAACATTATTTGTGAAGATAGTGAAAACAATTGACAGAAATATAAAAATTCTATAAAATAAGATTAGTAGATTTTCTGAAAGCCGCAGGATATTCGCAATTTATTTATACTCATGAACGAAAACAATTGCCAATCTAAATGTATAACGAGCGAACGCCTCTACAATGCTGGTGTAGTAAGCGGCAATTAAATGCGTTCACGAGTATAGCAACTTGAGGATATTTTTAAATTGTTGCAGGCACACGAAGTAGTTTTCACGAAGTGGCTTTCTCGGAGTGGTTTTGCATGGTTTGATGCGTTACAATTCAGCAAGATTGAATTGTAATATATGAAAGAAGGTAGATATTACAATGGCTGTATCAAAAGAGTATCATGATTACATATTAGAAAATTTGCAAAAAGCAGGTGAAGTGACGACACGAAAGATGATGGGGGGATATTGTGTGTATTATAAAGGAAAATTGGTAGGCGATATCTGTGATAACTGCCTTTATTTTAAGCCGGTGGAATCTGCATTGCAGCGGCTGCCAGATGCCGAACGCGGTTATCCCTATGAAGGTTCTAAGTCGCTTATGATTATCGTTGACGACGTAGAAGATACTGCTTTTATGTCGGATGTGCTTCAGGCAATGTATCAAGAATTGCCTGAACCAAAACCAAAAAAGAAAAAACAAAAAGTATAAAACAAGACCGTCGGGAAAATTTTGTTTCCGGCGGTTTTTTTTGCAGTTTCTTGCAAAATTTTTATAGTTACTACTTGACAAGTCGAAGAAGCGGGTTTATCATATTCATATGAATAGTCATTCATATGAATAAATGTTTGATAAATGCAACTCATTTGCAATTTATACTAGCGAGCAGTTAAATTTGTTAATAATATCGGTTTGCGAGTATATATGGTATTGAAAAAGCAGTAAAGGTGGTGAAATTATGGCAGGAATTGAAGTAGAATGCTGCGAGGAGCATGAACTTCACAACGATCTTTTGGAAAATGTTCATAAAAAGATGCCAGCGGAGGAGGAAATCAGTGATTTATCGGATTTATTTAAGGTGTTCGGTGATTCAACACGGCTTAAAATTTTGTTTGTTTTATTTGAAGCGGAAGTTTGTGTCTGTGATTTAGCAGAATTGTTGAGTATGACGCAATCGGCAATTTCGCATCAGTTAAAAGTCTTAAAGCAGTCGAAGTTGGTCAACAGCCGCAGGGAAGGGAAATCAATTTTTTATTCGTTGGCAGATGGGCACGTAAGGAGCATTATTGCCCAAGGGCGTGAGCATATCGAGGAATAAAGTTATTGTATTGTGTATAAGCAGATAAAAGTTCCCTCAAATGTTATGTAGTCAGATTACTTAGAAAATTTAATTGTTAAGCAGTATAAAATAAGAAAGGAATGTAAATTATGAAGAAAAAATTTAAACTTGAGGATTTGGATTGTGCAAACTGCGCAGCAAAAATGGAGGAAGCAATTAAGAAAATTTCCGGAGTCAGTGACGCCAGTGTCAATTTTCTTTCACAAAAGATGGTAATTGAAGCAGACGACAGCCGCTTTGATGAGATTATGAAAGAAGTGCAAGCGGTTTGTGCAAAGGTGGAGCCCGACTGCAAGATTTTAATGTAAATTAAAAAAATATATAGGTTGGAGCGTGAGGGGAATGACAAAAAAACAGAAAAATATGCTGCTGCGCATTATTAGCTCGTTTATTCTTTTAGCGGTATTAATGATTTGCGAACATATTGGTATTTTACCTGAAACTATATGGATACAACTGATATTGTTTCTTGTACCTTACTTAATAATTGGTTACGATATTATTGTAAAAGCAGCGAAAAATATTCGTCGCGGGCAGGTATTTGATGAAAATTTCTTAATGATGATAGCGACTTTCGGCGCATTTGGTGCAAGGGACTTTTCTGAGGCGGCAGCAGTTATGTTGTTTTATCAAGTGGGAGAATTGTTTCAAAGTTATGCGGTAGGGAAATCGCGCCAATCTATTTCTGAAATGATGGATATTTGTCCGGAATACGCCAATATCGAGCAGGAGGGCAGATTGGTACAAGTAGATCCGGATGATGTGGAAATCGGAAGTATTATCGTAGTAAAGCCAGGTGAGCGGATTCCTTTGGACGGTGTTGTAGTGGAAGGAGAATCTTTAATTGATACGGCAGCACTGACCGGTGAGTCTGTACCGCGAAAAGCTTCTGTCAATGATGAAATTTACAGCGGCTGTGTAAATGGAAGCGGTACACTTAAAGTTCGCACCATCAAAGAATTTGATGATTCTACGGTTGCAAAGATTTTGGAATTGGTGGAGAATGCCAGTTCTAAAAAAGCAAAAGTCGAAAATTTTATTACACGGTTTGCAAAGTATTATACGCCGATCGTTACGATTGCGGCAGTGCTGCTTGCCATTCTTCCGCCGTTGATTTTAGGCGGGGGCTGGGGCGAGTGGATTCATAGAGCCTGTATTTTTTTGGTAATTTCCTGCCCATGCGCATTGGTGATTTCTGTGCCGCTTGGTTTTTTTGGTGGAATTGGTGCGGCGTCAAGGATTGGTGTGCTTGTGAAAGGTGGCAATTATCTTGAAGCTGTATCGGAAATTCATACAATTGTATTTGATAAAACAGGGACGCTGACAAAGGGAGAATTTAAAGTAACTGGACTTGTAACAGAAAATGGTATAACAGAAGCAGAATTAATTGAATTGGCAGCACTTGCAGAAGGATATTCCAATCATCCGATTGCAGGGTCAATTAAAGATGCTTATGGGAAACCGCTGGATATGAGTCGGGTGGATAATGCCAAGGAACAGGCAGGGCATGGAATACAAGTGCTTGTGGATGGCAAAGAGGTGCTTGTCGGTAATGAAAAGCTAATGGTGGAGAATGGAATTGCATATACACCATGTACAATGGCAGGAACAATTTGTTATGTGGCATGGGAACGACAATTTGCAGGTGCGATTGTTATTTCGGACAGTATAAAAGTGGGTGCTAAGGAAGCAATTCATAAAATGAAGCAGGTAGGAATCCAAAAATGTGTTATGCTGACCGGTGACAGGAAAGAAGCGGCGACGGTGATTGCAAAAGAATTAGAGATGGATGAAGTGTATGCAGAACTTTTGCCAGGCGATAAGGTCGCAAAGGTAGAAGATCAAATGAATGGATTGAGGGAAAAAGAGAAACTGGCGTTTGTTGGCGATGGCATTAACGATGCGCCTGTGCTGACAAGAGCGGATATTGGCTTTGCCATGGGAAGCATGGGGTCTGATGCTGCAATCGAAGCTGCGGATGTCGTGCTAATGGATGATGACGTGCGCAAAATCGCAGCAGTTGTGCGGATTTCAAGAAAAACCATTACGATTGTAAAACAGAATATTGTGTTTGCGCTGGGAGTGAAAGCGATAGTTCTTGTTCTTGGTGCTATAGGCGTAGCGAATATGTGGGAAGCGGTTTTTGCAGATGTGGGCGTGGCAGTGCTTGCAATTTTAAATTCTATGCGGACGTTGAAGGAGTGAAAATAGTGTGTTTGAACTACAATGGGTAGCTTTTCCGTTTTTATGACATTATTGCGGGGAATTAAATTTATTGTAAAGCCGGTTATGACAACAAAGGAATCAATGGAAGCAGTCAGCGGCAAAAAGCGAATGATTCAGTCAATTATATGCGGAATAATGGTTGGCTTTATCTGTGGCTTTATTGCTGCCGGTGGCGGAATGATGATGCTGTTAATTTTAATAAGCGTGCTGGGATATGAGCTTAAAACAGCCGTTGGAACGAGTGTATTTATAATAACCTTTACAGCCTTGACAGGAGCAGCAAGCCATTTTGTAATTGGTGGAATGCCCAATATTTGGTATTTGTTGTTCTGTGTGGCGTCTACCTTGTTGTGGGCAAGGATTGCTGCAAAGTTTGCAAATAAAGCCAGTGCTATTACATTAAACCACGCAACGGGTGTGGTGCTTGCCGTTTTGGGAGCAGCAATCCTTATAGTGAATTATTTAAAGTAAGATATTATTTTTAGAATATTTGATGTCTGGCAAAAATCTTGCGGGAAACAAAGATACCAGCCCCTAAAATAAGTATTGCTGTTGGGACTGCCCAGACAGCATATAGGATTCCATTGTGCATTTGATCGATCGACATAAGGGAAAAACATTGCGCATGGTACAACGGCAAAAGTCCAATAAATCGAAATAAAGGATTGCTTTCCGTAATTGGCAGCATAATCGGGAAAATATAAATTGTTGCGGAAGCAATAAATGCTGCAATTTGTTTTTGGCTGACAGCAGAAATAAGCAAAGTGATGCCTGTTACGCTTACAGCGCCTGTAAAAGCCATTAGAATTTGATATCGAAGCAATGTGCTGCAAGTAATATTAAAAGGAATAAATCCTTCAGCAAAATCAGCAGAGGTAAAGAGAATACTGCAATCCAGCCCTGATTTTCCATAAAAGGCGAAAGCAATTGTTAAATTGACAGCAACCGTTAAGGCGGCAGCAATAATAGCAGTAAGAACGCTTGCCGTCGCCTTTGCCGCTGTACACTTTGTTTTTCCATATTTGCTGGTAAGAATAATATTGTCAACACCCTCATATTCACCGCAGAAAACAGGCGCAATCATTGTAATTATTACAAAAGATAGCACAACAAGTATTTTTGCCATATTTTGGCTTGTGGTAAGCCAGCCGTCAATATAACCGATTTTAATTTCTTCGTTACCGAATACATCCGAAACACGAAGACCATTCCAGTTCCCATTGATATCAGCAAATCGCCGAAAGGTTGCGGATTGTAATGCATTATAATAAAGATAGACAGCATTTAATCCATGCAAATCGGTTTTCGGTGCAAAGTCAGACATAATTTGTTTTATTTTATCGTCGGTTAAAATTCCTTCGTATTTTGCAGCAATTTCTTTGTCAATTTCTACAGCCGCATTTCCGGTTCCCTCTTTGCTTTTTCCGTCAAATGCATATTTGTTCTGATAGCTGGAAACGTTTAAAAATACAGATAACAACAGTATTCCAAACAAAGCGGTTTGTGTTAAACGTCTTGAAAATAGTTTTCGCAGTTCAAAATATATTAACTTTTCCATAATAAGCTCACTTTCTTTATAGATAAATTTCCATTCGTTTGCATGATATTAGTACAGCATTTCCGAATCCCTCATACACTTAGCACTCGCTATTTACGCCATCGCCGCGTTGCCGTCAGTCAACAATGCCATCGCATTGCCTCCTTCTTCCGCCTTGCGCTGACGAAAATATCAAGCACTAAGTATATGGAGATTAAGAAAACACTGTACTAGGCAATAGTCTTAAAATAAAACAAATATAAATCTTCCAAATTTGGCGGGACTTGTGTTGCATTGGCGATTGGAGGGTGATCTGCAATCATGCGCAGTATGGTTTCGCAGTCGTTTAGTACCCTTAAATTGCTTGTGTTGTAGGCAGCAGCATATTTTTCAGCGCAGGAAGTCGGGACGATACATTCCCAAACCTGCCCATTGATTTCGGCGGTAATTTCTTGCGGTTTTCCGAAATGAACAATTGTTCCGGATTTTATCATAATAATTTCCTCTGCAATAAATTCCACATCAGAAACGATATGCGTAGACAGTATTACAATGCGATCTTTAGAAAAAGCACTGATTAAATTGCGGAAGCGAACACGTTCTTTCGGGTCAAGTCCTGCTGTTGGTTCATCTAAGATTAAAATGCGGGGGTTATTCAGCATTGCTTGTGCAATTCCTAAACGCTGTTTCATGCCGCCAGAAAAGGTTTTGATTTTATGTCTGCTTTCTGCGGATAACCCCACCGATTCTAATAATTCCTTAGATTTTTTATAGGCATTTATTTCGTTCAACCCTTTTAGAGCGGCAATGTAGAGCAGAAAGTCAAGTGCTGTGAAATCGGGATAATATCCAAAGTGCTGCGGCAGATATCCTAAAAGGCTGCGGTAGTCTTCGCCAAGTGCCAGAATATTTTTATTATCTAATAAGATTTTGCCATGGGTAGGGGTTTGCAGGCTGCAGAGTAAGCGCATTAAAGTGGTTTTTCCCGCGCCGTTTGCCCCCAATAGACCATAAACACCGTTTGTTAAAGTGAGGTGCAAGTTATTTACGGCAGTTTTTTTGCCGAATTTTTTGGTTAATCCGATTGTTTTTAATTCCATATAAACTCCTTTCCGTCAGTATAAGAATAAAATTTTGCACAAAATGGCAATATTTTGCTTCCGGTAAATCCGGATTAGGTACTTAAGAGCCATTAAAAATAAAATCTTGTGCAAAATGGTAATATTTTGCTTCCGATTTATTTACGTTAAGTAACCATAAAAGCATAACTTTATTGTTTCTAAGGAGAGTATAAAAGGTAATTATCAACTTTTTATCTACAAGAAATATTTTTTGGTGATTGAAAAAATGCGGAAACTTTAGCACCGTTTGGAAGATTTTCTATTTTGATATAGCCGCCATGATGTTCGCAGAGTAATTTGCAGATATACAGTCCAAGACCGAAATGCTCCGTGTGGTTGGTTTCTTCTGTAAAGTATGGATTTGCTGCTTTGTGCAGGCTGTTGTGATTAAAGCCTTTTCCATTATCGGATACGGATAGCAGTAGACCACAATCCTGCAAAGAGAAGGAGAGCGTTACCATAGTGTCAGCATATCGCGCAGCATTTGCGATAAGGTTATTGCATACCTGTGAAATAAAAGAACTGTCGGCTAATAACTGCGGAATGTCCGTTTGATTTTGTAAATACAACGTTTTTTGGCTTTGCGTGCATAGTATTTCAGCACTTTCATATAAAGAGGATAAAAAAGGCTGTAAGGAAATTGTTTGATAGTTTGGCTGTGCATCTTCCATGCGCTGTAGCTGACTCATGCTGCTAATATATGTTTCCATGCGGGATAGATGCTTTCCCATAGTGGCGGCGGTTTTTCTTGTTGGTAAATGGTCGCTTGTCTGTAGGATTTCAGTGTAGCCTTTTAGCACTGTCAGCGGTGTGCGCAGATCATGGGCAAATGCGGCGTTTAATGCTTTTCGTTCCTCGACTTGTCGCCACATTTTTGAAAAATTGTCTACAAGCGCTGCCCGCATAATTTCAAAGGAGGAAATAAGTTCTCCCAATTCATCTTTACGGGAATATGCAATCGAAAAGTCCAAGTCATTATTGGATATTTTTTCTGATGCAGTACGCAGTTGTGAGAGCGGCTTTTTTAAACGATTTTTGTAAAACAATAGTGCTGCGGCAGCGATACATAATGCGGAGTAAATTGGTGTCGCGATAATAGGAAAGCGTTCTAGCAGTGCAATAGTCTGTGATTCTTTTTTGGGAAGTGATGCGGGCGTAGTTCCGATATACACGCCGTTGCCTAGCTGCTGTCCTTGTTCATTTGTTAAATAATATTTTTCGCCGGACGGGGGGTAAGAATTTGTAATCTTATTGACAGCACTGTTACAAATTGAAAAAGTGACAGTTGAAAGAAGTAGAGCAAGTAGAACAAAAAACAACATATAAAGCACAAGACTTTTGCGCAGTGATAGATTCCATTTGAAATAATTTATTTTATCCATTTGTATCCGCACCCCCAAACTGTTTCAACATACAGGCGGTCTGTATAAACTGCGATTTTTGAGCGTATTCTGCGGATATGTTCTGCCACAACACTGCTGTCACCGTCGCTGTCATATCCCCAAACACATTCATAAATGCGCTCTTTGTCAAAAACTTGTCCTGCATTTTGAGATAATAATTCCACAATATCAAATTCTTTTTTGGCAAGTCCAATCCGTTTTCCTGAAAAATATAGACAGCGTTCTGCGTAATCAACCGTTAAATCGCCGGAAAACTTTATCTGCGCTTCAAAGTTATGTCGTGCTTCCCGCCGCAGATGAGCGCGTACACGTGCTTCTAACTCTATAAGAGAAAACGGTTTGACAATATAGTCATCACCTCCGGCTGCAAAACCTTTTACCTTGTCGGATTCTTCAATGCGCGCAGTTAAGAAAAGAATCGGACAGGATATATAATCACGGATACGTTTGCAGATTTCCAAACCATCTGTGTCGGGCATATTGATATCAAGCAGAATAATGTCCGGATGCCGTTCCACTTGTTTCAGCGTTTCGACACCATTAATGGCAGACAAAACCAAGAAACCTTTGCTTTCAAAAAAACTACCAAGCATGGATACAATATCGGGTTCATCATCGGCGATTAGTATTTTTTCATGTGTAGATATTTTTTCGTGCATAGATATTTTTTCGTGCATAAATATTTTTTCATGCATAGAGATTCTCCTTGTAATAATAAGTTTATAACTATTTCATAACATTTTAAATGGTATTATAAAGGTTAATTTTCAACAATTTATCAACTTTTTGACAGGGTACTAGAGAATTATACTGGGGCTGTCGCATTAAGGGAAACATATACAAGATATTATAATACTGTACTGCATTTTATACCATATTTTGTATAAACAAAGATTATTGCGACAGCCCCAGTTGCGCCAGCTGCAAAGTGGCAATTAAAATCAATAGAAATAATCATTACAGTTGGTTCGATTGTCCAAGCTGCTTAATTTTCTATTTCAATCGCTTCTTCAACTTTGTCAAGAATAAACTGTGCGAAGCCTTTTTCTGAGAAATCTTCGTTTTCTTCCAGTTCTTTCCTTTCTTTCTCGAAAACTTGTCGTACTTCTTCTCGCTCTTCGGGGGTCATATCGTCCCAACTTTTGTTATTAACATAAGTACAGCCGCTAATTGTCATTGCAATTGTGCTTAACAAAAAAACATTAAAAATTAACTTTTTAATTCTTCCTATTATTCTTCCTATTTGTCCCATAAATGTTCCCTCCTAAATTCCTAATTTTGAAAGCAAGCCTAAGGCTGTAATAAACAGCACAGTAACGATTGCCGTCCCTGCGATAATTATAACGATTGCAATTGCTTTTTTGTATTCATGGCTCAATTCTTTCTTTTCTGGCATAGATACCATAACTTCTTTTTCTTTGCCGAATAAAATATAATCTGCGCTTACATGATAGACTTCAGTGAGTTTCACAATGTTGTCAATATCAGGCTTTCCCTGTCCACTTTCCCATTTGGAAACCGCTTGTCTTGAAAGCCCTAATAATTCGGCAACCTGCTCCTGTGAATAGCCTGCTTTTTTACGCAGTTCCTGAAGCCTTCCTGCTATGTCCATGTTTATCACCTCCAATATGAAAAGAATACTACAGTGATTGGTTGCATACTACCAACAACGGTTGAATTGATGACAACTTTGCGTTGCGGCTTGGAAAATTGAGGTTGCAGGGCGGTTTATGGGACAAATATCAATTGATTATATCACGATTTAATAAGCATATAAATATTAGAACATTATGAATTTTGGAAGAGGAAACGTGCGTCGGTCTGTCTGATTTTCTTTTATAGGTATAGGCTGGCAATATATAGCAGAAATAAATTCTACATTAGTTTTCACAAGCCGAGGGTGGTTTGCACCAGTCCTAGGGAATGGGCAGGGGAGAAAGCAGTTGCAAAGAATAAGGCAAAGGCAGTTTAAGTAAAATTTAATGGAATAGTGTGTATGTTTGTGTTAAAATATAGTAGTACTGCATAATTCAACAAACTGGAATTTATGGAGGTGATAGAGTGAATAGAGGACGTATTATTTTTTTAAATGGGGTAACAAGTGCAGGGAAAACATCTATCGTCGAAGCGATTCAGGAGCGCGATGATGTATTCTTTTATGTTGTTGCGAATGATTTGTTTCAGGAGATGGTTGGAGAGAAATATTTGCGTGAAAACTATTGGAAATATCTTAGTGAAGTAATTATTATGATGTACCATACTGCGAAACTCTACTCCGATATGGGCAAAAATGTTCTTATTGATGGGATATTAGTTGAAAGAGATGAAATAACGCCTCATTATCAGCAGTTGATAGAAATAATGAAAAATAATCCACTTGATTTGGTTGAAGTATATTGCCCTCTGGATATATGCAGAAAAAGAAATATTATTCGTGGAGATCGATACGAAAATCAATCAGATGAACAACAGGAATTGATGGCAAAAAATATAAAGTATAGCTTGAGAGTAGATACAAGTTTGTGTAGTGCATCGGAATGTGCAGATATCATTGTTAAGGAACTTTTTAGTAAATAAATTTTTATATTATGGAGAGATAATGGAAAAGTTAATGCAAACATATTATAAAAAATTGGAAAACTATTTTTGGGATTATCTTGTTCCGTCGTCAGGGCAGGCAGAAACTGCGCAAGGCGAGATTATTCGCATTGCAGGACGCATTTAGCATGAGATGTTGGATAACGGCTGCATGAATTGGGATGAAGATTTCAACAAAATGTTAAAAGTCGTTGTAAAATATGCCGAACTGGAAGATAAAAATTTATATCCCTATGACGTAAAGGCAGCAAAAAGAATTACAAACACATTGATTAAATGCGGTAAACAAGGAAAATGCAGCGAAAACTGGTGTGATGCATTGTGTCAATTTGCAGTTTGCTGGGTGTCCCAAAATCCAAATGTGATCGCACCATTAGACGCGGGTTACAGCCGATAATTTCCACGATTTTTCTAGTGCGAAACCATGTGCCTTTTTGCGTTTAAAGAGTAATGCGCTGTATAATCCGCTCATCAATTCTTCGCACTACGCTATGGGTGTAGGCAGTAAAATATTTTAGCCAGAATCCACGGGCTGTTGGATTAAAACTTTCAAAGTTCACACCAAGTCTGGTATAGCCTTCCTTTTGCAGTGTCGAAATAACCGTATTCAATAAATTTTGCGATACGTCTTTTCCTCTGTGTTCTGGTAGACAGTATGCGCCGCGAATATGGCGATAGGTTTGCCCTGTTGCAGCGAATGTTTCGCCGCTACCTGAAATTTTTCCACCTGTGCGGTTGCAATATGGCTAGGAGCAGCAATAAAGCAACAG